>Ga0208951_1000054_pt1 | contig 42217 bp, 37 predicted proteins | sample GreLakmeMI27MSRF_FD_187702 | JGI IMG/M metagenome (GOLD analysis project Ga0208951, IMG submission 187702) | Freshwater lentic microbial communities from great Laurentian Lakes, MI, USA - Great Lakes metaG MI27MSRF (SPAdes) | ecosystem: Environmental > Aquatic > Freshwater > Lake | place: Great...
CGCCGAGCATGGCGCTGGCGCCTACGGCCTGACGGCGGCCTCAGCCCGTGCGATTATCGCCGAAGCCTTCACCGGCGACTGGGCTCTCTGGAAGAAATGGAAAGCCACGGTCGACGGACTTGGCGACGCTGGCGGCGCTGATCGCGTGGCGGATCTCGTCGAACGCGAAGTGGCGGTTTCCAAGTAGAGGACTGAATCGATGGCTGAGTCGATGACTGCATCGAGGGCTGAATCGATGAGAGGCAATAGGTAGGGGCGCGACTGCGTCGCGTCCGTGGGCGGACGGATTTTGGAATGGTCGGTGACCTTGCCCTGCTCATCTTCCGTGCCTCTGCGAACGGCGGCCATGGCAATGGCCGCCCTACCCAAGGCAGAGATGCACAACTCAAAGGGAAACCGGAGACCCGATGATGTGCGGGGGTATTATAGCCCCAGCATCCTTTCCGGCTTCCGGTCTCCCTTTGTCTTTCCGCGAACGGACGCGATGTCATCGCGTCCCTACCTTACCCTCTCGCTTCCAAGTACGCCTTCACTTCGCCGGCGAGCTTGTCGCTGAGGCCGGCGACTTCGGCGATCTCCGCGGCGGTGGCCTTGCGTAGTTTCTGGATGCTACCGAAATGCGCGAGTAGGGCGTCTTTGCGCTTGGGTCCGAGGCCAGGCATCTCGTCGAGCAGCGACTCGCGCAGCTTGCGGCTGCGGAGTTCAGCGTTGAAGTCGTTGGCGAAGCGGTGGGCCTCGTCGCGGATGCGCATGAGCAGGGCCAGGCCGACGTCGTGCCGCGGCAGCTTCAGTTCGCGACCGTCAGGGAAGACGATGGTCTCTTCGCGCTTGGCGAGGCCGATGAGCGGGGGCGGGGCGAGGCCATGTTCTTTAAACGCCGCGAGCGCGGCGCCGACCTGACCGAGGCCGCCGTCGATGATGACGAGCTCGGGGAACGCGCGATGTTCTTCGTGAAGGCGGGTGTAGCGGCGGCCGACCACTTCCTGCATCGAGCGGAAGTCGTCGTTGCCTTCGAAGGACTTGATCTTGAAGCGACGGTAGCCGGACTTATCGGCCTGGCCGTCGACGAAGCGGACCATCGACGCCACGGCGAGCGTGCCGGAGATGTGCGAGATATCGAAGCACTCCGCCGTCGCGGGCGGGCGTTCCAGCCCGAGGGCGGCGGCGAGCGAGGTCAGGGCGCCGGCTTCGTCGCGGCGGGGCAGGGGGTTCTCGCGGAGGAAGCGGCGGGATTTCTCCGTCGTGCGCTTCAACGCGTCGAGCAGGTCGCGCAAGCTTGCGGCCTTTTCGTAGTCACGGTCCGCGGCGGCCTTGTGCATATCGGCTTCGACTTGTTCGCCCCAGCTCTCGACCTTGCCTTCGAGGAACGCGCAGGCCTCGGCCACGCGGGCGGCGTATTCCTCGGTTGTGACCACGTTGGCGTGCTTCTGGATCTCGGCGCGAGCGTCGTCGTAGAGTTTCCAGGTCCCGTCGGGCAGGGCGACCGGGTTACTGTCGGCGAGGAGGATCCCGAACTTCTTGCGCATCTCGTTGATCGTCCGGCGGACGGCTTGCTGGTGAGGGAAGGGGCCGAAGTAGCGGCAGGCGTCGGTCGTGCGGGCGCGGACGATGCGGAACCGGGGGAGGGGGTCGGCGAGGTCGACCCTCACTTGGGGGAACTGCTTGTCGTCCCGGAAGAGGATATTCCAGCGTGGGCGCCAGCGTTTGATCAGTTTTCCCTCGAGGAGGAGGGCTTCGGTTTCGGAACGGACCTCGTGCCACTCCATGTCCGCCACCGTGTCCATCATTGCGGCGACCTTAGGGGCCAGCCGCTGGCGGGGGACGAAATAGGAGGCCAGGCGCTTTTTGAGGTCCTTGGCCTTACCCACGTAGACGACCAGCCCGGCGGCGTCCTTCATCAGGTAGACCCCGGGGGTATGGGGGGCGCGGCGGGCCTTGGCTTTAGGGGTAAGTTCTTCCCGGTCGGTTTGCATTTTAGGCCTCAGCTGCTTACTCTGTTCGGACCCACCTTCACTGCAAATGCTTTCCTGTAACAGCCGCCCTCGCCAAGTGCTCGTCATCAACGTGGGGGATGAGCTGCTGGACGGCATCCGTGAAAACGGTCACCTGCTCTGGCTCGGCGAGCATCTGGCCCGGCGCGGGTTGCCGATTACCCGCTCGGTCGTCCTGCGTGATGATGCTGCTGAAATCGCCCGCGTGGTTGGCGAATCGTGGGGCGCCTACGATCTCATCGTCACCACCGGAGGCATTGGGCCGACGTCCGACGATCATACTCGAGAGGCCATTGCCTCGGCGCTCGGCGTCAAACTTGAACACGTGCCCGCCGCCGAGCGCGCCCTCCGCGATCGCTTCAAGTTGATCGGACGTAAGGTCGCCGAAGCAGACCTCGGCCAATGCTTCGTCTTGGCCGGCGGCGAATCCCTTCCGAACCCGCGCGGCACCGCGCCCGGCGTCTTCTACCATCGCGACGGCCGGGCTCTCGTGATGTTGCCTGGTCCGACGCTGGAGCTGCGCCCGATGTTCGAGGAAGAAGTCGTCCCGCGTCTGCGGGAAGTCGGCTGTGCCTGCCAAGGCGAGGCATATGTCCAAGTGCGTACTTTCGGCATCGGCGCCGTCCCCCTCGAGGCGATTGTGCGTCCGTTGCTGAGGCCAGGGATGGTGCTTTCCTTCGGCACGCATACTGGCGTCGTCGACGCGCGGATCTCTTCGGCGGGTAGCGGCGCCTCCGCCGATCAGCTGTGCGAAGTCGCCCGCAAAATCCGTGACGCAGTCGGCGAAGATTTCGTCGCGACCGGTCATTCCTGCCTTGCCTCCCTCGTCGTCGAGCAGCTGCGCAGCCTCGAGAAGACCGTCGCTCTGGCTGAATCGTGCACTGGCGGTCTCCTTGCCAACGCCTTCACCAACGTCCCCGGCGCCTCGAAGGTCTTCGCTGGTTCGGCCGTCTGCTACGCCAACGACGCCAAGGTCAACCTCCTCGGCATTCCCGAGTGCCTGATTGCCCAGCATGGCGCGGTCTCGGCCGAATGCGCGGCCGCCATGGCTACCTGCACCATCGAGAAGTTTGGTTCCGACTACGCCATCGCGGTGACCGGTTATGCCGGTCCCGGCGGCGGGACGGAAACCGATCCGGTGGGTACCGTTTATTTCGGCTATGCCTCGCCGACTGGGGTATGGTCGCAGCGCGTCTCCATCGTCGGCGATCGCCGCCAGGTTAAGCAGCGGGCCGTGAACACCGCCTTGGACTTCATGCGCCGGAAGTTGAATAAATACCGGGTCGAAGATCTCATTCACGGTTCCTGACGGCAGGCAGGGGTAGGGGCGCGACTGCGTCGCGTCCGTTGGGCGAAATCATCCAGAATAGCATATCTATTTGATGCTGTGCCCCCACCTGGGCCTTCGGCCTGCGAATGACAAAGGATTGCCACGAAGGGCGGGGACGGAAGATTAGGCGGGTGCCCGGCTATCTCGCCATCATCGCTGGAAAAGACGAATATCTCGTCGATCGGGATGGTCGCGCCTGTTTCGAGAAGGCCCAGCAGGCAGCGGGCGCCGAAGCCGAGGCCGAGGTCATCACCGGCCAGATTATCCGGGTCGAGGATGCGCGACCGCTCGAGGTCCAGTTCACCGAGTCGGTCAAGACCCTCTCGATGTTCGGTACCCGGCGCGTCATCTGGCTGCGGAATTTCAACCTCGTCGCCGACACCGTCCAGGCCAGGTCCGAGGAGGTCAAGAAGAGCCTCGCCCACATGCTCAAGGCCGTCGTCGAAGCGGACCCCTCCGTCTCGATTGTGATTTCCGCCACGCCCTATGATGGCCGGCGGAAGGACCTGAGCGCGCTTAAGACCGCGGCGCATGATTTCATCCTGCATGCGTCACCGTCCAAGGGTCTCTTCGACAAAAGCGACGTGCAAGCCGATGCCCAGGTCGCGATGGCCGTCGAGCGTTTCAAGTCCCTCGGCGTGAAGGCCGAGCGCGGCGTGCCGGAGATCCTGGTTGGCCGCGTCGGGCAATCGACGCGGCTCGTCCTCGGCGAATGCGAGAAACTCGCGATCTACGTCGGACCTGGCGGCACCATCAAGGAGGCCGACGTGCATCGGATCGTGCCCACTTTCGGCGAAGGGGAATTCTTCGAGCCCATCGAGGCGCTCGCCGCGCGCGACCTGAAGTGGGGCATGGAGTCGCTCGACCGTTATTTCTTCAACGAAGATTCCAGCCGGCCGTTGCTGACCGTGCTGCAGAATCGGCTCCGCCTCCTGATTCAAGTCCGGTGCCTCGCCGACTCCGGCGATTTCCGCCTGACCGAAGACGGCCTGCCGAAGGGCCAGTTCGAGGCCGCCAGCGGCCGGCATGGGCCGACGTTCGGCTCGGCCGCCAAGTCGTCCGCCAACCTCTTCTCCCAGAACGCCTGGTATGTGAGCAGCAAAGTCGCCCCGGCGGCGGCCCGCTATACCCTGGCGGAGCTCGTCGATCTCCAGCTTGCCTGTGCCGACTGCTTCGACGCCTCCAACCGCGGCGAGGACGAGTCCTCGGTGCGGGCGTTGTTCCTCCGAGCGCTTGCCGTAAAGCGTTCCGCGTGATATAAAACCACCCAACCGATGGAATCCGACAACGTCCCTAACGTCCTCGCCGACCGCTACGCCTCCCCGGCGATGAAGGCCGTCTGGTCCACCCGCGGCCGCGTGGTCCTCGAGCGCGAGTATTGGATCGCCGTCATGAAGGCCCAGCGCGACCTCGGCCTCGACATCCCCGCCGCGGCTCTCGCCGCCTATGAGAAGGTCAAGGGCCAGGTTGATTTTGAATCCATCCGTAAGCGCGAGGAAGAGACCCGCCACGACGTCAAGGCGCGCATCGACGAGTTCTGCGCGCTCGCCGGCCACCAGCATGTCCACAAGGGCCTAACCAGCCGCGACCTCACCGAATCGGTCGAGCAGCTCCAGGTCTTCCGTTCGCTCCAGCTCGTCCGCGCCAAGGGCGTGGCCGCGCTCGCCGCGCTCGCCCGGCGCGCACAGCTCGATCGCGATGTCCTCATCGCCGCCCGCACGCACAACGTCGCCGCGCAGCCCACCACCGTCGGCAAGCGTTGGGCGATGTTCGGCGAGGAATGCCTCCGCGGCATCGCGCAACTCGACGCCGCGCTCGCCGCCTTCGCGGCCCGCGGGCTCAAGGGCGCGGTCGGCACGCAGCTCGATCAGCTCACGCTTTTCTCCGGCGACGTCGCCAAGGTCGCCCAGCTCGAAGGCCGCGTGCTCGCGCACCTCGGCATCCCGCACGCCTTGGGCGCCGTCGGCCAAGTCTACCCGCGCTCGATGGATATGGAAATCGTCGCCGCGTTGCTCTCCGCCGCTTCTGGCCCGTCCTCCTTCGCTAAGACCCTGCGCCTGATGGCCGGCCATGAGCTCGCCAGCGAAGGCTTCCTGCCCGGCCAAGTCGGCTCTTCTGCCATGCCGCACAAGATGAACGCCCGCACCTGCGAGCGCATCAACGGTTTCCACGTGATCCTGCGCGGCCATCTCGCGATGGCCGCCTCGCTGGCTGGCGAGCAGTGGAACGAAGGCGACGTGTCTTGCTCCGTCGTGCGCCGGGTGCTTTTGCCGGACGCCTTCCTCGCGCTCGACGGCCTGTTCGAGGCCTTCCTCACCGTCCTCGGCCAGATGGAGGTCAACCGCTCGGTCATTGACCGCGAGTCGCGCCACTATCTGCCGTTCCTGCTTACGACCACCTTCCTCATGGAAGCCGTCAAGGCCGGTGCCGGCCGTGAGGCGGCCCACGAGGCCATCAAGGAGCATGCCGTCGCCGTCGCCAACGACCTCCGGGCGGGCAAAATTGAGCGCAACGACCTCGTCGACCGCCTCGCTGCCGACAGCCGTCTCCGTCTCCCGAAGGCCGTCCTGCTCGATGCCGTCACCAAGGCGGGCGAACTAACTGGTGCCGCCGGTGTCCAGGTCGATGCTTTCGTGAGCCAGGCCGCCGCGTGGACCCGCCGCGTTCCGGAGTCCGCCCAGGTCAAAGCCGGGCGTATTTTGTAGGCCTTAAGTGGGGGAGGGCGGTAGGGGTGGGTTTTCCGTGTTGCCAAGGGGGGGAGGGCTTCCCACAACCCACTTTTCACCTCGTTCACTCCCATGTCTTCTCCCCTCATTGGCAACCTTCTCGTCGCGCAGAGCGGCGGCCCGACCCCCGTCATCAACGCCAGCCTCGCCGGAGTGATTTCGGAAGCCCTTAAGCACGAAGATGAAATCGTCGAAATCTACGGTAGTCTCAACGGTATCCAAGGGGTGCTGAATGAAGAACTCGTCGATCTGGCCGCTGAATCCCAGCAGACTTTGCGCGCCCTCCGCCACACTCCTGGCGCTGCGCTTGGCACCTGCCGCTACAAGGTGAAGAAGGCCGAAGACTTCGACCGCATCCTGCAGGTCTTCGAAGCCCACAATATCCGCTATTTCCATTACATCGGTGGCAACGATTCCCAGGACACCGCCGCCAAAATCGACGCCCTCGCCAAGGAGCGCGGCTACGAACTCCGCGTCATCGGCGTGCCGAAGACCATCGACAACGACCTTCCCGTCACCGACCACTGCCCAGGCTACGGCTCCGTGGCCAAGCACATCGGCGTGACCATCCGCGAGACCGCGCTCGATAACGCCGCCATGGGCCAAAACGACTTCGTCTCGATCCTCGAGGTCATGGGACGCAACGCCGGCTGGCTCGCCGCTTCGTCCGTGCTCGCCCAGCGCCGCGACAAGAACGACGACAAGGCCGTCAAGAATACCCATTACTCCTGCGGCGCGCCGCACATCGTGCTGCTCCCGGAAGTCGCCTTCAACGCCGATAACTTCATCCGTCGCGTGGAGGAAGTCCTCAAGGGCAACGACCACTGCTTCGTGGTCGTCTCCGAAGGCGTCCAGGACGGCACCGGCAACTATCTCGGCGCCGACACTTCCAGCACGGACGCGTTCGGTCATGCCGTCCTCGGTGGCGCCGGCGAATACCTGCGCACGCTCGTCGAGTCCCGCTTCGACGGCGTCAAGGCCCGCTCCTCCAAGCTCGGCATCACCCAGCGCGCCGCTTCGCATAACGCCTCAAAGACTGATGTTGATGAGGCTGAGCTCTGCGGGGGCGCCGCCGTCAGGTTCGCCCTTGAAGGCGAGTCCGGCAAGATGGTCATCCTGATCCGCTCCGAAAAAGAAAACTATGCCGTCCAGACCATGCTCGCTCCGCTCGACCAAATCGCCAACGGCGTGAAGGCCTTCCCGGAGAAGTTCATCGGCGAAGACAAGATGTCCATCCACCCTGACTTCGTCCGTTACGCGTTGCCGCTGATTCAAGGCGAAATGCAAATTCCTTATGATCAGGGGCTTCCGAAATACGCTCAACTCTCGGCGATCGCCGTCCAGCGCCGCCTTGAGAAGTACGTTACGGCCTGAACGCGTTCAGGTTACGAGGATTTGACCCTCTTTTCGGGGGTCTTTCCTTTAAAGGGGTTGCCTCGGTTATGGCGGGGGCTAGTTTACCTTCCCCCACCCGTCGCCATGAAATCTTTTATTAAGTTCCTAGGAATCTTCGCCTTTGCGCTGCTCCCTATCCTTTCTTCCGCTGCCCTCCAGAGCGGCAAGGTCCAGGTCGGCAAAGTCAGCGGCACCGTCACCCTCATCGACGCCAAGGCGCAGCGTCAGCCACTGTCCGACGGTGCCACGTTCCAGGAAGGTTCGCTCGTCGAGACGGGCATCAATTCCACCGTCGAACTCGTTTTTTCCAACGGGGCTTCCGTCGTCCTTACCCCGAATACTTTGCTCCAGCTGCGCACTTTCCGGCAGGTGCCCTCTGACGGCATCACCGATCCGTATCGGTCGATCGAGAAAGACCCGAGCCCGTCCGTCACCGAACTTGAGGTGCCCCGCGGCAAAATCATCGGAGAAGTGCGGAAGCTGAACGCCCTTTCCACCTTCACCGTCAAGACTCCGGCCGGGCTCGTGCGTATCCGCGGCACCATCTTCACCGTTGAATATCGGGTCGGTGCTGACGGTATCGGCCGCATCGTCGTCGACTGTGTGCGTGGCTCTGTCGAGACGACCGTCTTTAGTTCCAACGCCGGTCCAGTCACCGTCGATCCGGGCACGCAGCTGCTCAGCTTCGTCCCGTCTGCCGCGCTGATCAACCGTATCGTCGCCCAAGCTAACGGGGTTGCTCCGGCCGCGACCAAAGGAGCTCCCGCTGCTCCGTCTGCCGCGACCCTCGCAACGGTCGCCAAGCCAGTGGAGGTTATCCTCTACCCGATTCCGGCCGAAGACATGGCGGCGCTCGCGGCTCTCCTGGGTGCGGACTCGACGCTGGTCGCCGAAGTCGCCGCCACGATTTCCGCCATGGCGCAGTCGATGCCGACCCGCACGCAAATCTTTACCGGTGGTATCGGTGGCCGCCCCAACAAGACCTTCGGCACCGTCGTTACCGATTTGCCGCCTCCCCCTCCAAAACCCAAAGGCGATGGACTCGTCGGTCCGGCGACCACCACCACTGGCGGCAGCACTACCTTGGACGACACCTTGAAGAAAATCACCGATAACGTCGACCGCACCGTCGAGCAGAAGCAGGTCAACGGGTCTGGGGTCGGCTCCTGACCGACGTTTTGCTTCCGATGGAAAGGCTCGGCGTTCGCCGGGCCTTTTTATTCGAGCTGGTTTTCTCTCCTCGCCTTCGACCCCAATGGCGGACAGGGTGAGGGCGCATGCCGATCGCCGGTAAATTCATCACGTTCGAAGGAGGGGAGGGGGCGGGAAAGTCCACGCAGCTCACCCGTCTGGCGGCGCGTCTGCGTGTCACCGGCGCTTCCATCCTGAGCCTCCGCGAGCCGGGGGGCACCCCGTTTGGCGAGAAGATGCGCGATGTCCTCAAGCAGCCCGGCTCAGTCATCCAGCCGGCCGCTGAGGCCCTCCTCTTCGCGGCCTGTCGTGCCCAGCTCGTCGCCGACGTGATCACTCCGGCCTTGGTCGCTGGGCAGGTCGTGCTCTGCGATCGGTTCATCGATTCCACCGTGGCCTACCAGTCGGGCGGCCGCGGCCTGGACCGCGCGCTGATCGAAGGCGCCAACCGCCTTGCCTGCGGGAGCTTGCGCCCCGACCTCACCGTCCTGCTCGATCTCGACCCGACGCGCGGCCTCGGCCGGGCCTCGGTCCGTGATCAAGGTCAGGCGGACCGTTTCGAGGTCTTGGGCGCCGATTTCCACCTTAAGGTTCGCGACCTTTATCACACGCTCGCGCAGGAGGAGCCCGGACGATTCCTCGTGGTCGACGCCGCCCGCCCGCCCGAAGTCATCGAAGAGGAGATTTGGCATGAAGTCGCCCGCCGCTTCCGCTGACCTCTCGGACCTACCGGTCCTCAAGGTCCTGGCCCGCGCCCGCGCTGAAGGCCGGATGCCGCATGCCGTGTTGCTCACGGGTGCCGACGGCGCCGTGCTGACCCGGGCCGCCGAACTGCTCGCCGCGATGCACCTCGGCGACCCGGCGCCGCTGGCCCACCCGGACTGCCGCGTGCTGCGACCGGCGAAGAAATCGCGACGTATCAGCATCGATAACGCCCTCGAGGTGGTCGCGGCCCTGCGGCTGAGCTCGGTTTCGCCCCGTCGCGTCGTGATCGTCAATGAGCCTGACCGGTTCCAATCCGATTCTGCCAACGCGTTCCTGAAGACGCTCGAGGAACCTCCGGTCGGCACGCTCATCATCCTCCAGACGACCCATTATTACCGAGTTCTCCCGACGATCCTCAGCCGTTGCCTTCGCTTCCACGTGGCAGGCGAGGCCCCGGTCCTCGCCGATCCGTCTTGGGTCGATTGGTTGCGGGAGATGGAGAAGCTGCTGGCCCGCATGGTCAAGGGACCGGCTTCCCCTGGCGCGCGGGTCTCCGAGGTCTTCATCCCCCTCTACGCGCTGTGCGCCCGGTTCGAGGTACTCCTCGAGCTTTTCGTGGACGAAGCCCTTGAGGCGGCGCCGCCGCCGCCGCCCACGGATGAAGACGAGGAGGACGCCGAGCTGGCCTACGAGGAATCCGTCCGGCGTGGCGTCCGGGCCCGTATGCTCGTCTCGGTCGAGGAAAAGCTCCGGCTAATCGGCCGGACCCACCCCGGCTGCGCTGAGCAGGTCGCCCTGTCGGTCGGCTTCCTCGAAGACGCCCGCCAGCGCATGGAGCTGAACTACCAAGTCGTGGCAGCCTTCGAGCAGTTCCTCCTGCGCACCTTGCGCACCTTCGCTTCGCGGCCTCGCGTGGCTTAGTTTCACCCGTCCTTGGAATAGAGAGACAATGTCTGCCGACGAGATCCCGCTCCCCGATGACGAGGAAGACAAGCGTCTGATGGGCTTAGTCGCCGCTGGCGACGACGATGCCTTGCGGCTGCTCGTACACCGTCACCACCCGCGGCTTGTCGGTTATCTGCGCGGTGAGGTCGGTTCGCAGGCGACGGCGGAGGAGCTGGCGATGGAGGTCTTCATTCGACTCCACCGGGCGGCGGCCCGTTGGCGCCCCGACGCCAAGCTGACCACTTACCTGATTCACATCGCCCATAACCTGGTCCTCAACGAATGGCGCCGCCGCACCCGTAAGCCCACGACCGCCTTGGAATTCACCGCCGAGCCCGGGGACCTCACCCAGCGCTCTGCCCGTCGCGTGGCCGAACTCGACGAGGCTTTCCAACGGGCGATCGCCCAGCTCCCCCCCGAGCAGCGCACCGCCATCCTGCTGGTCGTCCAGCAGGAACTTCCCTACGAGGAAATCGCCGAAATCATGGGGGCACCGGTCTCCTCGGTGAAGACCTGGATCCACCGCGCCCGCGGCCGCCTCCGCGAGCTGCTGAAAGACTTCTATGAAAAAGACTGACCCGTGCAACTTGCCGCCTTCGGTGGTGTTCAACCCTATGAACTGAGCCATGGATAACCCTCAACCCACCGTCTTCGAAAAGGAGCTCGCCGCCTCGCTCAGCCGTGGCCGCACCCTTGCCGTCCCCGGCTTCGCCGAGCGCGTCGTCGGCGCTGTCCGCGCCGAACGCCGTCGGCGCGTCGTGATCCGCTGGAGTTCGGTGACCACGGCTGCGGCCGCCTGTTTCGTGGCCGTCCTCACCTTGTCTACCCCTTCCGAGGAGGCGCTCAACCGTGAGGCGCTCGCCCTCGTCGCCGGCGATGAATCCGCCACCTTCACCGTCTTGCTTAGCGCCGGGTCCGACCTCGCGCTCCTCTCACCTGCGGTCGAGAAGTCCAGCGTCGTCGAATTGTTCAACCTCCCCGGCTTCTGAACCGATGAAGCAGAGCTTCCTCATTCCGGCACTGATCCTCGCGGCCGTCACTTCTTTCGCCCAGCAGCCTCCGGGCCGTCCGCCCGAACCCGAGCCGACCCTCGAGGAGATGCAGACTATCCGGAAAATCCTCGAACTTCCGCCCGAACGTCTCACGCGCATGCGTTCGACTATCGAGAAGATTGAAAGGCTCTCACCCGAGGCGCGGCGGGAATTTTCCGCCAGTCTCACCAAGTATGAGTCCGCCACGCCCGAGGAGCGTCACAAGATCATGAAGGAGATGCGCGATCGGGGCGCCTTCGGCTCGCGCGTCCTTGAACACCACTTCAAGTCGCTGACGCCGGAGCAGGTCAAAGCCGAACGTAACCAAATCCAGGCCCTCCCGCCCGAGGCGCGTATGGAGTATATCCGCAAGCTGGCCGAGAAGTATGGCCTAGATTTTGCCAAGGACCGGGCCAAGCCTGGCGAACCCAAGCCTGGCGAACCCAAGGACGCCGACAAGAAGCGCCGCAAGCCCCCCGAAGGCGAAGCGCCGGCCGTCGCGCCCAAGCAGTAAGGTCACTCAACAAGTTTCTTGAAGGGGGCTTGGCCGTGCTTCCAGCGGTCGTGCGCCCATAACCAGTTCGCGCACGCGTCATCGCCGGTGTGGAGCTTTCGTTCGAGCCACGCGTTCGATTCGATCGTCAGGCCGATGGAGTCGGTCGCCTGGAGGGCCTCCATGTGCAGGCGGCAACGCCAGAAGCCGGTGCGCTCCGACCAGAGGATGCGCGCCGCGCACTTGAATCGCTGAACGATGATGCCGGGGAGTTCGGTGACCGCGCACGGTGAGCCTAGGAAACTCCAGATCGAGCCCGACTGCGTGGTCTGATCGAAGAGGATCACGGTGAGCTGGCCTTCGCGGACGGCCTTCATCGAGCGCGCAAAGCCTTCGCGGCGGGAAGCGAGCTGCATGCCGAAGCGTTCGCGCGACTCCTTGACCCAGCGTTCGGCCGCCGGCTGGTCCAGCGGACGATATAGGGTGACCCACTCGCGCTTAGTCAGCTCGGGGTGGAGTATGGGGGCGGCGCACATCATCTCCATAAGCGCAAAGTGCGGCACAAAGATCACCGCGCCCCTGCCCTTGGGCGGCACCCCTTGTTCGGGGCTTAACATGCTCTCGTGCAGCTCGACGCGGTCGCGGATTTCGGCTTCGGACATCATCGCCGAGGCGATGGAAAAAAGGCCCATCTCGGCGGTCCGGCGGCAGGAGGTCCGGCCGATGCGGCGGAGTTGGGCGGCGTCCTTCTCCGGGAAGGCCCGTGCCAGATTACGGCGGATTAATTTCCCGCGCAGGAGCCAGATCAGTTCGCCGATGAGGGCGGCGTTGGCGCGCGCGAAGATTTCGGGCAGGCGGGTTAGCAACCAGGCGTAGGTGACAATCAGCGACCGCATCGGAAGCGCCTCAGCCGCGGCCCTCCTGACGGAGCAGATCGCCGATCTCGGGAACGAGGATGTTACGCCGTCCGAGTTCGTCGCGCGCGAAGTATTTGTCGACCTGGCGGACGAGGTCAAACGGCTCGTCGGGCAGATTATCCTCGTCGAACTCCATTTCGTCGACGGCGTCGATGTCGTCGAAGATGTGCGTCAGGCGCAGGGGTTCACCGTCGATGACCGCTGGCGGGTTGGCGAGCGCGCCGATCTTAGTGAGCGTGAAGAAGAGGCAGGGGTAGAACGCCTTCTCATACGGTTCGAGGAACTTGCTGACCCACTGGCCGGGGACTTCCCAGCGGCGGTTGACGATGACCACGTCGGAGAAATGCACGCAGACGCGGTACCATTCCTCGATGGGCTTGTGTTTCATCGCCAGCGGGCAGTCGACGACGGTGATGATGCGCGCGACGCGCCAGACGGCGTCGGGGAGCATCGGCCGAATCGCGCGATGGAGCGCCTCCATCTGGTCGATGACATGCAGCGAGCCGTGGGTGACCAGGATCGCGGCTTCTTCCTCGCCCGGCGCAGGGAGGAGCGCCTGACCGTCCTTGAATTCCCAGCTATCGGACGCGTCGCCCGCTTCGCGTTTTTCGCGCAGGATGCGGATTTTGCGACCTTCGGGCCAGGCGTTCTCCGTGAGCTCGCGGATCGCGTCCGCCCGCCCGGCGCCCGGGGGACCGAGGATGATGACGAGCGGCGTCATGCCTTGCGGCCGCAGCGGCCGAAGGGCGCGTTCTGGCCGCGGTCACGAATCCAGTGGTCGACGGCCACCAAGGCGGCCATGGCTTCGACGATGGGTACGGCGCGCGGCAGGACGCACGGGTCGTGGCGGCCCTTGGCGCTGAGTTCGGTGGCGCGGCCGTCGGGGCGGACGGTCTTCTGCGGCTTGAGGACGGTCGCGGTGGGCTTGAAGGCGATGCGGAAGACGACGTCCTCGCCGTTGGTGATGCCGCCCTGCGTGCCGCCGGAACGGTTGGTCGCGGTGCGGATGCGGCCGCCCTTGCGGACGAACTCGTCGTTGTGGGCGCTGCCGCGCAAGACGGTACCGGCGAAGCCACTGCCAATTTCGAAACCCTTCGTCGCGGGTAGCGAGAGCATGGCCTTGGCGAGGTCGGCCTCGAAGCGGTCAAAGACTGGCGCGCCGAGGCCGGCGGGAAGATTCTCGATGACGCAGCAGATTACACCGCCGACGGAATCGCCGTCGGCGCGCGCGGCGCGGATGAGCGCGTCGATCTGGGCGGCGGTGGCGGGGTGGGGGCACCGCGTGGGCGTAGCCTCGACTTGTTTGAGCGTGGGCGCCTTGGTGGCGGCGGGCATGCGGATGTCGCCGACGCTCTCGACCCAGGCGATGATGCGGGCGCCGCAGGCGTGCTTGAGCACCGTCTTGGCAACGGCGCCGGCGGCGACGCGGGCGGCGGTCTCGCGGGCGGAGGAACGGCCACCGCCTTCGACGGCGCGGATGCCGTACTTGGCGTCATACGTGAAGTCGGCGTGGGACGGACGGTAGGCGGCCTTCATCTCGGCGTAGGCCTGCGGCCGCTGGTCGCCGTTGCGGATGATGATGGCGATGGGCGAGCCCAGTGTCAGCCCGTCCGCGGAAAGCCCGGAGAGGATTTCGGGGACGTCCCCTTCCTTGCGCTGCGTGGTGAGGGCGCTCTGGCCCGGGCGGCGGCGGTCGAGCTCGCTGCGCAGGAAGGCGGCGTCGAAGGGTACGCGGGGCGGGCAGCCGTCGATGATGACGCCGAGGGCGGGGCCATGGCTTTCACCGAAAGTCGTGATGCGGAAACTATGACCGTGGATGTTGCCCATTGAGAGAGTGGTTTAAAAAAGAACGCCGCCTAGCCAGGGGGCTGGGCGGCGTCCGTTTGGCGGTTCCGCCCCGGCGTTCAGCGCAGGTTCGAAGTGATCTTGGAGACGATCTTCTGGCTTTCCGGAAGGTTGCCGAAGAAACCGTATTTGACCTCCACCTGAGTGTAGACCGCCTTGGTGACCTCATCCTCGGTCTTTTCGATGGTGATCTTGATTTCCAGGTCGCCGATGGTGCGGGCGTAGGCCACGACGCTGAGGAGTTCCTTGTTGGGGCCGCGCTCGTCGGTCTCCCCTGTGCGCAGGGTGCCGGGCATCGCGTCGATGGTGCGCTTCACGGCGTTGAAGACGGCTTCCGCGTCGGCGGAGTAACGGGTGGACAGCACGCCGGTGGCGTTCGAGAAGGACGCTTCGCTGTTCTGGGAGTTATCCACGCCGATTTGGGTGGAGCATCCGACGAAGGTGAGGGCGGCGAGGAGGGCGAGGGCGGTTTTCATGGGCGAGAGTCGTGGTTGAGTAGGTGGAGTCAAAGCACAGCCGAGGTCCGTTGGCAAACAGTTTCGCCCACGCCCGACACGCGTCGCCGCAGGGGATTTGTAGTGTAAAAGCCATTACACGCGGCACCTCTGGCCAGGGGGCGGAAGATCTTCCCGGGCGCCGCGGCCCGAGCCAGAAAGCGGGGCAGGGAGCCGATAAAGGACTATTAATTCTTTAAACTATTGATAACGAACATTTTATATGAAATAAAGACTGAATACAGTCATTTAATCCCGCCCGGCGCGCTGTGAACAAGAATTTCGGCAGATCAGGGGCTAAAACCTTGACGGGTGGGGTGGTGTGGGGAAAAGTGGGTCATCTGGGGGCAATCCCCCATACTTCATGTCTATTGGCGCCAACAACGGTCTCTTCACCGGCATCCATAATGGAAAATTGGATGAGAAGAACCGTGTCACCATCCCGGCGGCTTGGCGTTTCGATGCGGAAGCCACCTTCCTGGCGATGTTCCACCCGGCGCTCGGTTCGGTCGTGGTCTTCCCGCCCTCGATGGCCGAGCGCATCCGCGACGCGGCCACGCAGGTGACGGTGAGCGATCCGGTGAAGATGGACGCGCTCAGCTTACTCGGCACGAACAGCATCCTGGTCACATGTGACAAGGCCGGGCGCATCACGCTCAACGAGCACATCGTCAAGGAGGCTAAGCTCGAGCATGAGGTAATCTTCCGCGGCGGCTTCACCACCTTCCAGCTTTCCTCGCCGACGCCGCCCAAGGCCGATCGCGAATCCGAATACGCTCTCACCATCCTCCGCGCCCTGCGCGAGCTCGGCCTCTGATGCGTATCCAGAAGTTACTTACACTGTTCACACCTTATTCACAGACCGCCGCATGACCAGCCACGTCCCAGTCCTGCTTGAGGAGTGCCTGACGCTCCTCGCTCCGCAGGACGGGCGCGCCTACCTCGATTGCACCTTTGGCGGGGGCGGTCACGCGGCGGCAATTCTGGGCCGGGCCCCGGGCTGCACGCTCGACGCGATGGACCGCGATCCCGCCGCGGCGGAGCGCTCCGCAGCGCTGCGCGCCGCCCATCCGGGCCGCCTGCGTTTTCATTCAGAAAATTTCCGCCACCTTGACCGCGTTCCGGGGCGATTCGACGGTGTACTGATGGACATTGGGGTGTCCTCGTACCAGCTCGATGTCCCGGAACGCGGTTTCTCCTTCCGCTTCGACGCTCCGAACGACATGCGCATGGACACGCGCGTCGGCCGCAGCGGCGCCGAGTTCCTCGAGCGCGCCGAACGCGCCGAGCTCGAACGGGCTGTCCGCGACTACGGCGAGGAGCCCCGCTGGTTCCGCGTGGTCAACGCAATCGTCGCCGCCCGCGGGACGGGGCGCCTCGCCCGCACCTCCACTTTCGCCGAACTGGTCGCCGAAGCCGCGCCCCCCGCCCCGGGTCCCCGCGGTCCGCACCCGGCCACCCGCACCTTCCAAGGCATCCGCATCGCGGTCAACGACGAGCTCGGCGCCCTCGCTGACGCCCTACCGCTCGCCTTCGGCAAGCTCAACGCCGGCGGGGTGCTTGCCGTCATCTCCTTCCACTCCCTTGAAGATCGGATGGTGAAGCGCTATATGAATGAAGTCGCCGGTCGCCCAGTTGACCGCGATGACGCCCGTAATCAGGACGACCGCGTGAAGCACGCCGATCTCCTCACCCGCAAGGCGGTCCAACCCTCGGACCCCGAACAGGAACGCAACCCCCGCAGCCGCTCGGCTCGCCTCCGCGCCGTGCGTCGCCTCGCGCCATGATTCCGCGTTTCTTCACTTGGGCCTGCGTGATCGCCAGCGTCGGCACCTTCGCCGTCGGGACGATCAATATCATGGGCCTGCGCGTCGAGGCCGATTCCATCGGCAGCCGCATCCAGCGCATCGAGCGCGATATCGGCATGTCCACCAAGGAACTCGAGACGGTCCGCCGTCAGCAAGAAATTTTAATCGGCACCCTCCCGCTCCAGCAGCGCATCGGTGACGCGCTCAAGCCACCCGCGCCCGACCAGGTCGTCTGGGTACGCTTCTCTCCGGCGACCTCATCCCCGCCCCCCATGCTTTCCGCGAGCCCCCGGATGACGGCTCGTGAAATCGCCTCCCTCTCTTGGGGTGGGCAGGGAGCGCCGCGGGCACGATGAGCCTGCCCCACGCCAGGCGAACGCGCTACCGTTTGCTGGCTTGGGGCGTTTCCCTGTGCTTCCTCGCCGTGATCACGCGGCTGGTATGGTTGCATTGGGTCGACGCCCCCCGTCTCCGCGCGGAGGCCTTGCAAGCCCGTCGCGTGCTCCGGGAGATCCCGTGCCGCCGGGGCGAAATCCGCGACGCCCAGGATAACCTGCTCGCGGTGTCCGAGGATGTCTGGGACATCGGCGTTGATCCGGACTCCCTCCTCAAAGGGGACATGGATCGTGCCCCGGAGGTCGCGACCATCCTCGGCCTGCCGCTCGCCAAGGTCCGTCAGGCCTTCGGGACCACCACGCGGCTCGACGCGACGGGTGAGGAGAAAAAGATTCGTTGGGCCGTCCTGATCCATGAGGCTGACGAGACCACGACGAATCGCATCAAGGCCTTGGGAATCCGCGCCCTCCGCGCCGAACTGAAATACCGCCGGCACTACCCGAAGGGGCAGCTCGCCGCCCACGTCCTCGGTTACGTCAACAAAGAGGAGGTCCCGGCCGTGGGTATCGAGAGCGTGATGAACCCGCTCTTGCTGGGTCAGAAAGGCTGGATCGAATCCGAACGCGATGGCCGCCGCCGCGAGATCACGAGCAACCGCCTCCGCGAGGTCGCCGCCGTCGACGGGAGCACGGTGGTACTGACGATCAATGGCCTCATCCAGAAGACCTGCGAGGACGCCCTTGCTGAGGCCGCCGCGCGCTACCGTCCGAAAGGCGGCATCATCATCGTGAGCGAGCCGCGCACCGGCCGCATCCTCGGGCTCGCCAACTGGCCGACGTTCGACCTGAACCGTTTCTTCGACCTGAAGGTCGCGCCGATGGACAGCCAGCGCAACCGTGCCGCGTCCGACGTCTATGAACCAGGCTCGGTCTTCAAGATTGTCTCGGTCGCTGGCGCGCTCGAAGAGCGCCTCATCACGCCGAACTCGATCTTCGATTGCGGCGCGGCGACCGTGCCTTACCGCGGCCGCATGGTCTCGATGCCGGCCGATGCGCATGCGCTCGGCTCCGCCGATATCCGGCAGATCGTGCGCGAATCCTCGAACCGCGGTACCGTCCAGGTGGGCATGCAATATGCCGAGCGCCTCGGCGAGGAACGGTTCTTCGACCTCATTAAATCCTTCGGTTTCGGCGCCGGCACGGGCCTGATTACCGGGGCCGAAGTCCCCGGCCTGCTGATTCCCCCGAAGAGTTGGGACGGGCTCACTATCTCCCGCGTGCCGATGGGCCACTCGGTCAGCGTCACGGCGTTGCAGATGCACTTCGCGATGTCGGTCATCGCCGCCGATGGCCTGCTGATGCAGCCGCAGCTCGTCCTGCGCGTCGAGGACCCGAAGACCAAGGCCGTCATCCTCAACTATGGTCCGCAGGCGCGGGGTCGCGCCGTCTCCGCCGCGACGGCCGCGCAGATGGCCGCACTCCTGCGCGCCGTCTGCGGTAAGGGCGGCACCGCGCCCATCGCCGACATCCCGGGCTATGAGGTGGCGGGCAAGACGGGGACGACGCAGAAGATCGTCGGGGGACGTTACTCCTCCGCGCACCACGTCGCCTCGTTCGCGGGTTTCTTCCCGGTCGGATCCCCGAAGCTCGCCATCACGGTCATCATCGACGAACCGCAAGGGGAGGGGGTCGGCTACGGAGGTAAGATTGCCGCGCCCATCTTCCGCGACGTCGCCGAAAAGTGCATTCGTTGGCTCGATCTTCCTCCCGTCTCCCCGGGTCCACGCGGCTATGTCGCCGACTTCGGCCGATGAGGCCTTCGCTCATGATGATGCCCGCCGCCATGGAGCGCCCCACTTTCGACTCGCTGCTGCAAAGCCTCCCGGTCCTCGGCCGTACCGGCGATGGTTCCGTCCGCGTCACTTCGCTCGTCACGGACAGCCGGCGCATCATCCCGGGTTCCCTCTTCATCGCCCTCCCGGGCCGGCGCGCCAATGGGCACGCGTTCCTCGACGAGGCAATCGCCCGCGGCGCCGCCGCCATCATCTCGGGTGAACCGGTCGCCGGCCTGCCCGCCGTCGCCGCCGCGCAGGTCGCCGACCCGCGTCGCATCCTCGCCGAGGTCGCGCGCCGTTTCTTCGGCCACCCCGAAGCCGCGCTCCAGCTGGTCGGCGTCACGGGCACCAATGGTAAGACGACCATCTCGACGCTCCTTCGCCACCTACTGCAGTCCGACGGATCGCAGTGGGGCCTGGTGGGGACCGTCCGCTACCACCTCGGTCGCCGGTCCATCCCCTCTTATAAGACGACGCCGGAATCCGCCGACCTGGCCGGCTTCTTCCGCCAGATGGTCGACGCGGGCTGCGTCGGCGCCTGCCTCGAGGTCAGTTCCCATGCCCTGCATCAGGATCGTGTCCACGGCTTGCACTTCCAAGTGGCGGCGTTCACGAACCTGACCCGTGACCACGTCGATTACCATGGCGACCTGGCCTCGTACCTCGACGCGAAGACCGCGCTTTTCGACGGACGCAACGGTTCCGTGCCCGCCGTCTGCGTGATCAACCTCGACGACCCGGCGGGCCGCGTGCTCGCGGAGGCCTGCCGCCGGCGCGGGCCGACGATCACCTTCGGCGTCGCCGCCGACGCCGATGTCCGCGCGACCGACCTCGCCCTCGATACCGGGGGCACGGTCTTCACCGTCCGCCACGGCGGCCGGGGCGTGGTCTGCAAGTCCGCCCTACCTGGCGATTACAATGTCTCGAACATCCTCTGCGCCCTCGCCATGGCGGCCGCCCTTGGCCGCGATCCGCTGGCCCTCGCGCCGGCGCTCGCCTCTTTCCCGGGTGTCCCGGGGCGCATGGAGCGCGTTGAGGCCGGTCAGGACTTCCCGGTCTTCGTCGACTACGCGCACACCGACGACGCGCTCCGCAACGCGCTGCGCATGCTCCGCGACATCACGCCGGGCCGCGTGCTCTGCGTCTTTGGCTGCGGGGGCGACCGCGACCGCGGCAAGCGACCTGCGATGACGCAGGCCGTCGCCGACCTGGCCCACCTCGCCTGGGCCACGGCCGATAATCCGCGCAAGGAAAGCCTCGAACGAATCTTCGCCGACATGCGCGAAGGCCTCGGCCCGTTACCGACCGTGGAGTTCGTGCCCGATCGCCGCGACGCCCTCGGCCGCGCCCTCGCCGCCGCGCGATCCGGCGATTGCGTTGTCATCGCGGGTAAAGGCCATGAGACGACCCAGGAATTCGCCGACACGGTGGTGCCTTTCGACGACCGCCAGATCGTCCGCGAAATCCTTGAGCTCCGGAGGGGCGCGCAGTCGTGATGCCGACCTTCTCCACAGCCGACCTGGCGGCTTGGTCCGGAGGCCGTTGGACCGCCGCGCCCGGCGCTGCGGTCACGGGCTTCGGCACGGATACTCGCGCGCTCTGCGCTGGTGATGTCTTCGTGGCCGTGCGCACCGAACGCCGCGATGGCCATGACTTCCTCGACGCCGCGCGTTCGCAGGGTGCCGCCTGCGCCTTAGTCGAACGCCCGGTCGCCGCCGATCTGCCGCAGCTCGTCGTGGATGACTCGCTCGCCGCGCTCCGCCGCGTCGCCGCCCGCTGGCGCACGAACTTCCCGGGTTGCGTGATTGGCGTGACCGGCAGCGTGGGTAAGACCTCGACGAAGGAGATGCTCGCCGCATTGCTTGGCGCGGAGGCCTTCGTCACGGAAGCCAACCTTAATAACCTCATCGGCGTACCGTTGATGCTGCTGCGCGTCGACCCCGCCCGCCATCGTTTCGCCGTCATCGAGGCGGGGATGAGCGTCCCCGGCGAGCTCGGCGTCTCCGCCGCGATCATCCGCCCGGACCTCGCGATCGTCACCAATGTCGGGCCCGTCCACCTCGAGGGCGTGGGCTCGCTCGCCGGCGTCGCTCGCGAAAAGGCGACGCTTGTCGCCGCGCTCGCGCCGGGCGGCCGAGCGATCATCCCCGCCGAGTTACTTGCCTGGCCAGAGTTCGCGGCCCAGGCGGCTCGCTGCATCGCGGTGCATTTCGCCGGCGAGCCCGCCCCGGCCGTCGCCCCGGGCCGCCTCGTCTCCGCGGCTTTCCTGACCGACGCCCGCGGCCAGCGTTCGCTCGTGCTCGACGGTGAGGTCTTCCCGCTCGCGCCCTTGACCGACGGCCTGGCCCGCAACGCCGCGCTCGCGCTCGTCGCCGCCCTCGCTGCGGGTTGTTCGGCCGACGCTCTCGCCGCCGCCGCGGCCCACTGGACGCCGCCCGCCGGCCGTGGCAGCGTGCACGTCGACGGTGATCGGACGTTCTACATTGATTGTTACAATTCCAGCCCGGCCTCGCTCCTGGATGCGACCCGCGCGTTCGACCGGCTCAGCCGTGGTTCCGCGACGCCGCGGCTTTTCGTGCTGGGCGGCATGGCCGAGTTGGGTCCCGCCTCGGCGCAGCTCCATCGCGACTGTGGCGCGCAGCTGCCTCTCCGCGCCGGCGACCAGGTGATCGGCTTGGGCGGGGATGCGGCCGCGTTGCTCCAGGGGATTGCGTTCCTGGGTACGGAGACCGTCGCCGCCGCCTCCATCGAGGAGGCCGCCGCCCGTGTCGCCGCGCACCGCGGTCACGTCTTCCTCAAAGGCAGCCGCGCGTTCGCCCTCGAGCGTTGCCTGCCGGCTTCCCTGCGCGCCGCGCTATCTTTCCACTAGGATGTTTTATCGTCTCAGCGAATTCACCGAAATCTGGGGGCCTTTCCGCCTCTTCGAATATCTCTCCGTCCGCGCGATTCTGGCCGGCGTGACGTCGTTGTTGCTAGGCATGCTCTTGTCTGGCTGGCTCATCTCCCAGTTGGCGCGGTTGCGCCAGCCGGAGCGCTCCGCTAAGCTGATGGGCGATCTCGCCAAGGAGGGCGGCAAGGTCCCGACGATGGGCGGCCTCATCATCGCCGCCGCGATGATTCCTTCGGTGCTTCTCTGGGCTCGTCCCAACGTTCTCGTGCTCGCCGCGCTCTGGAGCTTCGTCGGCATGGGGCTCGTCGGCCTCTACGACGACTGGCTCAAGGTCCGCCACGGCAGCGCCGACGGCATCTCGGCGCGCCGGAAGCTGGCGGGGCAGGGGCTCGTCGCGCTACTCGCCTTGGGCATCGTGCTCCTCGATCCGGCCTATCGGGAAAGCCTCTGCGAGATCTGGCTGCCCATCCTCAACGGACCGCTCTGGTCCGCGCAATCCTTCGGCTGGCCTTTCCTCGCCTGCCTCGGCGTCGCCGGGGCGTTCTTCGTGCTGGTCTGCGTCGGGTCCTCCAACGCGGTGAACCTGACCGATGGGCTCGACGGGCTCGCCATCGGCTGCGTGCTCATCACGACGTCGATCTTCGGCGTGGTCGCCTATCTCGCCGGCCATCACGATTTCGCAACTTACCTGCGCATCAGCTTCGTGCCCGGGGCGGGCGAGCTCGCGGTCTTCTGCGCGGCCCTCGTCGGCGGGAGCCTAATCTTCCTCTGGCATAATGCGGCGCCGGCCGAGATCTACATGGGCGATGTTGGGGCGCTCGGCTTGGGCGGGGCGCTCGGTGCGGTGGCCTGCCTGATGCATCAGCCCTTCCTCCTCGCGATCGTCGGCGGTGTGTTCGTCGTCGAGGCGGCCTCCGTCATCCTGCAGGTGGCCTATTTCAAGCGGACGGGCGGCAAGCGTCTGTTTCTGATGACGCCCATCCACCATCACTTCCAGAAGAAGGGCTGGCCGGCGACCAAGGTTGTGGCGCGCTTCTGGATTCTATCCTTCCTCTGCGGCCTGCTCGGCCTGCTGTCCCTAAAAATCCGATGAGCGAGTTCCCCGAATCCCTTCGCCGCCGACTCACCCGGCCCGTCGCCGTCTTCGGCGAGGGCGTGAGCGGGCGCGCCGTCGCGGAATCTCTGGGCTCCGCCGGCTTCGCCTCGGTCATCTACGACGAACGCGGGGAGAATCGCCAGTTCGGTCCGGAGGAGGCCACCCGGCACGATGTCCTGGTCTACAGCCCCGGCTTCGCGCAGACGCACCCATGGATCTTGGCCGCCCGCCGGGCTGGTCTGCATTGCCTGACCGAGCTCGACTTCGGGGCATTGCTCTGGACCGGTCCGGCGATCGCCATCACCGGCACCAACGGCAAGACGACCATCACGGAGTTCCTGTCGTTCGCCTTCAAGCGCTCCGGGCTCGACGCCATCGCCTGCGGCAACGTCGGCTTGCCGCTCACGTCGCTCCATCGCACGGTATCCAACGGGTCGTTCGTCGCAATCGTGGAGGTCAGTTCCTTCCAAGCGGAGGATCTCCGCCATTTCACGCCTGAGGCGGTGCTCTGGACGAACTTCGACGAAGATCACCTCGACCGGCATGGCGAGCTCGAGGCTTATTTTCGCGCCAAGTTTCGGCTCGTCGAACGCATGATGCCTGGCGGCATCCTCGTTGTCGGCGAGTCCGTCGTCGCGGCGGCCCAGTCGTTCGGACTCGAGCTACCAGCGGAAACCCTCGTCGCCACGCGCGCCGAGGTCACCGACAAGGTGCCCGCAGGTTCAGTCTTCGATTCCTGGCCCCAGCGCGAGAACTGGGCCATCCTCAGCAAGTATTGGCAGGCGCGCGGACTCCCGCAACGGCATCTCGAGGAAGCGGCGCGCCTCTTCCGCGTCCCGCCGCATCGTCTCCGCAAGGTCGTCGAGAACAAAGGAGTCGAATTCTGGAACGATTCGAAGGGCACCAACTTCCATGCGGTCCAGGCCGCGCTCGCGCAGTTCAGCATCCCGGTCCGTTGGATCGGGGGAGGGAAGTGGAAAGGCGGCGACCTGGCCCGCTTCGTCCGCACCATTGGCCCGCTACTCGATTCCGCTTACCTCATCGGCGAGACGGCCGAGGAATTGAAGCGTCATTTCGACGAGCTCGGTAAATCCGCCCGTTGCTACCCGTCCCTGCAGGATGCCGTGGTCGCCGCCGCCAAGGATGCGCAGGGTCCGGTGGCCATCCTGCTGAGCCCGGGCTTCTCCAGCTTCGACCAGTTCCGTGGCTACGCCGAACGCGGCGTCGTGTTCGAACGCGCCGCTCTCGCCCTCGCCCGCGTCCTCTAATTTTCATACCCACCCACCACCCACCCAGACCACCACCATGCGTCCCCTCATCACCGTCACCGCCGTCGTGCTCCTGCACCTCTGTGTCATCGCCGTCCTCGTCGGCGTCAACGGCTGCCGAAGCACTAGCGGCTTCGAGCAGTCCGGCGACCTCGGCGCCTATTCCGGTGGCGCCCGCCCTGGCGCGTCGTCCGCCACGACCATCGCGCGCATCCCTACCCCAGTGCCGACGAAGCTCACCCCCGTCGGTCCCGTCGGCTTCGGCGGTAAGCGCACCATCGTGAAAGGCGAGACCCTCATGAGTGTCGCCGCCAGCGAAAAGGTCACCCGGGCCGATCTCGCCAAGGCCAACGGCATCGCCCTCAACGCCGATCTCAAGGTCGGACAGGTGCTGAAGATTCCCGCCGCGCCGGCCCCGGCTCCCGCGAAGGCGGCGGCCAAGGCCCCGACGAAGACCGCGCCGGCCCCGACGAAGACCGCGCCCGCCGCGCCGGCCCCGACCTTCACTCCGCTCAAGCTCCGGCCCATCGGCCGGGCGGCCGAAGCAGCGCCGGCACCCGCCGACAAGAAGTAATCTGACCGCTGCGCCGCGTCATGGTCATCAAGGAGCAACAGGAAGGTCCGGGAGCCCTGGGTGGGTATTCCCTCGGCATCCTGCTGCTCGCCTTGTCGCTCGCGGTGTTCGGGCTGGTGGTACAGTATAGTGCGGGCATCTCGCTGTCGGCGACCAACCGTACTGGGGCGTTCTTCCGCCAGCTCGCCTATGTGCCCATCGCCCTGCTCGCCGGGTATGCGCTTTTCCGCCTGGATCTCGACCGGATCCGCACTTGGCGTTGGTGGATCCTGGGCGGCGCCTGCTTCCTGATGCTCCTGGCGCGCATCCCGAATATCGGCGTCTCGGTCAACGGTTCCTGGCGATGGATCGACTTCGGCCTGTTTCGCCTTCAGGCCTCGGACCTCGGCAAGCTCGCCTTGGTGATTGTGCTGGCTGATTTCCTGGCGCGCATGCAACGACACACGCTGCCCAACAAGTTCCCTCTCTTTCAGCTGAGCGCGCGGGAGCCTTACGTCTTCTCGCGGCGCGGCTGGATTGATTTCAAGTTGGGCTTCGCCCAGCCCCTCGGCGTTTTACTGCTGATCGCTGGCTTCATCGGGCTCGGCCCCGACCTCGGCACCATCATCCTCTGTTGCCTGGTGGGTGGCACCATGATGCTCATCTCTGGGGTACGTTGGGCCTACGTGGTGCCGGCGGCGCTGCTGGGGCTCACGGCTTTCACCGTCCTCATCTTCAACTGGCCGAACCGGATGCGCCGCTTCACCTCGTTCCTCGATCCGTGGGAGAAGCGCGGCGACGAGGCCTACCAGCTCTTCGAAGGTATGGTGGCGTTCGGGGTCGGCGGCCTCACGGGCAAGGGCGCCGCCAACGGCATTCAGGGGCGCGCCTATCTGCCGGAGGCCCACACCGACTTTGTGTTCTCGGTGATCGGCGAGGAATACGGCCTCATCGCGACCACGCTCGTGGCCCTGGTGTATCTCGGGATCTTCTGGTGCGCCTACCGGGCGATGCGCAGTTCGGCGGACCTCTATCGCTTCAACGTCTGCCTCGGCGCCACCTTATTCCTCGTCCTGCAGGCGCTCATCAACATGGGCGTCGTCACCGGGCTGCTGCCGACTAAGGGTATCTCCCTGCCGTTCATCAGCTACGGCGGCACCAATCTCGTCATCATGGGCTGCATGGTGGGCCTCATCCTGAATTGCATCCGCGAATCGGCCCAGCCGGCCTTCGCGGCCAAGGAGGCGCGCGCATGAGTCGCGTGCTGCTTGCGTGCGGCGGGACCGGTGGCCACCTCGCCCCGGGTATCGCCCTCGCCCAGCGGCTCACGGAGGACGGCCACGAATGCCTGCTGATCGTCAGCCGCAAGGCCGTCGATGCGCGCATGACCGCTCATTATCCTGGCTTGAGCTTCGTGCCGGGACGGGGGCGCGGTTTCGGTCCAGGCTTACTCGGTAAGCTGCTTTTCTTCCCTGCGCTCCTCGGCGCGATGTGGTCATCGTGGTGGCTGCTCCGTCGTTTCCGCCCCGACGCGCTCGTCTGCTTCGGCGGCTTCCTGAGCCTCGGGCCGTCGCTGGCTTGCCGGCTCGGCGGCGTCCCGGTGATCGTGCATGAGGCCAACCGCCAGCCTGGCAAGGCCGTGCGGCTCATCGCGCGTTTCGCCGCGGCCGTGCACCTGCCCGCCGGCGTGCGCCTCGGTGGACTCGCCGCGGACCGCCAGCATGACTCCGGTTATCCCGTGCGCGCCGAGATCCGCCCGCAGGCGCGCGACGCCGCCCGCCGGGCGCTCGGCCTGCCACCGACGGGGCGCTTGGTGCTCGTCACCGGCGGGAGCCAAGGCGCCCACGCGCTCAACCGCTGGGTGGAGGACAACCTCGAGGAGTTCGCCATTCGCGGCGTCCACGTGCTCTGCCTCACCGGCCCGGGCGGGCGCGAGGATGAGGTCCGCGCCCCAGACTCGTTGGTGAAGTTCGTCCCGTTCTGCGACCAGATGGCGATGGCCTATTCCGCGGCCGACCTTGCGGTCGCCCGCGCGGGCGCGGGTACGCTCGCTGAACTGGCCACCTGCCGCACGCCCGCGGTGCTCGTCCCTTATCCGCTCGCGGCCGACGACCATCAGACGGCCAACGCCCGCCAGAGTGCGCAGGCCGGTGCGGCGATTCTGCTGGCGGAGGCCGACTTGGCGCGGCTTTCGTCCACGGTCTTCGGCCGTCTCAATGACGCTGCCGCGCTGGCGCTCATGCGCGATGCGCTGGCCTTGGCCGACGCCGCTAACCGCTGGGAGGCGCTCGCCCATGAAACCATTGCGCTCGCCGGCCGCCGCCGGCTCGCCGCCGCATGAGTCCTTCCGCCTGGATGTTGGGCGCATGCGGTATGGGCGTCGGCCCACTGGCCATCTACCTGAAAGGGGAGGGTTGGGAGGTTTCGGGCTGGGATGATTCGACCGGTAGCCCGATGGAGCTCCAGCTGGCTGACGCCGAAATCCCGCTCCTGCGCGATCCTTGGGCCGCGGGCCGCCGCCCTTCCGTCGTGGGCCGTTCCAGCGCAGTGAAGACCGGACATGCTGCGCTGGCGCTCGCCGACAGCCACGCGGTGCGCACGCTCCGCCGGGGCGAACTCCTCGCCGAGGCCGTCGCCAGCCGTCGCTTCGTCGCCGTCTGCGGTAGCCACGGCAAGACGACCACCTGCGGCCTGCTCGTCGCGGCCCTCGCCAGCGCCGAGGCTGATTTCGGCTACGTCCTCGGCGGGCTCTTCCGTGATCCGACCTTCCCGCCGGCACGCGCCTCCGCCTCGTCGCCTTGGGTGGTGGCGGAGGTCGACGAGAGCGACGGCACGATCGGCGCTTTCTCGCCCGATGTCACGGTGGCGGTGAACCTCGACTGGGACCATCCCGACTACTACCGCGACGAGGCCGCGCTCGAGGGCGTCTTCCGCGCGCTCTTCGAACGCACCCGCACCGCCGTGGTCATCCCCGTCGGCAACGAACGCCTCGAACGCCTCGTCGCCGGCCTGAAGGTGCCGGTCCTCCGCGTCGGCGAAGGCGGCGACTATGCCTTCCGGCTCCTCCAGGGCGGCCACGCCACCTCGGTGGTCGCGCTCGCCGGCCGCTTCCCCGCGGGCCAGTTTAATCTCCCAGTCGCGGGGACGTTCAATCGGTCCAACGCCGCGTTGGCGCTCGCTGTCACGCACTTTATCACCGGCGGACTCGGCGCGGAGCCGCTCGCCCGTTGGCGGGGTATCCGCCGCCGGCAGGACGTGCTCTTCGAGCGCACGGGCCTCCGCGTGCTCGCCGATTACGCGCATCACCCAACCGAGATCGCCGCGCTGCTCCGCTGGGTGCGCGAGACGCACGCCGGTCGCCTCATCGTCGTCTTCCAGCCGCACCGGCACACGCGCACGCGCCAGTATGCGCGCGAGTTCCGCGACGCGCTCGCCGTCGCCGACCACGCCCTCGTCCTGCCAGTCTACTCCGCGGGCGAGGCGGCCGTCGAGGGCGGGGGCGCCGACGCCATCGTCAACGGCTCGGGCCATCGCTTGGTCGAGGACCGGCTCACCCTACCGACCTTGCTCGACGCGCTCGCCGAGGGCGCCGACACGGTCGTGACGTTTGTCGGCGCGGGTGATATTGAGCGCGATGCGGAAGCCTACGCCAAGGTGCTGCGCCGCCGTGGCGCTGACATCCTGTCGCTCGACCTGCCGGACCTCGTCGCCGGACGGCTTTCCCCGGACAGCGCCCTGCGCGCCAACGAGCCGCTGGCCCGCCGCACGACGCTCGGTCTCGGCGGCGCTGCCCGGTGGTATGCCGAGCCGGCGACTGTGGACGACATCGTCGCGCTGTTGCGCGCGGCTGCGGAGCTCGACCTACGCTGGTTTGCGCTCGGCCGCGGTTCCAACCTGCTCGTGCCGGACGAAGGCTACGACGGACTCATCCTGCATCTCGCTGCGGCCCATTGGGGGGCCGTGACCGACCTCGGCGACGGCTGTCTCCGCGTCGGGGGCGGGACGCGGCTCAAGGAACTCTGCGGTTTCGCCGCGCGCGAGGGCTGGAAAGGCTTCGAATTCCTGGAGGGCATCCCGGGCACCGTCGGCGGTTCGCTCCGCATGAACGCCGGCGCGATGGGCGGGTGGATTTTTGATGTGGTGGAATCCATCGAATGGCTCTCACCGCAGGGCCGGGTGCGCGCCGCGCGTCGCGACAGCTTCGACGCCTTGTATCGGGACTGCCCGCAGCTGCACGGCTCGGTCGTGCTCTCCGCCGTGCTCCGCTCGACCGGCCGCGACGAGCCCGCCGCCATCCGCGCGCGCATGGACGAGCTGGCTGCCCAACGCCGCGCCGCCCAGCCGCGCGAGGCGAGTGCTGGTTGCGTCTTCCGGAATCCCGCCGGCGACAAGGCGGGTCGGCTCATCGACTTGAGCGGGCTCAAGGGCCGCGCCGTCGGTCCTGTCTCCGTCTCGCCGACGCACGCCAACTTCCTCGTCAACGCTGGCGAGGCCAAGGCTGCGGACTTCCTCGCGCTCATGCGCTCCGTCCGCGCCGAGGTGAAGGTCCGTCAGGGCGTCGAGCTCCAGCCGGAGATTGTCGCCCTCGGCCGCGAATGGAAGGACCTCCTATGAGCTCCGCCCCCGAGATCGTCGTCCTATGCGGCGGGCTTTCCTCCGAACGCGAGGTCTCGCTGCGGTCCGGCCGCGCCGTGGCCGCGGTGCTCCCGGGCGCCCGGCTCGTCGAGCTCGCGGCGGAGTGCTTGCCTGACTGGCTTGATGCGGCGAAGCACGTGGTCCTTCCGGTCCTGCACGGCGGTTGGGGTGAGGATGGCCGTGCCCAAGCCGAGCTGGAAGCACATGGCCTCGCCTTCGCTGGTTGTTCGTCCGCCGCCAGCCGGCTTTGCATGGACAAGGTCGCGAGCAAGAGCGCCATGCGGACCGCGGGCGTCCCGGTCATCCCGGAGGTCGCCTTTGCCGGCGCCGCCAAGCCGACGGCCGCTGCGCTCGTGGCCGCTTTGGGCGATCAACTCGTCATCAAGCCTTCCGATCAGGGCAGCAGCGTCGGCCTTTATATCCTAGCAGGGGAGGGTGCCGTGGCCGAGGCCTTGGCCGCGATGCCCGCTTCCGGCCGGTGGATGGCTGAGCGCCGCCTCCGGGGTCGCGAGATGTCCATCGGCCTCCTGGATGGCCAGCCGATGGGAATCGTCGAGATTGTCCCGCTCACCGGGGTCTACGACTACAAGACCAAATACACCCAGGGCGCCTCGGAGTATCGTTTTCCCGCCGCCCTGGCCAAGGATACCGCCGCCGCCCTCGGCGCGGCCGCCGCTCACCTCTTCGCCGCCTGCGGCTGCCGAGACTTCGCCCGCGCGGATGTCTTCCTTGAGCCCGACGGCCAGTTCTATTTCCTCGAGATCAACACGATGCCCGGCATGACCGAAACCAGCCTGATGCCCAAGAGCGCTTCCTGCGTCGGCCTCGACTTCCCCGCCCTCGTCCGCCGCATGGTCGCTCCGGCCCTCGCGCGCGCCGCCCAACCCGCCCGCCGCTAACCATGGGTTTCCTCGATGATCTTTTTCGCAAACGCCGCGATGCCTTCCTCGGTCAGGCGGACCGCGACTGGCGCGTGCTCATGCCGCAGGACGTCAACCGCGTCCCCGAAGGCGAGCTCGGCCGTAAGCGCGCGGTGCGTTCGCGGCTGCCCTCCGCGCTCGCGGCGGGCTTCTTCGTCGTCCTGCTCGGTCTGCTCTGGTGGGCGGTGGACGAATCGGCCAGCGGCGCGCCCGCGGCGGGGTCGCTCCGCTACAAGACCGACGGCTTCCTCGCCGCCGATTTCGTGAAGAAGATTGTCGCCGCCGGGGCGGACGGATCTTCCCGCGACGTCCGCTCCATCAAGGCCGACCTTGAAGCGGACAACCAGGTCGTCGCCGCCGACGTGCGGCGTCGCGGGGATGGTTCGCTCGACATCGTCCTGCGCGAACGTCTCGCCATCGCCAAGATTGTCACGCTCGCCGACCAAGGCGCGCCGATGCAGGTGCGCCTCGTGGCTTCCGACGGGCAGACCTTCCTCGGCGCGGGCTACCCGGAGCAGGCCGTGCGTAATCTGCCCGAGATCCTGCACGCCCGCACCACCGGTGCCGCCGACAAGCTGCTGATCGAAGGCATTGAGATCGCCGCTCCTTTCCTGCTCAAGGTCCGCACCGAATACCCGAAGCTTTATCAGCAGTGGTCGGGGCTCTCCCTGCGCGACTGTTACGGCGCCGAGGAAGACCTGCCGGGCTCTAACCTGCGCGTCTTAGTCCGCCCCGGGACGCAACCCATGGAACGCCCGGCGCTGGTCGAAATTGTCTTCTCCACCGCCAACTGGCGTAACGAGCTCGTGTTACTCGGCCGCATCAACATCGACGAACTCCTGCGCCGACCGGGCACGACCTCGTCGGCCTACGTCCTGAAGATGTCGATTCAGAACCGGACCAACCCCGCCGCGCCCTACCCCGAGCCCCGCCTCGTCCCCGCCTCTCCTTCCGCCCCTCCCCGATGACCCCCAAGCCCCTCCCGCCTCTCATCGCCGTCATCGATATCGGCACGCATAAGACCGCGAGCCTCCTCGGTCAGATCATCAATGGCGAGGCCCGCATGCTCAGTTTCAGCGAACGCCGTACGGACGGTGTGGTCAAGGGCACGGTCACCGACCTCGAAAGGCTTACGCAGTGCGTGCACGAAGTCGTCAACGATATCGAGCGCGGCTCCGGCCGCGCCGTCGAGCTGGTCTACCTCTCGCTGTCTGGTCCCGCCGCCGATGGCGAGCGCGTGAAGGGCTTGGTCGCCGTGCCGGCGCACGACGGTAAGGTCACCGCTAAGGACGTCGCCGAGGCGGTCCAATCCGTCCGTCGCCTCGAACCGCCAAAGGGTCGCGCGACCATCCTCTACATGCGCCAGCCGACGATGCTGGACAACCGGCCGGTGAGCAACGCGGTGGGCATGGCGGGCAAGCGTCTGGAGGTGAATTTCTGGCGCGTGACGATGGAGGAGGGCAACATGCGCATGCGCGTGGGCATGGTGAATGGTATCAACATCAAGGTCCGCGATTTCATCCTGGCCGCGCACGCTGCAGCCTGCGCGACCGCGAGCGACGCCGACAAGCAAGGGGTGCTGGTCATCGACATGGGTGCCGGAACGACCGACTGGATTCTCTATTACAAGGAGCATATCCTCTGCGCGGGCTCGCTCCCCGTGGGCGGCGAGCACCTCACCAACGATCTCAGCGTGGCGTTGCGCATCAGCCGCGAGACCGCCGAAGACCTCAAGCTGCGCTTCGGTTCCGCGATGCACCGCGAGAACGACGTCAACCAGACCATCTGGAAGGATGGCGACAAGGGCGTGGGCGACCAGCAGTTCAACCGCGGCACGATCACGCAGGTGCTTTCGCTCCGCTACCAAGAGACGATCGAATTCGTCCGCAAGGACGTGCTCCGTCGCCTCGAAGCCATTTTCCCCGGCCATGCCGTGAAGTTGGACCAGAACATGATTCCCTCGGGCGTCATCTTGACCGGAGGTTCGGCCAACCTAGCCGACGCGGCCGAGGCGGTCCAGTCGGTGATGGGCCTCACCGCGCGCGTGGGCATCCCGAAATTCGAGAACGAATCCTTGCGTAAGCCGGAGTATGCGGGCGTGGTCGGCCTGATGGCTGCCGCAATCACGGACGCACCGCCGCCAGTGCGCCGCCCGCGAGGTTTCCTCGCGCAGCTCAAGGAACTCTTCCGCCTCTGAGATGGCCTCCTCGGCTGCAATCCTGCTGGTCGGCCTCGGTGGCGCCGGTTGCGCCATGGTCACGCGGCTCTCGGCGCAGCTCCCCGCCGAGGTCGCCATGGCGCTTCTTGACACCGACGCCCGCGCGCTTTCTGGCGGCGGCCCCGGCGGGACGTTGCAGCTTGGTCGGGCGCAGACGCGCGGGATGGGCACGGGCGGCGAGGCAGCCCTTGGCTTGGCTTCCGCCGAGGCGGAGGAGCCGGCGCTGCGTCGGCTGTTCGCTGGGGTGCCGGTCGTGGTGCTCGTAACGGGCCTCGGCGGCGGCACGGGCAGCGGGGCTGCGTCCGTGGTGGCTGGTTTCGCAGCCGAGTGCGGTGCGACGGTGCTCTCTTTCGCGACGATGCCGTTTTCGCATGAAGGCGAACGCCGCATGCGACAGGCCAACGATGCGACGGTCAAGCTCGGGCAAAAGTGCCATGGGCTCGTCGTGGTGCACAACGACCTCTTGCTCCAGCAGGTCACGCCCGATGCCCCGCTCTCGGAATCTTTCGCCGCGGCGGATAAATGGGTCGGCGGGGCGCTGCGCGGGATTGCCTCGGCTTTCGCGCCAGGCGCGCTCATCGCGGCGGATCCGGCCGTCCTGAAATCGCTCCTCGCCACGCCTGGCTCGCCTACGCTTTTCGCCTTCGGCGTCGGCCAGGGTGAGGGCGCGGCGATGAAGGCCGCCCGCGCGGCCTGCGATTGCCCGCTGGCCCATGCTCCCGGCACGGTCGCCAAGGTCGCTTCGCTTTTTGTCACCGTCGCGGGAGGCACGGCGATGACCTCGACCGAGGCCTTTGAAGCGGTTGGCGCGGTGCGCACGCGATTCGGTGGCGAGACTTCCACCATCCTCTGCGCGCGCATCGACCCGGCGCTCGGCGACCGCATCGAGGTCGCGGTGCTCGGTGCTTCGCTGCCGACCCCGAAGGCGCCGGCCAAGCCCAAGAAGGGCGGCAAGGTCGAGGATCCGGCGCAGCCGATCTTCGAGTTTGCGACGGAGGAATCGATGCGCCGCGGCCTATTCGGCGGCACGCCGATGACCTTCATCGACGGCCAGGATGTCGACGTGCCGGCGTATATCCGCAAGGCCGTGCGCCTGCCGCCGGCACCCTGAAGTTCGCTTCCCGGTTGCGCCCCGCCCGGGTCCTCCTAGGTTCAAAGCATGTCCGCTTTCGATGTCTCCGCGCTCCGCAAGGACTTCCCGATTCTGGGACGTTCCGTGCGCGGTCGTCCGCTGGCCTATCTCGATAACGCGGCGACTTCGCAGAAGCCGACGGTCGTGATCGAAGCCTTGGAGAGGTATTATTCCGGGCAGAACGCCAACGTCCACCGCGGCGTGCATCTCCTGAGCGAAGAGGCCACCACGGCCTATGAGCACGCCCGCGGGATCGTCGCGCGCTTCCTCGGGCTCACGGATACCCGCGGGTGCGTCTTCGTGCGTGGCGCCACCGAGGGCATCAATCTCGTCGCCGAGTGTTGGGGCCGCACGCACCTCAAGGCCGGGGACGAGATCCTGCTCACGCACCTCGAGCACCACGCCAACATCGTGCCCTGGCAGGCGGTCGCCGAACGCACCGGCGCCAAGGTGGTCGTCGCGCCCGTCACGGCCCGTGGCGAGGTGGACCTCATCGCTTTCAAGGGTCTGCTTTCGGCCCGCACCAAGCTCGTCGCCTTTGCACACGTCTCGAACGCCCTCGGCACCGTCAACCCCGCCGCCGAGATGACGCGCCTCGCTAAGGCTGTCGGTGCCGTGGTGCTTATCGATGGCTGTCAGTCCGCTGCGCACTTCAAAGTCGACGTCCCGGCGCTGGGTTGCGACTTCTTCGCTTTCTCCGGCCACAAGACTTTCGGCCCGACCGGCATCGGCGTGCTGTGGGGGCGCCCCGAGTTGCTCGACGCCATGCCGCCTTATCAGTTTGGCGGCGACATGATCAGTAAGGTCGACTTCGCCGGCACCACCTACCGCGCGGCGCCCGAGCGTTTCGAAGCCGGCACGCCTGATATCTCCGGTGCCATCGGCCTCGGCGTCGCGCTGGAATACTTCATGCCCATCCAGGCCGCCGCGCACGCGCATGAGCAGACCCTGCTCGCTGCCGCGACGGAACGACTCAGGTCCATCAAGGGTCTGACCATCGTCGGGGAGGCGCCTGAGAAGGTCGCCGTCATCTCCTTCAACCTCGAAGGCGGTCACCCTCACGACGTCGGCACGCTGCTCGATGCGGACGGCATTGCCATCCGCACCGGGCACCACTGCTGCATGCCGCTCATGAAGCATTACGGCCTCAGCGGCACTGCCCGCGCCTCGTTTGCGTTCTACAACACGCTCGAGGAAGTCGACCGTCTGGCCGTCTCGCTCGAGAAGGCACGGAAGATGATGGCCTAAGCTTGGGCGGTCGGGGCTGGGCTGGCCATTGAGCGGCGCACGATGTCGAGGATACCTTGGACTTCCCAGTTTCGTGCGGTGCCCGAGAGCCCGACGAGTCCGCGAGCGTCTTGGATGTCTTCGGGGTGATGTCCAGGGGGCCAGTCGAGCCAGCTGCGATCGAGCGTGTGCCGTGGGTCCTGCAATAGTGGGAACAGCGCGTTGATGCAGAGCGTGTCGGCGCGCCCGTCCGAGAGCAGGCAGGCGAAGACCTCGTCGATCAATCGCCGCCGGGCGGATTTGAGGGGCGAGGAGGGCAGGGTGAGGGCCCAGTCGCGCAGGTGGGCGCGCCAGTCGGGCCGCCGTCGGTGCAGTTCGAGGTATTGGGCGAGCCGGCGGTGCGGATGGCCGGCGGGACGCAGCCCGCGCAGGCGCCATCGTCCGCACTTCTCCATGTAGAGGGTGTCGATGCCCAGGATGAGCATCTGCTCCGGGGAATGGCTGCGGGCCAGTTCGGACATCGGGGCGCGGTTGCCGCCGAGCCCGAGTGATTCGACGAAGAGCTCGTGGCAGGCCGCGTCCCAGCCGACCTCCCGCACCCGACCGCGGGCGTGTTTGGTCTTGGTGCGGAAGCGATCCAGCGCCCGGCGCTTGAGACCCACCGGCAGGTTTGGTTCGGCGGCGAGCACGCGCTTGGCGACATCACCGGAGCGCCCGCGCAGCTCAAGGAGCGCGTCTTCCTCAGCCAGGTCTTCAAGGTCGCGCGGTAGGTAGGGTAGGAGTACCACCGTCTCCGGGCGGTGGCCGGCGTGCGTCGTCACGTCCTTCGTGCCCGGGAGCAGGACGGCGTGAAGGATCACCCCGCCGAAGTTCGCATCGCGGTCGTGGCCATGGGCGTGCCAGTCGGAGCAGCGCAGATGGATTTCGATGTCACCGCGGAGGCGGCGGCCATCGACGAGGATTTCCGCACCCAGGAAGTCGGGGCCCGCGCCGCGGTTCCAGTCGCCTGGGTGGATGATCTCGATTGTCGCGCCGGAGGTTGCGGCCATCGGACCGCGGACTTCACCCGAGGCCCAGAGACGTTGGATGGCGCGTTCGCCGATGGCGAAGGGGCCGTAAGGGCCGTCGATTTCCTCAACGCGGACGCAGGTACTCATCCACGTATCAAGGGCGAATCCGTTCCGCGTGGGAAATCAGGAGAAAGCCCAAGGGTAAGGCACCGAATCGGCTTGAGGGAAGACCCCAGCCGCCGTTGAATCCTGCTTACGGAGAGGTGGCAGAGTGGTCGATTGCAGCTGACTTGAAATCAGCCGAGCCGCAAGGCTCCGGGGGTTCGAATCCCTCCCTCTCCGCCAATTTTAAAGAGGACAAGAGGGCCTGAGGACACGAGGACCTGAGGGTACGAAGATCAAAGAGGGATGAGAACCCTTGGGTTCGGCGAGGCCGAAGGGCTAGGCAGGCAATGCCCTCGGTCATTGGGCCGTCAGGCCCGCCGTGCAGCGGAGCCGATCCATCCGCATTTTCGTTATCTGTCGGCGGTAAGGGTAATCCCTTACGCCGATTTCACTTTACAAGAAATCGTGGTGACCTAAAACAGTATACCGTATGAGTCGCCCCGCTCGCCTGTCTGTGCCCCGCACGGAATCCGCCGCCGCCCATCTGCGGCAGGAGATCCTGCGCGGCGAACTGGCTCCCGGTGACCTGCTAGCCGAGTCCGCGGTGGCCGTCCGGCTGGGCGTCAGTCGTGTCCCGGTGCGCGAGGCGCTGTTCGCACTGGAGAGGGAAGGGCTGGTCGTGTTTGGACCGACCGGCCGGGCTTTCGTGCGTGAGCTGACTTCTGCCGACTTTAAGGAGCTCTTTGCCCTGCGGCTGACGTTGGAGCCGATGGCCGCCCGTCTTGCCGCCCCCCGTGTGCGTGTCGAGGCCTCGGCGCTCGAGGCCAATATCGCCGCTACGGGCCGGGCGAAGACAATCGAAGAAATTACCCGCCTAGACTTGGAATTCCACGAGCTGATCCTGCGGGCCTCAGGCAACGCCCGGTTGCTGAAACTCTGGCTGTCGCTCCGTTCTGAGCTCGAGTTGTGGCTCTCACGCTTACACCGCCAGCACCAATGGAAGAGGCGCGGGACCCGCGAGGAGACCGTCGTGGCCCATCGTCTACTGTTGTCCGCGCTACGGAAGGAATCTCCCGCCGCCGCGGAACGTCTGTTGCGCGAGCATATCAACGGCTGGAAGAACTGGTTGCCGTCATGCGCCAAGGAGGACCAGCGATGAGAATTCTCGTCTTCGCCCTGTTGTTTGCCGCGACCTTCGCAGGTCTACGCGCCGACGATTACGCCGAGAAGGTGTTACCGATCCTGAAGGACTCCTGCCTGAACTGCCACTCAACGAAGAAGCAGAAGGGTGACGTCAACCTAGAGCAATTTGCGTCTCTCGCTGATATTCGTCGCTCCCCCAAAGTCTGGGAAGCGGTCTTGGAACAGGTGGCCAGCGGTGAGATGCCCCCGAAGAAGGAAAAGTCGCTCACGGCGGCCGCAAAGAAGGTGCTGCTCGATTGGACGCATAAGACGCTCGATGAGATCGCAATCGCCAACGCCGGCGACCCAGGACCAGTGGTGCTCCGCCGTCTTTCTAACGCCGAATATACCTACGCGGTCCAAGACTTGACGGGCGTGCCCTCGCTCGACCCGACCCGCGAATTCCCAGTCGATGGTTCCGCGGGGGAGGGCTTTACGAACGTCGGTGCGGCTTTGGTGATGTCGCCGGGGCTCCTTTCCAAGTATCTCGACGCCGGTAAGGACGTCGCCCAGCACGCGGTGCTGCTTTCCGACGGGCTGGCCTTTTCGGAGAAGACGACCAAGCGCGATTGGACCAATGAGAAGATTGCCGCGATCAAGGCATTCTACGCCCGCTACAGCGTCTCGGTCAAAGCAGACTCTAGGTTGGTTCAGGGCATCAAGGTCGACCTTGTCGGCGGCGACGGCCGCCTGCCGCTCGAACCTTATCTGACCGCTACGCTTACCCACCGCGATGCCTTGAGCAACGGTACGACCACCATTGCCCAGGTCGCTCAGCTACTCGGGCTCAACGCAAAGTATCTCGGGACGCTCTGGACTTCACTGAATGAAGTAACGCCTTCGACATTCCTGGATCCGATCCGTGCCGATTGGCGTAAGGCAACGCCCACCGACGTCCCGGCTTTGGTTGCCTCGATCAAAGCCTGGCAGAACTCGCTGTGGCGCTTCGGTGCTATCGGGCACATCGGCAAGCACAATGGCCCTAAGGGCTGGCAGCTCCCGGTGGACCCAGTCGTGACGATGGAGGATTTCCGAGTCGCGGTCTCCGCAGGGGATTCGCCTAAGGTTTATCTGACGTCGGCCAATCTGCGCTCCGACCGGGCTTCACTGGTATGGTCCAAGCCCCGGGTCGTGGTGAAAGGTAAGCCTGACATCGCTGTGGCCTTGCCTGCCGGAAAACCCAGCGGGCCTAATCAGGTCATCGAAGTCGCCTTGCCGGCTGGCTTGCCCAAGGGAGCCGAATTCTTGATTGAAGGTCATCTGCCCAAAGAGACTTCGGCTGAGGCCTGCGTGCAGGCGTGGGTGACGACGACGCCGCCGGTGGTCTCGGGCCGAATCGTCCCGACCGGCGCTCCTATTAATAAGAAGAAGGGTGGAATGTGGAGCGACGGCGAAGGCGCGATGGGCTTTACGGCGCCCTTGCTCGTGACCGAGGGCGGTGTCGCCCGGCAGGAGCTCCAGCGTTCGGCGCAGGCATTTCGCGATCTCTTCCCATCGGCGCTCTGCTACGCCAGTGTCGTGCCGGTCGACGAAGTCGTGACGCTGACGTTGTTCTACCGCGAGGACGAAGCCCTTCGGCGTCTGATGCTGGATGATAAGGCTGCCGCCGAGATCGACCGCCTGTGGTCTGACCTACGTTTCATCAGCCAGGATGCACTCTTGCAGGTGGAATCGTTCGAATCCCTTTATCAGTTCGCGACGCAGGATGCCAATCCCAAGGCCTTCGAGCCGCTACGTGAGCCGATCAAGCGCCGCGCAGCGGAATTCCAGCAAGAGCTTCTTGCTGCCGAACCCAAGCACGTCGACGCGGTCGTGCGCCTGGCTGCTGACGCCTGGCGTCGTCCGCTCAAGGACGGCGAAGCCGACCAGCTCCGCGCCCTGTATCAGGAACTCCGTAAGCAGGAGCTGCCGCATGACCTCGCCGTCCGCCGCTTGATTGCCCGCGTGCTGGTCTCCTCGGCGTTCCTGTATCGCGGGGAGAAGGCCGCCGCCGGGGAGAAGGCCGCGCCAGTCAATGATTGGGAACTCGCCACGCGTCTCAGCTTCTTCCTCTGGTCTTCCGCGCCCGACGCCGAACTGCGGGCGCTCGCCGCCTCCGGTAAGCTCCATGAGCCGGCTGTGCTCGCCGCCCAGATGCGTCGCATGGTCAAGGACGCCAAGTCGGAGCGGCTGGCCCGTGAGTTCGGTTGCCAGTGGCTGCACGTGCGCGACGTCGCTACGCTTGATGAGAAGAGCGAGCGACACTTCCCGACCTTCGTCTCGCTCCGAGGCGCCATGCAGGAGGAGGCCGAGCGCTTCTTCGCCGACCTGTTCCAGCAGGACCGCCCTGTGCTTTCGCTCATCAATGCTGACCATGTCTTCGTGAATGGGCCGCTTGCCCGTCACTACGGGCTCAAGGTGACTGGCGAAGGTTGGCAGCGTGTCGACGGCGTCCGCGCGCAAGGGCGGGGCGGCGTCTTGGCCTTTGCGTCCACGCTTGCCCGGCAGAGTGGCGCTTCGCGGACCAGCCCCATCCTCCGTGGGAACTGGCTGACCGAAGTCCTGTTAGGCGATAAGCTTCCGCGTCCGCCTAAGGACGTGCCAATCCTGCCCGAGACCGCGCCACAGGGCCTCACCGAGCGTCAGCTCATTGAAAAGCACAGCAGCGACCCCGCGTGCGCGCGGTGCCACCAGCGCGTGGACCCGTTTGGCTTCGCCTTGGAAGGTTTCGACGCCATCGGTCGCGCCCGCTCTAAAGACGCCTCTGGTCTGGATATTGATACCCGCACCGTGCTGCCCGGCGGCGTGTCCGTCGACGGCTTGAACGGCCTGCGGGACTATCTGCTCACGCGTCGCCAGGATGACTTCCTCCGCCAGTTTAGCCGCAAACTGCTCGGTTATGCGCTTGGTCGGGCTGTCCAGCTTTCGGACAAGCCACTCCTCGATGCCATGGTCGCCCGGCTCAAGACCGGCGAAGGCCGAGTAGGCGGGGCCCTCGAGGTCATCGTCCTCAGTTCGCAGTTCCGCGAAGTACGTGGCCGCGACTTCAAAACGAATCACTGATTTTATGAACAAGCACCAATTCAGCCGACGGACCTTCTTGCGAGGCATGGGCGTGACCATGGCGTTGCCGTGGCTGGAGTCCGCCAACGTCTGGGGTGATGAGCCCAAGAAGAACCGCCCTGCCAGCGAGGCCCCCGTGCGTGTCGCCGCGCTCTTCTCCGGCAACGGCTTCCATTCCAAAGAATGGTGGGCGAAAGGGGAGGGTAAGGACATGGAGCTGGGCCAGGTGTTGGCGCCCTTGCACGATTTCCGGACCAAGCTGCTCTTTGTCAAAGGCCTCTACCACGAGGAAGCGCGAAAGGGTAATATCCATAGCTCGCAGACCGGTAACCTCCTCTCTGGTGCTCCCATCACCTCCGGTGGCGAGATCCGTTCCGGCACCAGCTTCGACCAACTAGTCGCGCAGAACTATGGCCGATCGACCAAGGTGCCCAGCCTCGTGCTCGCGTGCGAACGCTCGTTCCCGGGCGTACATAAGAACTACTCCATGCTTTACAGCTCACACATCTCGTGGAGCTCGCCGACGACCCCGACCCCGCTGGAGATTTACCCTGCGTTGGCCTTCGACCGTCTCTTTAAAGATGCCGCCGCGCCGGGCGACCGCAGCGTCCTCGACGCTGTGCTCAACGACGCCGGCGATCTCCGCCGCAACGTCAGTCAGGCCGACCGCCAGAAGCTGGACGAGTACCTCGATTCTGTGCGCGACGTCGAGAAGCGCATCGAATCTGCTGGCCAGCGGGGCGAGCTGCAGGGCTGGCGTCCGACGCTAGATAAGCCGAACATCAAGCGCCCGGCGGACGGTATCCCGCAGGACATCGCCGAGCACATGCGCCTCATGTGCGACATCATGGTCCTCGGCTTCCAGACCGACACCACGCGCGTGACCACGCTCAAGCTGAACAATGACCATAGCGCGCTACGTTTCCCTAATATCAAGTCCCTGCAACAGCCCGGCAACGGCATCGACTACATGATCCACCACCTCTTGTCGCACTCCGACGGCCAGGACTGGCTCAAGATCAACCAGTTCTTCATGGAGCAGGTCGCCTACCTCGCCCGGAAGATGGATTCCATTCAGGAAGGCCCGCGGACATTGCTCGACAACACCATGCTCGTGTATTGCTCCAGCATGATGGCCGGGGCGAAGCACGATAATGACCAGCTGCCCGTCATCGTTCTTGGGGGTGCCGGCGGCCGAATCAAAAGTGGCCGCGTGCTGGATTACAGCGGTAAGCCCGATCGTCAGCTTTGCCGCCTATTCATGTCACTCATGGATAAGGTTGAAGTCCGTCCGAAGGCCTTCGGCGACGCTAAGCAGATGCTCCAGGAAGTCTGAGCCTGCCGAAGATTGCTGACGGGTGGCTACAATACGGACATCGTCCTGACATGAGCGCAGTCGAATCCGCCTTGCCCCGTCCGGCGACTTCGCCGGTGCGGATGCTGGTAGGCGAGGTGAAGGTCGTGGGGACGTTGCCCGAAGGCGCGGTGTTGCTGTGCGGTAATCATGTCAGTTACCGCGATGTGTTCCTCTTCGGTTTGGTTCGCTCGTCGGCGCGCCTACTCGTGCATCCACTGGTGTTCTCGTTTCCGTTCCTGAAGAAGTATGCGCTCCGCTGGGGCTTCGTGCAGGTGTCAATCGACGACGCGGTTGCGTTGCTCAAACAGGGGCAGACCGTGGCGATCTGCCCGACTGGACTGGTCGAGGCACTCGGCGAGGCAGAGTTACCGTTTAAGACCGGTGCGGTGCGCATCGCGCAGCAGGCGGGCGTGCCGCGTGGGAAAGCCGGAGAAAGCCCAAGGGGAAGGCACCGAATCCGCTTGAGGGAAGACCCCAGCCGCCGTTGAATCGCGCTTACGGAGAGGTGGCAGAGTGGTCGATTGCAGCTGACTTGAAATCA
>Ga0208951_1000055_pt1 | contig 41200 bp, 39 predicted proteins | sample GreLakmeMI27MSRF_FD_187702 | JGI IMG/M metagenome (GOLD analysis project Ga0208951, IMG submission 187702) | Freshwater lentic microbial communities from great Laurentian Lakes, MI, USA - Great Lakes metaG MI27MSRF (SPAdes) | ecosystem: Environmental > Aquatic > Freshwater > Lake | place: Great...
TGAAGCCTACCTGGCGCTCATTATGCGAGATGTGGGCTTCGCCCCCGGACTTAAGCAGACGCATTAGTTCAAGAATTGTCCGGGCGGGTAGAATGAGTGCAAGCGCTTTGTCCGTCCCCGCGATTTTGCGTTCGCACTTGGCTAAGCGGCGACCATCCGTGGCGACGACGGTCAGTTTGCCATCCGCAAATTCGAAGAAGACGCCGTTGAGGATGTAACGATTTTCATCGGACGACTGGGCGTAGCTGACTTTGCGCAACATGTCGCCGAGGTCATCTTGGTTGATGGAAATAGTCGGCTGTCCGGTAAAATTAGAAATGGGTGGGAACTGGTCGGCTGGTAGTCCGGCTACTTGAAAAACTGAGCTGCCCGAAGTGATTTTAACCCGTTCTTTGCCGGTCAACTCTACGATGGTCTCACTGCTCGAAAGCGCGCGGATAATCGGCACTAGTTTTTTAACTGGTAGGGTAATCCGGCCAGGCGAAGAAACAGAGGCTTTGATTCGACAGCAGATACCTAGATCCAAGTTCGTGGTTGTGAGGGTGATGGTATCACCTTCGGCTTCGATGAGGACGTTTTGCAAGATGGGCATAGTCGCGCGACTACCGACGACGTTGGTCACGCTGGAGAGCCCATTGAAAAAGTGATTTCGGTTAACCTTGAACTTCATGATGGTGAAAAGTTGGGGGCATGGAGGGGGTGAGGCAACCCCTCATTGCCCACATCCCAGACTAGGCTATCTCTGACTATCCTTTATATATAAATACCCGTAGCAGTAGTATGGCCCGGAATTCAGTACATTGTTCCGCAAGCAGTTGCTCCAACGCATTATGGCTTGGTTTAAGGGCTGAGTAAGGATGGTGAATAAGTCTCCCTTTGTTCACACGCGCCTAGGCCACCTTATCCTTCACGGCCTATTCACAGCTTGGACACGGGCTCATCGTCATCGTCGGGAGCTGGGTCAATTTCGTCTTTTTTGAGCAAGAAGAAATGCCGGATCATCCCGTAGATGATATAACCTAAAAAGAGCGCGGGGAAGCTATACTGTGGATACCTAAAGACCACTGCGGCGGTGATGATGATCAAAATAAACCCACGCGTCCGAGCACGGGCGGTCCAGTCTAATTTCTTAAAACTCGGGAAACGGACGTTGCTGATCATCAGGAAGGAGATGACCAGCATCAAGGGAAGCAGACTCCAAGACCACGCCTGTACGGCTTGCTCAAAAGGGCTTTTTTGGTCTACAACCTCCATAATATTGGAAAGCAGGAGGACAAGGGACGCAATCATACCGGCGGCGGCGGGCGAGGGCAGGCCGACAAAGTCACCGCCTGCGACCCGCTTCTCGTTACCTGGGACCAGGGGATTGGTAAGCACGTTGAAACGGGCCAAGCGGACACCCGCACAAAGCAGATAAATGAAGGCGAGCAACCAAGTGATCAGCTGCACGTTGGCAGTCACTTCGGGCTTGATGACGAGAAAACAGGCCATCAGGGCAGGTGCCACGCCGAAGGAGACCGTATCGGCGATGGAATCAAACTCTGCCCCGAAGAGCGATTCGCGCTTGGTGGCGCGGGCCACCCGGCCGTCAAAAAGGTCGCAGAGACAGGCGAAAAGGATGAACCAGACCGCCATATTGTAATGGCCCGCTCGGCTCTCGGCATCGAGGGCGGTGAAGCGGGCTTCAATGCAATTCTTGATCGCCAGGAAGCCGCAGAGCATGTTTCCCGCCGTGAAGAGATTAGGGAGCAGGTAGATGCGCGCAGCCTCTTCCGGTGAAGAATATTGAGGTTTTTGCGGGGGAGTGTTCACGACTAGATCTTGGGCGGCTCGTCGATAAATTTCCAGAAGCCGCCCTCTTGTTCGATGCGGGCCTCATCTTCGGGAAAGGGTAGATGTGAGCGGAAGGCGAAATCGGCATAGGTGTGCTTATGCAAGACATAGTTAGCCATCAGCGACCCTTCGGCGGCCTCAAAATAAATCCGGAATTCGCCAACGCGCAGTCGGTGATAGACGTGACCGCTGCGGCGCACAGTACCCAGTTCAGAACTCCCCCGCAGGAGCTCTTCAGGGGTGAGTGCCGTGAACGCCTCGATGACGTCCATCTGTTCCAAGGTGGGCAGCTTGGCGAGTTCTCTCATCGCCTGATCGCTGAAGTTCACTTGGTACATCGATACCGCCATTGAACGCCGCGCGCGGGACTTCGGCAATCATTCAGTTCGGACAAGACCACCTCGACAGCAGTAAAACCGCCTGTTTTTCGACCATGTCCAAGACTTTTTCAAAACCGTCGCTTTCGCCGTAGTAGGGATCGGGCAAAGCACCGCCATCCAAGAAAAGGCGAAGGCGCGGGTGCAGTTCCTGCGGACAACGCCGACGGAGTTCGCGAAGGTTGATTTCGTCGGCAGCGAGGATGAGGTCGAACTCGTGGAAATCCGAGGCGTGTACCTGGCGGGCGCGCACCGTCGAAAGATCATAGCCGCGCGCCTGCGCATGCCGCACCGAACGCGGGTCGGGAGGGTCGCCGATATGATAACTTTCAGTTCCGGCGGAAGCGAACTCGAGGGCGAGGCCGGCCTGGCTGGCCTTGGTGCGTAGCACGACCTCCATCGTCGGAGAGCGGCAGATGTTGCCCATGCAAACGAGGAGGATTCGACTCGGGCGCCTGGGCATTTACTTACCGAGCAGCTTCTTGAGGGCGTCCAAGTCCCGTCCGTTCTTGGTCAGAAGATCGCCATTTTTACCGTACACGAGGAGCGTTGGGATGCCGGACACGTCCTGTTCCCTTTTAATAGCCCCGCCTCCCGCAGACTTGAAGGGGACGGCGGGCCATGGCATTTTAGTCTCCTTCATGTATGCGAACATCTCGTCCGCGCCCTTGTCGCTGCTGATAAAGACCACGGCGAGCTTGGTTTTATTCGCGTTGGCGAACTTGACGAGTTGGGGCGTGAAGACGCGGCAGGGCGGGCACCAGTGGGCGGAGCAGTAAACGGCCACGGTCTTATCCTTCAACGTAGCGAGGTCAACGGACTTGCCGTTTGCATCGACGAGGCCTTCTGGGAAGCGGGTTTTCCAATCAAAGTCGGCGGCGGAGGCGAGGGCGGCGCAAAGCATGAGACTGAAGGAGGCGAGGAATGTTTTCATGGCGGTTATTATAGCAGACTTAGCACCTTAATCGGTATCGATAATCTTAATAGTTTTATTGCATTCGCTAGGGGCGAAGCCGGCTCAGACCTTGCCGCCGAAACTCTGGTGATCGTCGAGGTCGAGTACGTCGAACCAGGTGACGATGTCTTCGCGCTTGGCCCCTGCAGGGGTGGCGGACTGGTATTCGGTCAGTTTAGCCCGCCCAGCCGGTGCGCTGGGGGCTCTTTGCTCGTGAAACGCGCTGAAGGCCGCGATTTCATGACCCGTTCGGGGTTTCTTGGCGTTAGCCATCAACCAAACCAAGATTTCTCCGTCACCTAAGCCATTATCAATCTGCGACTTAAGTGAATCTGCCTCGATACCTAAGAAATCGAGGACATTACGATCCAGAGAGCAGGCATAGTTATAGTCTCCATTTTTACCTGCCTGGGAGGCGCGTGCTTTGTCGATCATCCGGGGGAGGATGACTAAGCCGCCGAGTCGGACGCGAGGGCTCCGGGGCGGGTGTTGGGTAAGGTCGTAGAGGTCTTGCGGCATAAACAGGGCATTTCTACCCACCCTACTCTCTTTCGCAAGTAAACAGGACGAGATGTGGGTTTGCCAAAATGTCTCACTCGCCTTTATCTACCCAGATGACCCCTTTGGCCGCCAAACTCGCCGAGCATCCCCTCTCCTGGGAATGCCTGCTGGGTTGTGCCGTGGTATTCTTGGTCGCTGCTGTGCTCGACGGGCTGGCCTCGAAAGACGCCACCGGCCGTTTACCCTCGATGGGGCTTTGGTTGCTCCGGGGCGCCTGGGTATTGCTTACGACCATGCTGGCCTACCAAGGCTTGCGCTCAAACTCGCTCCCCATCGCCAGCCCGGCGGAGTTACTCCTCTCGATTGCCTGGGGTCTCTCAGGCGTGGCCCTTTTCTTAGATCTCACCTTCAACCATCGTCTGCCGACGTGGGCGATTGCCGGGAGTACGGCGCTCTGCCTTACGCTGGCGGCGTTTCTTGGTGTCGTCGAACATCCCTTGGACACAACCGGCAAGCCGCTCATCGTGATCCACGTGGGCGCCGCGGTGCTCGCCTACTGCGTGCTGGGCGCGCAAGCGCTCAACTCGGGGGCTTACCTCTTGCAGGACCGGGCGCTGGCCCGACATCACTTCGGCGGGGTCTACGCGTTGCTCCCGGCGCTCGTCCCCCTGGATCGCATCGGTAGCCAGCTCATGGGCGCGGCTGTCTGGCTACTCGGATTATCCTTGGTGATCGGCACCACCGATTGGGCGCAGCGCGACCCCGGGCTGGTCGCCGCCCCGAAGCTAATCGCCGCGCTTGTCACCTGGCTCGCGTGTTTCTGGATCGTCGTGCAGCGCCGGCGTCAACGTCTCCAGGGTGCCTCTTTCGCGCGCGCCTCGCTGGTTGCGGCTTTGCCCGCGCTGGTCGCCCTCTATCTTTCGCTACCCGCTGCCCGATGAGCGATCGCCTTCGTAATCTTGTGGCGCTCAGCGCCACGCACCGCACCGCAGGCCTCGACGAGCGTGCGGCGTTCACCGTCCCGGACGGCGGCGCCGAAGTCTTCTATGCGGCCGCGCGCGCGGCGGGTCTGGCCGAAGCCGTCCTGCTTGCGACGTGCAATCGTCTCGAGGCCTATGCCGTGGGCGATGAGGCCGCGGCGCTCCATGTGCGCAACGCCTTGCTCAAGGCGACGGGGGCCGCCCCAGCTGCCCTCGATCAGCATCTGCGGCCGGTCCCCGGGCTCCTGGCGGTCCAGCATCTCTTCGCCGTCGTCTCCGGCCTCGAGTCACAGATGGTCGGCGAGGTCGAGATTACCGGGCAGGTGAAGGATGCTTACGCCGATGCACTCGCGCGCGGCATGACCGGCCCCGTCTTGAATCGCGTCTTCCAGCGTGCCTTCCAGGCCGGTGCCTGGGCGCGCACGAACACCGGCATCTCCCAGGGTCAGGTGAGCCTCGGCAATGTTGCCGTGGAACTCGCGCTGCGCGTGTTCGGCTCGCTAGCCGAGACGCGCGTGCTGGTGCTCGGCACCGGGGACGTCGGTCGCCAAGTCGTCCAAGCCCTGGTTTCGCGTGGCGCCGTGCAGGTCTCCGTCGCGTCCCGGACGTTCGAGCATGCGCGGGCCTTGGCCGAAGAGTTCGCCGGCTCCTCCCTGACGCTGGCGGACGCGCTCCGCCAAGCCCATTCGCACGACGTCATCGTCGGGTGCGCCACGGTCGAGCGTGCCTTGCTGGACGCCGTCACCCTTCGCGAGATTGCCGACCGGCGCGCCGGTCGGCCCCTCCTGCTCGTCGACCTCGGCGTACCGCGTAACTTCGCGGCGGGAGTGCAAGGGCTCGAGGGTACCTACCTTTGCGACCTCGACGACCTAGCGCGGATCTCGAACGCCAACCTTAAGGCACGTCTGGCCGAAGTCGATCGCGCGCGCATCGCCTTGGCCGAAAAGGCGGCCCGCGCCTGGGGCGCGGCTAACCACCAGAGCTCCTCGGAAGCCTGAGACATGAAACCCACCGTACTCATCGTCGACGACGAGAAGAACATCCGCGAAGGCCTGCGGGCGGCGCTGGAAGATCGCTATGAGACTTTTGTTGCCAAGGACGCCGCGGAGGCGGCGCGCCTCATGCAGGATGTGCCCCCGGACGCCGTGCTGACGGATCTCCGCATGGCTGGCGAAGACGGCATGGCGGTCATCGACCGGGCGCTCAAGCTGCCGAACCAGCCGGTCTGCATCATGATGACGGCCTACGGAGACGTCGATACCGCCGTCAAGGCGATGAGCCTCGGCGCCTATTGGTTTTTCCAGAAGCCAGTCGATCTCCGCCAGGTGGAGCTGGTCCTGGAGCGCGGCCTCAAGGCGCGGGTCGCTGAAAAGGAGGTCGTCACGCTCAAGACGCGCCTCGATCGCAAGTTCGCGCTCGGCGAGGTGATCGGCTCTTCCGCCGCACTGCAGCGATCCGTCGAGCAGGTGCGTTCCGTGGCGCCTTCCAACGCGACCATCCTGCTTCTCGGAGAGACGGGTACGGGCAAGGAACTTTTCGCCCAGATGGTCCATCAGGCGAGCCAGCGCTCCAAGGGCCCGTTCATGGCGGTGCACTGTGCCGCCATCCCCGCTAATCTCCTTGAGTCCGAATTATTTGGTCACGAGAAGGGCGCTTTCACCGGCGCGAACGAACGACGAGTCGGGCGCTTCGAATCCGCGGACGGGGGCACGCTGTTCCTCGACGAAATCGGGGAGATCGACGCCACCACCCAGGTGAAGCTGCTCCGCTTCCTCGAGACCCGTTCCGTTGAGCGGCTCGGCTCCCACCGGCCGATCCCGCTCGACCTCCGGCTGGTCTGCGCGACGAACCGCGACCTTCCGCAGATGGTCAAGGACGGCAAGTTCCGCGAAGATCTTTTTTATCGCCTCTCGGTTGTGCCGCTTTGCCTGCCGCCTCTGCGTGAGCGGACCGATGACATCCCGCTGCTGCTCGCCCATTACTTCGAACGATTCGCGAAGGAGAACGGTTCCGCCGCCCCGAAGCTCACGCCAGAGGCGCTCGCGCACCTCGTGCGTTATTCCTGGCCGGGCAATATCCGCGAACTTCGGAACACCTGCGAGAATCTGGCGGTACTGCGCGCGGGGAGGACGGTTGGTCAGGCGGACCTCGATCCACGCTTCACCGCGACGGCGACGGCGACCGTCCTGGCGCCTGCCGCTGGTGCAGCGGGCAACCTTGACCGGACGCAGAACGAGAAGCAGCTGCTCAAACAGGCTTTGACCGCTGCGGCCGGCAATCGCACCCGCGCCGCGGAACTGATGGGTATCTCCCGCCGGACGCTGCATCGTAAACTCCTGCAATGGCCCGAGCTCGACCCAGGCCCCGAGCCGGCGTGAAGGCCTTTGCGCTCTTGTTTTGCGCCGCCGCGTTGGGCGCCGCCGACTTCGTCGGGACCGACCTGTTTGTCGGATCCATCGCGAGTGGCTTAGAAAAAACGGGCGGTGCCCGAGCCGTCGATTTCAGCGGCACGCTGCCGGGTCGCGCCGCTTTCACCGGAGGCGGCGCCGCCGCCGCCATCCTATTGATGCGTGATCGCGAAGTCGCGCCGCTGGCGACCGGGACCAGCGTCATCGAGTTTCGTCTCGCGAGCGCGGTTGTCGTGGTCGCCACCCACGCCAGCAACCGGCTGGAACAGGTCACGCTGGAGAATTTGGCGAACGTCTTCGCGCGCGATCCGCGCGCGTCGGCCCGCAATTGGAACGACCTCGATCCAGGCGCGCGCTCCGAACTCATCACCCCGGCGGTCTGCTCGCCGCCCGGCACGATGGTGCTGGAGATTTTCCAAGGCCTCGTGCTTGAGCGGCAGCCATTCCGATCGGATGTCCGCCTACGCATTGAGCCAGAATTGGCGGCCGACCTGCTGGCTTCGAGGGCCGGCGCGGTGACATTGATTTCCCGGCCGCCCTCCGGGCGAGCCAAGGTGCTTCCGGTCGCCGACGGACGCCCGGGCCGGCCTGCCACCGCCTACGGTCCGGATGAGAACAACGTCCACAATGGCGATTATCCGCTTCAGCTTCCGTTGGTCCTGTTCGTGAGGCAGGATCGATTGCCTCAGCTTACCCCGGCCCTTCGTTGGCTCTTCTCGGATGAAGCCGCGAATCTCCTGGCGAAGCAGGGCCTCTACCCTGCTCCGCCGGGCGCGCGGCTTAGGTTTGTCCAAAGGCTTGACACTCGTTGAGGCGTTTGGTCTGCTTCCTATCCAGCGCGCGCGTAGCTCAATGGTAGAGTACCACCTTGCCAAGGTGGCTGTTGCTGGTTCAAGTCCAGTCGCGCGCTCCACTTTAAAATGGAGCAAAAACCCGCCGGTAATCGGCGGGTTTTTCATGCTCGGCCTTAAGGCGTCCCGGGCAGGATGACCTTGATTCTGAGACCCTTCGGGTGGACGAGCTCCGCGGTGACGGTTCCCCCATGTAGTTCGACGACTTGGCGGACGATGCTCAGGCCAAGCCCGTTACCCCCTGCCCTTCGGGATTTGTCGGTCCGGTAGAAGCGATCGAACAATCTCGGCAGATCTGACGGGGACACCCCTGCCCCGTCATCCTCCACGCTCAACTCCACCCCGTTCGGGGTGTCGCTGGTCGAGAGGGTCATGCGGGTCAGGCCGGAGGCGTGGGATAAGCCGTTATCGATCAGGTTCTGGATTAACCGTCGGGCCTGGACGGGGTCGGCGGCGGCACGTGCGTCCGCGTCCAGTTGGAGCTCCAGTTTCACGCCGGCGGCCTTACAGCGTGCGGCAAACTCTTCGGACACCTCGCGCATGGCGGTATGCAGGGCGCCCGCTTCCCGTTGGACATCACGGGAGGACTCGAGGCTGGCGAGGGCGAGCAGTCCTTCGACCAGCCCCTGAAGCCGCCCGACCGAGCCTACGATTTTCTGGGCGAAACGGGCCCGATCTTCGGCCGACATCGTCGCTTGGTCTTCGGCCAGTGTCTCCGCGTAGCCGCGGAGGATTGTCACCGGCGTGCGGAGGTCATGCGAGACGTTCGTCACGAAATCACGCTCAATGGCCTGGAGCCGTTTCAGCGCCGTCACGTCGACCAGCACAAAGATGGCGGCGCCGTCCCCAAATGCCTCCGGGTCGGTACGGGTACCTGCGGCTTGAATCCAGATGTCGGCCTGCGGTGCGCGGTTCAGGAGAATCGTCGAGCGCGCGCCGCCTTCCTCGCGGGCGCGGCGGATGAGCTCGATGAAATCGGCGCTGCGAACCAGCGGGATGACCGAGTCGTCCCGGTAGTCTTCGGATAGCCCGAAAAGCGCGACCGCCGCCGGGTTTGCGAGTCGGAGTCGGTCCTGCGCGTCGACGACGAGCACGGCGTCCGTGAGCGGCGCGAGCAGTGCCTCGATGCGGCGAGCTGACTTGGCGCGGAGCTCGCCTTCTCCGTCGGCGCGACGTTCGATGGCGTCGAAGAGTTCCTCCAGTTGTAGCTTATGCACCAACCAGCCTTGCGGACGCGGGGTGTCGCCTTTTGTAAGTAACGCTCGCCGGGCCCAGCGCACGTGCGTGGCGACGGTCGAGTAGCCCCAGAGAGTGGCCGCGCCAAGCGCGAGCAGGAGCAGCCAAGGGAGCCAAGTCATTGTCAATGGATGCTGTCGGCAAGGCGCCGACGCGCGAGCGCAAAGCGGTTTAGCCGCTGACGCGATAGCCGACGCCACGGACCGTGTCGATCACGTCGCTGGCTGGACCGAGCTTCTCGCGCAGGCGGCGGACGTGGGTGTCGACGGTGCGGGTCTCAAGGTCTGGCGAATAATTCCAGACGTCGGCGAGGAGTTCCTCGCGCGATTGCACCCTGCCCTTCCGCTCGAGCAGCAGTCGGAGTAATTTGAATTCCGTGGCGGTCAGTTCGACGACCTTACCCGTCGCGGTGACTTCATGGCGTTCGATATCGAGCATGATTGCACCGGCGGCGAGGCGTGTCGACGGTTTGGCGGCCGCGGACTTCGCGCGACGGAGAAGCGCCTGCGCACGGAGCATCAGCTCCCGCGTGTCGAAGGGCTTGGTCACGTAATCGTCAGCGCCCGATTCGAGGCCCTTGACCTTGTCGGCGGTCTCGCCCTTGGCGGTGAGGAAGATCACCGGCGTGTCCTGCAGGAGCGCGTCAGCGCGGACCATGCGGAGCAGTTGGACCCCGGTGAGCTCGGGCATCATCACGTCTAAGATGATTAGGTCGGGGCGGAAGTCGCGCGCTAGGCCGATGGCGCGGAGCGGATCGTTGAGCGTTCGAATGGCATAGCCCGCCTGCTTGAATTTATAATCCAGGAGCTCGGTGACGTCGGCCTCGTCGTCGACGATGAGGATACGTTTAAGATGTTCGGCGTCCATGGGTGCGTCCTTACATAAGAGTAGCCCGCCCCGAAGTGCCAGAGCTAGGTGTCAATGATGGCGGATATGTTACACGCCATAATGTTATACTTAAGGTATTTATCATCAATGATTTACAAACTAAAGAAACATAACCGTCACTCCGTGCGGCCACAATCTTTACACAGAGGTGTTCCACGTGGAACACGCCCTTCCCTGCCCCTTGCCGTCCCTCTTTATTTAGATCTGAAAAGGACCATCAGTAGCGAGACATCAGCTGGGTTGACCCCGCTGATTCGGCTGGCTTGGCCCAGGGTCTTCGGCTGGATGGCATGAAGCTTCTGGCGGGCTTCGATGCGCAAGCCGTAGGACTGAAGGAAATCAAAGCCTTCAGGCACCCTGAAGGTATCCAGATCGTGTAGTTTGCGGGCGTTCCGGGTTTCGCGCTCTAAGTACCCACGGTATTTGACCCGATACATGACTTCGGCCTGAACTTCAGCGGCCTCAGCTAAGAATGTAGGTGGCAGGTCTTTGGGAGCTGAATCCCAGTGACGACGGATGACATCGCCGGCAATCCCGCCAGGGATGGCCAGTTTCTCAAGGTATTCGATCCAGTGGGCGACTTTTTCGGCTTTGGACTGAATCCGGGACAGGCGGTCGGGCGGCACGAGGCTAAATTCCGCAATTTTGTCCTTTAAGCGAAGTTCAGCGCTGCCGTGATTGAATAAAAGGCGAAATTCCGCCCGACTGGTAAACATCCGGTATGGCTCTTGGGTTCCTTTGGTCACCAAATCATCGATCAAGACGCCAATATAGGCCTCATCGCGGCCAATGACCATGGGCGTCTGGCCTTTGACCTTACAGGCGGCATTGACCCCAGCGACGAGGCCTTGGGCGGCGGCTTCCTCATAACCAGAGGTGCCATTGATCTGGCCGGCAAAGAAAAGGCCTTCGACTTTTTTGGACTCCAGGGTGGGGTAGAGCTGGGTCGGGGGAGCGAAATCGTATTCCACGGCATAGGCCGGGCGCAGCATGACGGCTTTCTCTAGGCCCGGGACGGAGGCCAGCATCTGGAGCTGGACCGTAAAGGGCAGGGAGGTCGAAAGTCCGTTGATATACCATTCATCCGTATTTCGTCCCTCCGGCTCGAGGTAGAGCTTATGGCTATCCTTATCCGAGAACTTCACGAACTTATCCTCGATGGAGGGGCAGTAGCGCGGGCCGACCCCGGTGATCTCGCCACCAAAGAGAGGCGAGAGGTGGAGGTTCTCCTGGACAATCTTGCCGGTGGCACTGGTCGCCTCGGTCATCCAGCAGGAGACCTGGTCGGTGCCGGGGGTCCATCCTGGCAGACGTTCGCCGGCTTGTTCCACGTGGAACAAATCGACCTGCCGGCGGGTGTCGTGGAAGGCAAAAAGGGTGGGGGAGGCGTCGCCCGGCTGCTCCTCGCATTTACTAAAATCGATGGACGAACCCAGGATGCGCGGGGGCGTGCCTGTCTTGAGTCTTTGCAATTCAATACCAGCCTCTAAAAAACTGGCTGACAACGACTTAGAACTAAAATCACCCAGCCGCCCGCCCTCGGTTTTATTCGCCCCGATGTGCATCAGGCCGCGTAAGAAAGTGCCGGTGGTGACGACCACGGTCTTGGCATGGAAATCGAGATCGAGGTTAGTCTGGACCCCGACCACGGCGCCGTTTTTGAAGATGAGCCCGGTGACTTGGGATTGGAAGATGGTGAGGCCCTCCTGCAGTTCGCAGAGGTGCTTCATCCGGAACTGGTAGGCTTTCTTATCACACTGGGCGCGGGGGGCCTGAACGGCGGGCCCCTTGGAAGAGTTGAGGAGGCGGAACTGGATGCCGGTGACATCGGCGGTGAGGCCCATCTCGCCCCCCAGGGCGTCGATCTCCCGAACGATATGCCCCTTGGCTTGGCCCCCGATGGCGGGGTTGCAGCTCATCTGGGCGATGGTGTCCACGTTGCCCGTCAGGAGCAGGACGTCGACCCCCATGCGGGCAGCCGCCAGGGCGGCTTCCACGCCGGCATGCCCAGCCCCGCAGACGATGACGTCATAGGGGCGGTCGGGCCCGAGGCGGATTTGTTTGTGAGGTCGCATAGGCGCTCCCTCACCGGAGGGAATCACTTCCCTATGCAGAAGGAAGCGAAGAGCTTGTCCAGCATCCGCTCATTATCAATACGTCCGACGATCTCCCCCAGGGCATCCAAGGCGACCCGGCCTTGGGCGGCCGCGAGTTCGGTCTGGATGGGGGCCTTGAGATGGCCAGCCGCTTCAGAAAGGGCGGCCGCCGCCCGGGCCAGGGCTTCGGCATGCCGGACGCTGACCACGAGGTCTTCGGCCCCGGGGGCAATTTCCTTGGCGATGAGGAAGTCGCCGAGCTTGGCGCGGAGGACCTCGGCGTCACGCCCGTCCAAGAGGCAGGCGGAAAGCTTCGCGATGTGCGGAAGGAACTCTTTCTGCGCGCGATGTGCGGGCAGGTCCGACTTGTTGGCGACGATAAGCGTGCGCGCGGGGTCGAGGAGCGCGATCAGGTCCGCGGGCAGGGTAGGGGGCTCGGCCGAAGTGTCGACGACGAGGAGGAGCAGATGGGCGCCGCGCGCTTGTTCGAGGGAGCGGGCCATCCCGAGGTTTTCGAGGGTCGAGCCGCCGTCGCGTAAGCCGGCGGTGTCAATCGCGGTGACGGCCAGCGGCAGCCCCGCGACGGGCGCTTCGAGGTAGTCGCGCGTTGTCCCCGCCTCGGGGCTCACAATCGCGCGGTCGGCGCCGGCGAGCGCGTTGAGCAGGCTTGATTTACCGGCGTTGGGCGCGCCGACGACGGCCACACGTAAGCCGGTGCGCAGGGCGCCGTCGTGCTTCGCGGTGCGGGCGTAATGGGAAAGTTCTGACGCAATTTCAACCAAGCGGGCCGCAGGTCCGAGCGGGTCCTCGGCCGGCAGGTCTTCCTCGGGGAAATCGATGTGGGCCTCGAGTTCAGCGAGGACTTGCAGCGTGCGGTCGGTCCAGCGGGCCACCTGTCGACCGAGTTCCCCGGCGAGCAGGCGGCGGGCGGAGGCGAGCGCACGCTCAGAGCTGGCGTGAATCAGGTCGGCGACGGCCTCGGCCTGCGTGAGATCGATGCGGCCCGCGAGGTAGGAGCGGCGCGTGAACTCGCCGGGTTCGGCGATCCGCCCACCGCGCGCGAGGCAATCCTCGGTGAGGCGCCGCACGAGCAGCGGATTACCGTGACAGGTGATTTCGAGCGAGTCGTTGCCGGTGAAGGAGCGGCCGGCATGCCAGAGCACGGCGACGACTTGGTCGATGGCTTCGCCGTCCTGATTACGCCAGATGCCGAGCGTCGAAGTCTTCTCGGCGAGCGGAGTCTTGCGGGCGAGGGCGGCCGTCGCGATGGCCGAGGCCAACGGGCCGTCCACGCGCACAATGGCCAAGGCCGAACGGCCCGCAGGGGTCGCGGCGGCGACGATGGTCTCGGGGGGGGACATGGGATGGCTTGAGCCGAGGTCATCCCAAGGGGCGAGGGGAGGGGAGGCAAGCGGTGTCATACATCCGTAAAAAGGCTGGAAGGGAGGGGCGGGCACGACACACTCAAAGTTGATACGCCCGTGGAAAATCATCGCTTCCTTCACCCTGAATCGGCCCGCCAAATCGCCGCGGCCCATGGCACCCCTTGCTATGTCTATGATCAAGCGACCCTCGAGGCTCAGGCTGACGCCATGCTGGCCTTCCCGAATGCCTATGGGCTGACGGTCCGTTTCGCGATGAAGGCCTGTCCGAACGCCGCTATTTTGAAGGTCTTTGCGAACAAGGGCCTCCATTTAGACGCCAGCTCGGGCTGGGAAGTCCGCCGCGCCATGCTTGCCGGCGTCCCGGCCGACCGCCTCTCCCTTTCTTCCCAGGAACTCCCCGAGGATTTTCCCTCCCTCCTTAATAAGGGAGTCCAGATCAATGCTTGCTCCCTCCTGCAACTCGAACGGATCGGCAAGGCACTTCCCGGCCAAGAGGTTGGCTTGCGCTTCAACCCAGGCCGCGGCTCCGGCGGCAACGGCAAGACCAACGTCGGCGGGCCAGACTCCTCTTTCGGTATCTGGCACGAGTGGGCGGATCAGGCTCAGGCCATCGTGAAGCAGTATGGCCTCAAGGTTGTCCGCATCCACACCCACATCGGCTCCGGTAGCGATCCGGTCGTCTGGCAGGAAGTCTCCACGGCGAGCCTCGCGCTCGTCAGCCGCTTCCCCACCGTGCACACCCTCAACCTCGGCGGCGGCTACAAGGTCGCCCGCATCGCGACGGAGAAGGGCACCGACCCTCAGGTCGTCGGCGCGCCCGTTAAGGTCGCCTTCGAGAAGTTCGCCCAAGCGGACGGACGAAAACTCCGCCTTGAGATTGAGCCCGGTACGTTCCTCGTTGCCAACGCCGGCGCCGTCCTTTCCCGCGTCCAAGATATCGTCTCCACCGACGCGCGTGCATTCCTCAAGCTCGACACCGGTATGACCGAGATTCTGCGGCCATCTCTCTACGGCTCGCAGCACCCGGTGCATCTTTACCCAGCGAAGACCACGGGCGCCTCGCGCGATTACGTTATCGTCGGACACTGTTGTGAATCGGGAGACTTAATCAGCTGCGCGCCGGGCGAACCCGAGACCCTCGCCACCCGCGCGTTGCCTGAAGCGGCCGCTGGCGACCTCTGCGTCATCGGTGGAGCGGGTGCGTATTGCGCGGGGATGAGCACGAAGAATTACAATTCCTTCCCGGAGGCGCCGGAAGTCCTCCTGCGACGCGACGGCACTTTTACGCTGATTCGCCGCCGCCAGTCGCTCGAGCAGATCCTCCAGAACGAACAGCCGGCCGAAGGCCTCTGATCGTGCCACTCTTTTCGCCAGCGCTGGGCGCCACGGTGCCAGACTCTCCGCATGCGACGGTCGTCTGCCTGCCGACGCTCGCCGACGTGATCGCCTACGAGCGCAAAGACCCGCGCGTCTGGTCGCTCATCCGCGCCGGCTACCCGCGCTTCGTCCGCAACGAGCTCGTCACTTTGGCGGCGGAGGAGCTCCTTCGCCGTTGCGGCATATCGCCGGATTGGCCGGAGGCGCTGCCGCCGGGCTTCCCCAGCCCGCCCTGGGCGATGTTCCCCCTCGCCCGGATGGATATCGCGGAGCGGCTCGCCGCCCAGGCCGGGGCGCGCATACTCACCTACGGCATCGATCCGGGATTCACCCTCATCGTGGTCGAATCAGGCGACGCCGCGACCCGTCTCGCCAAGCTCGTCCAGCACACCGGCACGCTCATCTCGTCGCGCCAGGCGGAAGCCTGCCTAGCGGACGCGCCTACCGCACCGGACACGGGATCTCCCGCCGTGCGCGCCGCGCTCGCGCCTTATTTCCACGGCGTGGCGCCAGACGACCTGCTTCTCTGCTCCTCGGGGATGAACGCCGTCGACGCCGCGCTGCATGCCGTCGACTCCGTGCAGGCGCCCGCCGGACGGCGCGTCTGGATTCAGCTCGGCTGGCTCTACGTCGACTCCATCCGGCTGCTGGAGAAGAACCCCGGCGTCGAACGCCGGTTCGTGCACGACGTCACCGACCTCGCCGCGGTCGAACGCCATCTCGCCGCGGGCGACGTCGCCGGCGTGCTCACCGAGGCCCCCAACAACCCCCAGCTCCAGACCGCCGACCTCGAGGCCTTGCGCGCGCTGTGCGACCGTCACGGCGCCCTGCTCGTGGTCGACTCCAGCTCGGCCGGCGTCGCCGCAACTGACACGCTGCCGTTCGCCGACCTAGTCGCGTGTAGCCTCACCAAGTACGCCGCCGCCGCGGGCGACGTCATGGCGGGCGTGCTCGCCGTCAATCCCGCCCGCCCGCATGCCGCTGCCCTCTTGGCGGCCGCCCGCGCGCGCCACGTCCCCTTGCACGCGCTCGACGCCGCCGCGTTGGCTCCGCAGGTCGTGCAGGTCGCGCAGATCACCGCGAAGCTTTCCGCCAACGCGGCCGAACTGGCGCGTCGCCTCGAGGCGCATCCGTCGGTGATCCGCGTGCGCACCGCGCTGACTGGGCCGACCGCCGATCACTATCGTCGCATCATGCGGCCTGGCGCGGGTGCCGGCTCACTGCTCACCGTCGAACTCCGCGAAGGGCTGATGGAGCGCACCTACGACCGCCTCGGCCTGATCAAGGGGCCGAGCTTCGGGCTGGCCTTCACCGTGGTCGCTCCCTTCATGTGGCTCGCGCATTTTGAAGAAGTCACGAACGAGCAGGGCAGGGCGCGGATTCGCGACGCGGGCCTCGACCCCGATCTGCTGCGCATCTCCGCCGGTCTCGAACCGGTGGAAGAAATCTGGGCCGCGTTCGCCCACGCCCTCGACAAATAAAAAGACCCGCCTTGCGGCGGGTCCGGAGGATTCAGTTGGTGGGCGGCAGGGGATTGGCCGGTTCATCATCGGCCTCATCTTCGTCGTCGACTTGGGCGACCACTTTCTTTGCGTCAGCCTTCTTGGCCGCCCGCGCTTTGAGCATCCGCTCGCGGAAGGCCGCCCGCTCCTTCTCTTGGATGGCCGGCGCTCCTTCGTCGACCTTGGCGAGCGCCTCGTCAAAAGCCTTTCGGTAGGCCGCTTCCGAGTCGAGGGAGCGCTTCCGCGCCATCTTATACTCGGCGTAGGCTTTGGTGGCCTGGGTGCGGTCGGCCTTGGCTTGCTGTTCGGCCGTGTCGACTTCCGGCAGGGCGTTCGCCGCCTTGCGGGCGGCGACAAGCCGGGCGCGATCCGGATCGCTGGTCAGGCCTTCCTCCTTGACGGGGGCGGCGGCGAGCTGGGTGTGGAGACCGACGACAAGAAGCGCGGCGGTCAGGGTGGATTTGATGGTTATCATGGTGTTGGGTGGGAACGGGCTTGATGAAAGAGTGTCCCAACAGGACAATTCAAGTCCTTCGCCCTGAGGTTCACCCCATGAGTTTAACCCCCCGCCTCCTCCTGGGAGCTCTGCTCTTTCTCCCGCTCGCCTTGGTGGCGCAGGGCAAGAAAGGTCCGCTCCAGCCCTCGGAAATGCCCCGACTGCCCGAGGTGTCGACCATGCCTGGCGCGTTTCCGCAGGTCGTGGGCACGCAGGCGTTCGGACCGGCTTACAAATTCACCGCGGATGCCGCGGTCCTCGAGGCGGCCAAAGGTATCAGCGCGATGGGCTCACGCCTTCTCAAGATTAATGCGGTCTCCGGCCAGCAGCTCACGCCGTACATCAAGATGCCCTTCACGCATTACGTGCTGTGGTATCGTTCCACCAACGAGTGGACCAAGGGCTTCACGCCCGAGCTCCGGCGCCAGGAATACAACGCGCTCTACCATCTCACCAAGGATCTGCTCACGCGCCACGACACGACCGGCAAGACCTTCTTCCTCGGCCACTGGGAGGGCGATTGGTATCTCCTGCCCGACAAGGACGTGAAAAAGGACGCCTCACCGGCGCTCATTGCCGCGATGATCGAATGGCTCAACATCCGCCAGAAGGCCGTCGACGACGCCCGCGCCGAGGTGCCCTATTCCAGCTGCCGCGTCTTCACCTACGCCGAAGTCAACCGGGTCCGGGATGCCATGCAGGAGGGGCGTCAGCGCATGGTGAACGCCGTGCTGCCCAAGCTGAAGGTCGATTTCGTCTCTTACTCCGCCTACGATTGCCAGTTGCTGCCAGCCGAAGAAATTCGGGCCACGCTGGATTACGTCAACGCGCAGTTGCCCGCCAAGCCCGGGCTGCCGGCGAAGCGCGTGTTCATCGGCGAGTGCGGCCTGTCTTGGAAGGCTTGCGGCGGCGATGGCGCGAAACACGAGCAGCGTAACCGCGAGATCCTCGCGAAGCTCCTCACGTGGAAGCCGGCGATGGTGCTATTTTGGCAGTATTACAATAACGAGGTCGTCGACGGCGAGCAGGTCGGCTTCTGGCTCGTCGATCACAAGAACCAGAAGACGCCTTTGCACGCCGCCTTGACCTCACTCTACGCGGCCCAGGAAGGAGCGGCCCGCGAGATGCACGCGCGCACGCGCCGTCTGCCCGCCTACGAGGAAATGGCCGCCTTCAGCGAGAGCTGGCTCCTCGCCCGCCCGCCGCGCTGAGCGACTCCACGCTTGAGACCGCCCGTTGCCTGACGACATTAGACCCATGCGCAATAAGCTGCTCATCGAGGCCGTCGGGACTTTCTTCCTCTGTCTGGCGGCGTTGGTCTCGTCTGGTCCACTGCCCGTCGCCGCCTTGCTGTGCGCTTTAATCTATATGGGCGCACCGGTCTCGCTCGCCCATTATAACCCCGCCGTCTCGCTGGCCTTCCGCGTGCGTGGCCGCTCGGGCACCCGCGCCCTCTGGTCTTATATCGCAGTGCAGCTGGCGGCAGCCGTCCTCGCGGCGATGGTGGCCGGATATCTCCTCGGCCATGACTCGGAACACGCCAAGGCGGCGGTCGATGCTTTGAGCGAATCCGCCTTCGCTGGATTCGGCATCACCGCGGTCATCGAGTTGCTCTGCACTTTCGCGCTGGTCTTCATTATCCTGATGGTGGGCACCTCGCGCCTCACGGCGGGGAACAGCTATTTCGGCCTGGCCATCGCGGTCGCCGTCCTTGGCCTGTCGGGAACGTTCGGGGATTTCAACCCGACCATGAATCCGGCCGTCTCGCTCGCGTCCTCGCTGCTGAGCGTCCTCGCCGCGGTCTTCGACGGCCTGTTGGGCACCAAGGCTTTTGTCGCCGAATCTCTCTTCTTAGCCAAGATCGCCCCGCGCCTCTTGGCGGAGGTCGCGGTCCAGTTCGTCGGGGCGGCCTTGGCGGCCTGGTTCTTCCGGGTACTCTTCCCCGAAGACCGGTAAATTCCGACAGGATGGCTTGAATCGGGTCGGGCTATTATCAAGGTAGAGATATGAACCCGCTCTTCGCTATCCATAAGCATTACGGCTCCCTGCTCCTCCTGCTCCTTCTGATCGTTGTCCTCGTCGCCCTCTTCAAGGGCCCGAACACGAAGCTCCAGCGCATTGTCGCCGTGCTCGTCGACATCAACCTGGTCATCGGCATCGTCACGCTGTTCTACACCGCCAAGCCGATTTCATTGTTCCACCCGATCTTCGCTCTCGGCGCCGTCGGGCTTCTGCACGCCTCCGCCAAGAGCGAGGATAAGACCAAGGTCGTCCTTTGCTTCTCCCTGGCGCTCCTCCTGCTGATCGCCGCCTGGTCGGTCAACGCCTCCTGGGGCCCGCTTTACTTCAAGAGCGCGCTGACGTTTAAGCTCGGCGCTTAAGCGGCCGGCCGGCGGCGGACAATCACGTCGGCCCAGACATCGGCTGGGACGTTTGACTTCCCATTGACCCAAGGCTTGGTGGGTAGACACTTCCGGGAAACGTCAGATGTATCGCCTCGCCCTCAACATGCTCTTTGGAGACCGCGCCAAGCTCGCGATGCTCCTTTGCGGCTTGGCGTTCTCGGCCTTGCTGATGGCGCAACAGAGCTCGGTCTTCTTCGGGATCATGAGTTGGACTTACACGCCGATGGTCAACATTCGCGCGCAAATCTGGGTCAGCGACTCGATGGTTGAGCAGGTCAACGACGCCAAGCCGCTCCGCGACACGGATCTCGGGCGCGTGCGGTCGGTTGACGGCGTCGCCTGGGCCGCCCCACTCCACACCTCCTTCGTCCAGGCGCGCATGCAGGACGGTAATTTCAAGCTGATCACGCTCGTCGGTATCGACGCCGATACGTTCGCCGGCGCGCCGGCCGTGCTCACGCAGGGTCGCATCGAGGACCTGCGCCTGCCGGATACCGTCATCGTCGATGAGTGGGGCGCCGCGCTGATGGGGCGCATGGGCGTCGGGCCCGACGGGCAGCCGCGCAACCAGCCGCTCACGGTCGGCGACACCTTCGAGATCAACGATATCCAGGCCCGCATCGTCGGCATCTGTAAGGTGCGGCGCGCCTTCACCGGCGGGCCGTTCGTCTACACCACTTACGATCGGGCCAAGGGCTACACGCTCGGCGCCCGCCGGACGCTCAGCTTCATGCTCGTCGAGCCCCAGAAGGGCGTGACGCCGATCGAACTCTGCGACCGCATCGAGCGCGCTACGGGCCTCAAGGCGTGGACGTCCGACACGGTGATCTGGAGCTGGGGTGAGCGTAGCTTGGCGCGCAATACCTTCTGGTGGTTCTGGACCAATACGGGCATTCCGTTCTCATTCGGCACCGCGGTCCTCCTCGGCTTGTTTGTCGGCATCGCGATCTCCGGCCAGACCTTCTATTCGTTCGTGCTCGAGAACCTAAAATACTTCGCCGCCCTCAAGGCGATGGGCGCCGGCATGGGGATTATCGCCCGGATGCTCTTCATCCAAGCTTTCAGCGCCGGCCTCATCGGCTTCGGTCTCGGCGTGGGGATGGCGCAGGCCATTGGGCGCGTGATGATCGAAAAGGGCATGCCCCCGTTCGTGATGTATCCGCAGATCCTTTGGGCGACGTTCGTCCTCGTGCTGGGCATCAGCTTCGTCTCCGCCGTCATCGGTATCATCAAGGTCTCGCGGGTCGACGCGGCCGCCGTCTTCCGCGGATGAGCCCCGTCGCCCCCATCGTCGCTGTCCGCGCCTCCGGCGTGGATATGTTCTTCGGCACGCCCGAAAACCAGGTCGTCGCCCTCAAGCAGGCCGACTTCGAAGCCCGGCGTGGCGAGCTCATCATGCTCGTGGGCCCTTCGGGCTGCGGGAAGACGACGCTCCTATCAGTTATCGCGGGCACCCTCACGCCGCAGGCGGGGACGGTCGAGGTCTTTGGCCAGCGCCTCGATGGACTTGGCCAGGAGGAGCTCACGGCGTTCCGTCGTAAGCACCTCGGCTTCGTCTTCCAGTCGTTTAACCTCATTCCGACTCTCACGGTCGTGGAGAATGTGATGGTGCCACTCCTGATCCAAGGTCTCGCCAACGACGAGGCCCATGCCCGCGCAAAGGCCATGCTCGACCAGGTCGGCCTCAAGGGCCGCGAAGATGACCGCCCCGACGGGCTTTCCGGCGGGCAGCAGCAGCGCGTCGCGATTGCCCGCGCGCTCGTCCATGAGCCGCCGCTCCTCATCTGCGATGAGCCGACCTCGGCGCTGGATAAGGATACCGGCGCCCATATCATGCAACTCGTCCGAGATCTTTCCCGTTCGCCCGAACGCTGCGTGGTCGTCGTGACGCATGACCACCGCATCTTTCGCTTCTCCGACCGCATTGCGGAGATGGAAGACGGCCGCATCAGCCGCGTGTTCGACGACCCGAAACTCCTCGACGCCTCCCACCTCTGACCACCCCTATGTTTAAGAAACGCCTCCTCCTCTTCGCGCTCGCCCTCGCCGGTGCCGCCGCGGCCTTCCAGCTCACCCGCGGTACCGCCGAAGAAGCGGTCATCATGCCGCCGCCCTATGAGCCAGCCACCCGGGATAAGGACGGCCTCATCGCCGCCGCCGGGCTCATCGAAGCCGCCGCCGAGAACACACTCTTAGGCTCACCCACCTCTGGCACGGTCGCCAAGGTCCACGTGAAGGTCTGGGATAAGGTGAAAGCCGGCGACCCAATCCTCTCCCTCGACGAGCGCGATCTCCGCGCGCAGCAAGCGGTGCAGCAGGCTGCGGTTTCCGCCGCCGAAGCCACCGCCGAGCGGGCCGAAGACGCCGCTCGCCGCTGGACTGGCATCAAGGATAGCGGCGCGGTTTCCGCTTCCGAGCTGTTTTCCTACCAGATGGCGGCCAAGGAAGCGCGGGCGAAGCTCGCCTTAGCTAAAGCCCAGCTGGATCAGACGGCGGTATTGCTCGATCGGCTCGTGCTCCGTTCGCCCATCGACGCGACGGTGCTCCAGGTCGGCGTGCGCGTCGGCGAATTCGTGGCCGCCGGCGCCAAGGCCCCGGTCGTCCTCGGCGATATCTCCCGCCTACAAATCCGCTGCGACGTCGACGAGCAGCTCGCCACCCGCATGCGCGAGGGCCTGCCGGCCAAGGGATTCTTGAAAGGCGAAAGCACCCTCGCCGGTGGCAAGGATCGCTCCATCGCCCTGAAGTTTGTCCGCATCGAGCCCTTCGTCATCCCGAAGACCTCGCTCACCGGCGCAAGCATTGAGCGCGTGGATACTCGCGTGCTGCAGGTAATCTACCAGTTCGAGCGACCAGCGGGGCGGACGTTATTCGTCGGTCAGCAGATGGACGTCTATATCGACGCCTCCCAAAATGCTCCGGGTAAATAAGACGTTCCTCCTCGCGGCGCTCGTCCTCGCAGGTTGCGCACACGACCCGACGGCTTCGCCCGTGGCCACCGTCACGGCCCCGGCGTTTTCGCAGGCTGGTGCCGTCGCCGACACGAAATGGGCGGAGGCTTTCGGTGACGCGGCCTTGCTCGAACTGATTGCGCAGGCACGTAAGAATAGCCCGGACCTCGCCATCGCCCGCGCGCGTCAGCGTGAAGCGGTGGCCTTGCTCGCCTCCGCCAGTGCGGGCGATCAGCCCGCTGTTTCCGTCGGCGCTGGCTTGGAATCCTCCCGTATCTCGCTCGACACCGGTCGCACGCCGGTCGGCTTCGGTATCCCGCGTCGCACCGACGTCGGCGCCGCTGGCGTAAAGGCCTCTTGGGAACTCGACCTCTGGGGGCGTGAAGCCGCCAAGACGAAGGCCGCCGAGTTCGATTCGCGCGCGGCCAAGTTCACCGTCGAACAGGCGAACCTCGCCCTGTCCGCCGAAGTCGCCCGTCTGTGGTTCGCCGTCCGCGGCACCCGCGAGCAGCTCGCCTTCCTCGAGACCGAGTTCTCCACGCGCCTGCGTGAGATGGAGATTATCGAGCAAACTGTCGTCGCGGGCTTGCTTGATTCTGACCCGCTTTCCTCCGCGCGTCTCGCCGCTGCCCAGGCCAAGGTCGATGAGGGCCTCGGCCGCCGCCGCGTCGCCGCTGCTGAGAACGCGCTGCGTGCGTTGATCGGTTCCGCACTGGGCGTCCAACTTCCTGTGGCGAAGGGCTCTGCCGCGATGCCGGCCTTCGGCGCGGGCGTGCCCTCGGAGCTCTTGCTTCGTCGTCCCGACCTCGCCGCGGCGGCTGAGCGGGTCGACGCCGCACTCGCGCGCGAAGGCGCAGCCATCGCCGACTTTTATCCTTCCGTCACGCTCAACGGCCAGGCTGGCTGGCAGGCCGATCCGGCTTCGCGTGTGGGCCGGGGCTCATCGAGTTTCTGGGCGCTGACGCCGTCGGTAGATTTGCCGCTCTTCGACGCTGGTCGGCGCGAAGCTAACCTCGAGGTCGCCCGCGCGCGCATTGACGGCTCTGGCGCGGAATGGACCAAGGCCGTCCTCGGCGCCTTCCGTGAAGTCGAGGACGCGCTCGCCGATCTGCGCGAGCTCGCTATACAGGAAGAACTGACCGCCCGGGTGCTCACTGCGGTGCGTGTCCAGCTCGCCAACGCCGAGAAACGGCGGGCGGCGGGCTTGGCGAACGAGACCGAACTCTTGTCGGTCCGGCGCGACGAAGCCCTGGCCGCGCGCACGCTCTCGATGGTCGTCTGGGAGCGCCGGCAGGTCGCGGTGCGACTCGCCGCAGCCACGGGCGGCGGTTGGTCCGCCGAGTAACTCGCCAAAGAAGAAGGGCGTCCTTGCGGACGCCCTTCCTGTTTCCTTTAAGGCGCTTAGGCCTTGATCTGCGGACGCTTGGGATCTGGCCAGTCGATGTGGAAGAACTCGCCGCGGGGCTTGTCCTTGCGCTCGTAGGTGTGGGCGCCGAAGAAGTCTCGCTGACCCTGGAGCAGATTCTGCGGGAGGTTCTCGGTGCGGTACGAGTCGAAGTACGAGAGCGCCGAGCCGAGAGTCGGCACGGGGATGCCGTGCTTCACCGCGAGCGCGATGACCTTGCGCCAGTTCTTTTGCGCCTTCTTAACGGTCTTCTTGAAGTACGGGTCGAGGAGGAGGTTGTCCAGGCGGGGCTTCTTGGCGAAGGCTTCGGTGATCTTCTGGAGGAAGCTCGCGCGGATGATGCAGCCGCCGCGCCAGATCTGGGCGATCTCGCCGAAGTTGAGCTTCCAGTTATATTCTTTCTGTGCCTCACGCATGAGCTGGAAGCCCTGGGCGTAGGAGCAGATCTTGGAGCAGTAGAGGGCGTCGCGAATCTGCTCGATGATTTTGGCGCGATCAGGATTGGTCATCGCGCGCTTCGGGCCACGGAGGACCTTGGCAGCTTTGACGCGCTCATCCTTCACGGCGGAGAGGCAGCGGGCGAAGACGGCTTCGGCGATGGTCGGAGCGGCGACACCCATGTCGAGGGCGTTAGCGCTGGTCCACTTGCCCGTGCCCTTCTGGCCGGCGGTGTCGAGGATGACGTCGACCAGCGGGACGCCGGTCTCCGGGTCCTTCTGTTTGAGCACCTTCGCGGTGATCTCGATGAGGAAGGAGTTCAGGTCGCCCTTGTTCCACTCTTCGAAGGTCGTACCAATCTCGTCTGGGGTCATACCCAGGAGGCCGCGCATGAGGTCGTAGGCTTCGCAGATCATCTGCATGTCGCCGTATTCGATGCCATTGTGGACCATCTTCACGTAGTGGCCGGCGCCGTCGGGGCCGATGTGGGCCACGCAAGGGACGCCGCCCTTGATGGGCTTACCTGGCTTACCGCCGGTCAATTCCACGCCGGTCACGGCGTCGACCTTGGAGGCCACGGCTTCCCAGATGGGCTTCAGTTCGGCCCAGGCGGCGGCATCGCCACCGGGCATGAGGGACGGTCCGAAGCGGGCGCCTTCTTCGCCGCCGGAGACGCCGGAGCCGATGAAGCGGAGGCCCTTGGCCTTGAGTTCTTTTTCGCGACGGATGGTGTCCGTCCAGAGGGCGTTACCCCCGTCGATGATGATGTCGCCGGGCTCGAAGGCCGCAGCGAGCTCGTTGATCACGGCATCGGTCGGACCGCCGGCCTTGACGAGGATGACGGCCTTGCGGGGCTTTTTCAGGGAGGCAGCGAAGTCCTTGATGCTCGGGCAGCCAATAAGCTTACCAGGGGTGCCGGGGTTTTCCTTCACGAATTCGTCGGTCTTGGCGGTCGTGCGGTTATACACCGAGATTGCGAAGCCGTGGTCGGCGATGTTGAGGGCGAGGTTCTGACCCATGACGGCCAGACCGATGAGACCAATGTCGGATTGCATAAGAGGAGCCAATGCGAACCCCCGGGGGCTGGCATGGCAAACAAGAAAAGGGGCGGCTTTCGCCAGAAAGCTCCTGTTTTCGGCATCACCGGGCGCCTTTCCCCTCGCCTCATCCGCGGGGCTTCCCATCGTGAGGCGCTGTCATGTCCCAGCTCGTCGGCAAACGTATCACCCTCGGCATCACCGGCTCGATCGCTGCCTATAAGGCCGCGGACCTGACCTCCCAGCTCGTCAAATACGGCGCCGAAGTCCAGGTGGTCATGACCAAGGGCGCCACCCAGTTCATCACTCCGATGACGCTGCAAGTGCTCTCCCGCCGGCCGGTGGCGTTCGATCTCTGGGCCGAGGGCGCCAACTCCATCCCGGGCCATATCGAGATCGCCGATTCTTCCGACTTGCTCCTCGTCGCGCCGCTTTCCGCCAACGTCCTCGCCGAATTCGCCCACGGACTCGCCCCCGACCTCCTGACCAGCATCTACCTCGCCACCCGTGGCCCAGTCCTCCTTTGCCCGGCGATGAACGGTAAGATGTATGAACACGCCGCCACCCAAGCCAACCTGAAGACCCTCCGCGCTCGCGGCCATGCGATCGTCGACCCCGCCGAGGGCATGCTGGCCTGCGGTTACGAAGGCCTCGGCAAGCTTGCGCCGGTCGAAGAGATCGTGAGCCGCGTGCTTTCGATCTTGGGCTGAGCCCGATGGACTCCCGCGAGCGCCGCCAGCGAGTCGAGGCTTCGGCGAAGGCGCTGGGCTTTGACGCGTTCGGGGTCGCACCGGTCGAGGTCGACGTCCGCGCCGACTATTTCAAGAAGTGGATCGCGGATGGCATGCACGGCGACATGGCCTGGTTGGCCCGCAACCCCGACCGGCGCACCGACGCTCGTCAGGTGATGCCGGAAGCCCGCAGCTTGGTCGTCGTCGGGCTTAATTATTATCAGCCGCACCCGCCGGCGGGCTACCGTATCGCGAAATACGCCCTGGGTGCCGACTACCACGACGTGATTCTCGCGCGGTTGAAGCAGCTCTGCGCAGTGATGCGCGAACTGGGCGGCGAGCAGAAGCCCTATGTCGACACTGGGCCGGTGTTGGAGAAGCCGGTCGCGGCGGCCGCCGGGCTTGGCTGGCAGGGCAAGAGCACCATCCTCATTCACCGTGGTGCCGGAACCTGGCTCTTCCTGGGCGTCGTCTTGACGACGCTCGAACTCGAAGCCGCGGGCGCGCCGGAGCCAGATCGCTGCGGTTCCTGCACCCTCTGCCTCGAGGCCTGCCCGACCGCCGCGATCATCGCCCCCTATAAGCTGGATGCGCGGAAGTGCCTCGCCTACCTGACCATCGAACACCAGGGCGCGATTCCCCTCGAATATCGCGAAGCCCTCGGCGACCGGGTCTTCGGTTGCGATGACTGCCTCGACGTCTGTCCTTGGAACAAGTGGGCCGTCACCACCCGCGAGGCGAGTTTCGCGCCGCGCCCGCACCCGCCCCTGCGCGAGACGCTGGCTTGGACGGAGGCCCAGTTTCTGACCCATTTCCAGGGCACGCCGGTCGAACGTCTCGGGCTGGCGCGCTGGCGTCGCAACGCGCTCACGGTCTTGGGTAATGTCGGTACCGCCGCCGATCTTCCCGCCGCTGCGGCGCTGTTGGACGCTGCTGATCCGATGGTCGCCGAGCACGCCGCTTGGTCCGTCGCCCGGCTACGCGCCCGCTGAACCTACGGGTTGCCTCGGGCGATGGGCTCGTCCTAATGGGACTCGTGACTCTCGCCCAAGCCTACTACGCACTCGCTGCCTTCCTCCTCCTGGCTGGCTGGCTCATCGTCACGGACGCTCCCGTTCTTCGCTCCTTTCGTCGCTCGCGCCTGGCCACCACGCTCCTAACGTTGGCTGCCATCACTTGGTTTGGTTGGTGGCTCATGAGCCTCCCGGAGGCTGACCTCGCTGGCCTGCCGCGCCTCCCGGTGGTGCTCGGCTTCCTCGGCGCCAGCTTCGCGACCTTCTTCTACATGCCCGACTTTCTGTCGGTTCGTTCCTTGGCGGTGCTGATGCTGTTTCTGGCGCGGGCCACCCTCGACGCTGGCTACCGCCAGCTCCCGTACAGCTTACTGGACGCCTCGGTGAGCTACGGGTTGCTGATCCTCTTCGGCTTCTGGTGGGCGTGTTCGCCGCCAGTCTTCTGCCGGCAATGCGACTGGGTCCTGACCACGGATGCCCGTCGCAAGCTCTTCGGCGGGCTGTCCCTGCTCCTGGGTCTCGCCTGTGTGGTTCAGGCTTTCCTCCTCCCGTGAGCCGTGCGCTGCTGATCGTCGTCTCGGGTCCGGCCGGCAGCGGCAAGACCACGCTCTGCGCTCGGCTGACCGAAGCGTACCCGCAGTCGATTCGCCGCGTCATCACCTGCACGACCCGCGCGCCGCGGATTGGCGAAACTGACGGCGCGGACTACCATTTCATGACACGCGCCAGCTTCGAGCAGCAGGTCGCCGCCGGGGTCTTCCTCGAGCATGCCCAGGTGCACGGTAATCTTTACGGCCCGCGCGCCGCCGATGTCGCCGCCCAGCTCGGCGCTGGCTTCGACGCTCTCCTGAATGTCGACGTCCAGGGCGCTTCGACGATCCGCGCCAAGGGCGCCGCTGATCCGCGCCTCGCCGCGTCGCTCGTGACGGTCTTCATCCGCGTGGGCGATCGCACGGAGCTCCGTCGTCGCCTCACGGGCCGCGGCACCGACCCGGTCGACGAAATCGACCGCCGCGTCGCCGCCGCCGAAGAGGAGCTTCGTCATGCAGGCTCCTACCAGCATCTGATCGAAAGCGGCAGCCGGGAAGCTGATTTTGCGGCGCTGCAAAGTATCTACCTCGCCGAGAAGGCCCGTCGTCCATGATGGAGAAGAACGACATCGCGGGCGTCCTCGACGAGATCGCCACGTTCATGGAGTTGACGGGCGAAAATCCTTTCAAGATCCGCGCGTATTCGGCCGGGGCCCGCATCCTCGAGAACCTGACCGAAGACCTCGGTGAGCTCATCGATAGCGGCAAGCTGGCTGATATCCCCGGTCTCGGTGAGGCGCTCGTCGACAAGATCACGACGCTTCGCCGTGACGGCGTCCTGCCGTTTCATCAGAAGCTCAAGGCGTCCATCCCCGCCGGGCTCCTCGAAGTCATGCAGATTCCCGGCCTCGGCCCGAAGAAGGTGCGAGCGCTCTGGACGCAGTTGGCCGTCGAGGACCTCGCCAAGCTCAAGGAGGTCTGCGAAGCCGGCGCGGTCGCCGAGCTCAAGGGTTTCGGCGCCAAGACGCAGGACAAGATTCTCGAAGGCATCAAGAACCGTATCGCCTACGGGAAGCGCCACCGGTGGAACGACGCCGCCGCCATCGCCGAGCCGATTCTCGCGGGCTTGCGGGCGCTACCGCAGGTCTCGCTGGCCGAATCGGCGGGCTCGCTCCGCCGTTCGCGGGAGACCGTCGGCGACCTCGACTTCCTCGTGGCCTCCTCGGATCCGCAACCGATTATGGCATGGTTCGTCGCCTTTCCTGGCGTGAAGGAAATCACCGCCCAAGGTGAGACGAAGTCCAGCGTGCGCTTCGAAAATGGCCTGCAGGCCGACTTACGCGTCGTCCCCGCGGCCCAATTCTACTTCGCGCTCCACCACTTCACCGGCTCCAAGGAGCATAACGTCGCGATGCGCCACCGCGCGCTCGGCCGAGGCCTAAGCATGAGCGAATGGGGCTTCAAGTCCGTCGACGAGAAGACCCCCGCCCCGGGCGCCAAGAACGAGGCAGAGGTCTTTCAAGCGCTGGGACTGCCTTGGATTCCGCCCGAAATGCGCGAAGGCAATGGGGAAATCGACGCTGCCGAAGCCGGCCAGCTGCCGGAGCTTATCCAGCTCTCCGACCTCCGCGGCGTTTTCCACAATCACACGACGGAATCGGATGGCGACCACACGCTCGACCAGATGGCCGCTGCGGCCGAAGCCCACGGATGGGAGTACCTCGGCATCTCCGACCATTCGAAGTCCAGCTTTCAGGCCAACGGTCTCGATGAGGCCCGCCTGGCCAAGCAGCGCGAGGATATCGCGCAGCTCAACGCCTCGAAGAAATATCGCGTCCGCGTGCTCGCCGGCAGCGAGGTCGATATCCTCGCCGCCGGCGAACTGGACTTCCCGGACGATGTCCTGGCGCAACTCGATTTCGTCGTGGCCTCGGTCCACAATCGCTTCGGTCTGGAGCGCGAGGCGCAGACCGCCCGTATCATCAAGGCAATCGAGAATGAGCACGTCGATATGATCGGACACCTTACGGGGCGTCTGCTCAATCGGCGCGAACCCTACGAGGTCGATATCGCCAAGGTCATCGATGCCGCTGCGGCCAACGACACGATCATCGAGCTCAACGCCAACCCTTGGCGGCTCGATCTCGACTGGCGTTGGTGGCGCCGCGCCGCCGAAAAGGGCGTGTTGTGTTCGATCAACCCGGACGCCCATGATATCGACCAGCTGGGCTTCGCTGCCTTTGGCGTACGCATCGCCCGCAAGGGCTGGCTGACGCCGGCGCAGGTGCTCAACACGCGCACGTTGCCCGAAGTGCTGCGCTGGCTGGGTCGTTGAACGCTCCTTCCGGCTCGCCCTGCGGGCGCCGTTCCTCCTATCCTACCGCATGCTGCACGATAAGCGCCGTCTGCTCCTCATCGCCGGACCTTGCTCCCTCGAGTCAGAGGCCAATTGCCGGACCGTCGCCGCGGAGCTCAAGGCGCTGGCTGCCCGCCACCCAGAACTGAACATCATCTTCAAGGGTTCCTACGATAAGGCCAACCGCACTTCGCTGGGGGGCGACCGCGGCCCTGGCCTGCAGGCGGGCCTCGATCTCCTCGCGATGGTGAAGAAGGATTACGGGTTCAAAGTCCTGACCGATATCCACGGCCCCGACCAGTGCGCGGCCGTCGGTAAGGTCGTCGACGTGTTGCAGATCCCGGCGTTCATGTGCCGCCAGACCGATCTCCTCGTCGCCGCCGCCCAGACCGGCAAGGTCGTGAACGTGAAGAAGGGGCAGTTCCTTTCGCCGGCAGAGATGCGCTTCGTGGTCGATAAGCTCGAAGGCGCCCAGGCTGCCGAGATTTGGCAGACCGACCGTGGCACGACCTTTGGCTACCAGAACCTGGTCGTCGACATGCGCTCTTTCCCGATCATGGCTGGCTTCGGTCACCCGACGATCATGGACGCCACGCACGCGGTGCAGCTCCCCGGCGCCGCCGGCGGCGCTTCCGGCGGGCAACGTGAATACGTGCCGGTCCTCGCCAAGGCGGCCCTCGCCGCCGGTGCTGACGGCCTGTTCATGGAGACGCACCCCGACCCGCAGAAGGCGATCTCCGACGGCCCGTCGCAGGTGCCGCTCGCTGAATTCCCCGCGCTCGTAGAAGCCTGCCTGCGCGTCTGGAAAGCCGTCCGCGCCTAGGCGGCCAGCTGCGCGATTGCTTCCCGGTCTGGCTTACCGCTCGCGTTCGTGGGGATCTTCCGGACGAACACGTAGCGCCGCGGCCGAGCCGCCGGCGCGAGGGTTTCGCAGGCCAGTCGGAGGGCGGCTTCCGTGGAGGCGGGGCCGATGACGCAGGCGGTCACGACTTCACCCCAAGTCGCGTCCGCCACACCCAGTACCAGCGCGGCCTCGACCAGCCCCGTCGCCTGGAGCGCCTGCTCCACGCGCGCCGGATCGACCTTTTCGCCGCCGGTGATGATGACGCGATCGGCGCGTCCGGAAATCCGCACGCTGCCGTCGGCTTCCACGTCGCCGCGATCACCGCTCGCCCAAGGGCGGGTGAGCGCATCGGCGGGCCACTGGCCGAGGCCGAGCGAGGGCGCGGCGATGGTGATGACGCCCTCGGCGTCTGTCGCGAACGTCACGCCAGGCAGGGGAGCCCCGCGCATAGTCTCACCCGTCCAGATTTTTTCCGGTGGGCACAGCGCGCAGGCCGCCGCGGTCTCCGTCGAACCATAGGTAAGGAAGACGGGCAACCGCTGCGCGCGGATCTCGCCGGCCAGCGGCCCGGGCAGGGCCGCGCCACCGAGCAGAATCACGTCGAAACCGCGCAACCACGTTGCGCCTTCGGCGTGCGCCAGGAGGCGGGTCAGTTGCGCTGGCACCAAGGAGATGACCTTCGTGCCCTCGGCCGGCAAGGCCACGGAGGGCAGGGGAGTCTCCGCGGCGAAGCGTCCATCGAGGACGGCGTGTGCGCCGCCGGTCACGCGGGCGCGGATCGCCGGCATGAAGCCGCTGACGTGCCAAGGCGGCGTGCAGGTGACGCCATGGAGGATTGGGGACAGCCCGCGCGCACCCAGCGCGACGCTCAGACCGAGCGCGGCGGCCCGCAAAGTTTCCGCCGAGTGGATGATGAACTTCACTTTCCCGCCGGTGCCGCCGGTCGGGATCATCACGCGACCGCGCCAGTTCTTCGGCCAATCACAGGTGCCGAGACCACGCGGCTCGAGGGTGAGGCCTTTGACGAGCGTGCCCAGCGGAAGCTGGCGGGCGGCCTCGGCGAGGTCGTGGGCGGACCAGCGGGGATTACCGAGGAAAACCGGCAGGCCGGCATCATGCGCCAGCAGCGCTTCGCGCAGGTGCGTGGCGTAGTCCGCATGGAAGACCGCGACGGCGCTCATGTCAGCTCCTGCCAGAAGCGGCCCCAATCGAAGTCCACCAGCCCGGCGGCGAGCGCGCCAGGCGCATGCTGGTCTCGGCCGTCATGCTCGAACCGGCCGAGGGTATCGAAGCCCACCGTCCCCGCTGCTGGGTCTTGCGCTGCCAGCCATAAGGCGCCCTGCCGACCAACCGCGGTCTCGAAGCAGGACGAGTAGACAACGACACCCTTATGCGCGGCGCGCCAGGCCAGCAGATCGTCCCAGTCCCCAGCGAGCAGCGGCTTCACGACCACCGTCCCGTCCCACGCGAGTCCGGCCGGCGTGAGAAATGATTCATCGAGCGCGATCTTAACCGGCCCGATGGACGCGTAGCCCAGATGTCCGACGGGCAGGGGCTGCTCGAGGAATTCGATTCGTTCCTCCGCGCGCACTAACTCGGCCCAGCGGCGCGCCGCTTGCAAGTCCAGCGAACCGTTGGCATCGAGCCGGAGGCGACCAGGGAATCGCGCCAGCACGCTGCGGATAGCTTCCTCTGATGTCTCGGGCGAGATCTTGATTTTTAAGGTCTGGAAGCCCTCGGCAATCTTCGCCGCCGTCTCCATCACGGAGAGCGTCATGAGCCCAGCGCAAGGGAGGGCGTCGCGGAAACGGGCGATTTGGTTCCAATGCCGGCAGCTGGCAAGTGCCGCCGAGAGGCAAGGTCGCGCCGTCGGGGAAGCGGCGATCGCAGCGGAGAGGTGACCGAGGTTTCCCTGCGCCGAGCGCAGCGACTCGACGGCTTGCTCGATGGTCTCGGTCGGGAAACCAGGCCAAGGAGCGATTTCTCCGTATCCGGTGCCTTGGTCCGATTGCGTCCGGAGGATGATACGATCGACGGCGTCCACGACGCCCGCCCCTGTCGCCACCGGCGTGCGGAGACGTCGGCGGAAGCGTTTGAAGTCGAAAAAACCACTGGTCATGGGTCGAATAGACGGCAATCCGGACAAACTCGCAAAATCAATTTGCCAGCCATCAGGGGGGTGCCTAACACCCTTGGGGGAAACCGACCACTCATGGCCTCCTCGAAATCCAAGGGCCGCGTTTCCCTCGACGAACGCTTTTACCTGCCAGCAGACGAATTTTTCTCTGCCAACGCTGGTCTGGGCCTGACGTATGACGACGTTTCCCTGGCGACCCGCTACTCCGAGGTCCTCCCCCGGATGACCCGCCTCGATTCGGCGCTTTCGGACTCCCTCTCCCTGTCCCTCCCAATCGTCTCCTCCGACATGGACACGGTGACCGAGCACCGCATGGCTATCGCGATGGCCCTCAACGGCGGGCTGGGCCTCCTCCATTACAATATGTCCGAGGTCGAGCAGGTGGCCGAAGTCCGCCGCGTGAAGAACCATATCCACGGCATGATTGGCGACCCCGCAGTCGTCGCGCCGGAAGACACCATCGCCCAAGTCCTGGCCCGCATCGAGCGCGACGGCCTGGCCTTCAGTACCTTCCCGGTCACCGCTCCCGATGGTACGTTACTCGGTCTCCTGCCGGGCAGCACGGTCAAGGAGCGCCACGGCCAGCGCAAGGTCGTCGCCGTCATGATTCCGCGCGACAAGGTGTTCACCGTCGGCGAGAAGGATCTCGGCAAGGACCCGATTGCCACCGCCGACCGCAAGTTCTCCGAACACGTTGGCCAGAACAAGCTGCTCGTCGTCGATGCGAAGAACAAACTCCGCGGCCTTTTCACTTTGAGCGATATCGAGCGCATCTCCGAGGAATCCCGCGCCCACGTCCGCCCAACGCGCGACGCTGATTTCCGTCTCCGTGTCGGCGTCGCCATCTCGGTGCCCCGCACCGCTGACGGCGAAATCGACCGCACCCGCTTACTCGCCCACGTCAGCGCTCTTATCGACGAAGGCGCGGATGCCCTCGCGATTTCGACCGCGCACGGCCACACTAAAGGTGTCGGTGACGCGCTACGCATGTTGCGCAAGGCACATAAGCATATCACACTCATCGCCGGTAACGTCACCAGTGGCGAAGGCGTCGAGTTCCTCGCCGCGGCGGGCGCTGACACCGTCAAGATTGGCCAGGGCCCCGGCTCAATCTGCACGACCCGCATCGTCGCCGGCGTCGGTATCCCGCAGCTGACCGCACTTTACGTCGCCTCCCGCGCCGCCGCCCAGAAGGGCGTGCGCATCCTCGCCGACGGCGGCATCACGAAGAGCGGCGACATCGTCAAGGCGCTCACGCTCGCCGACGCGGTCATCCTCGGCGGCCTGCTCGCCGGGAGCCGCGAAGCCCCGGGCAAGCTGATGGAGATCAACGGTAAGACTTATAAGGAATACCGCGGCATGGGTTCGCATGAAGCCATGCGGAAGGGTTCCGCCGCCCGCTACGGCCATTCCGCCAGCGGCAAGTTCAGTAAGGTCGCCGCCGAAGGCATCGAAGCGCTCAAGGAAGTTTCCGGCACCGTCGACCAAGTCCTCGGCACCCTCGCTGGTGGCGTCCAGAGCGGCCTCGGCTACCTCGGCGCGGCGAACCTCGCCGAACATCGTAAGCGCGCCCGCTTCATCCGAGTCACACCTGCCGGCCAGCGCGAAGCCGCTCCGCACGACGTGATTGAGATCAAGGCCGGCTCCTGATTTTACCTATGGAAGCTTTTCTTAGGGCACTCTCCCTCATCTTACTCGGCGTCCTGATCGGCGCGGTGGGCATGTTATTCTTCACGCCGAGCTTCAACGTCGTCGTCAGCCGAGCTCCTGGCGCGCTCAAGCCCGTCGAGTTCGCCACCGCCCCAGTCGCGCCCGCCGTCGCGCCGGCCACGCCCGCAAAAAACCCTGCCCGCGACGATGTGGCGGTCGCTCCAGTGAAGCCGCCCGTCGCCGCCGACGCGCGCCCCTCTCTGGCCCCTGCCGCCGTCGAGCCGACCATCGATTTTAAGGCGATCTCGGAGCACCTCATCCTCTGGCCTACTTCGGTGACGGTGAAGACCGCGACCACGGTACCCGTGTTGGTCGATGGCAAGAAAGTCCAGGATCTGGCTCTCGAGGCCGGCACAATCTTGCAGGTCTCCAAGGTCCTGGCGAACGGGTCCCTTGAGGTTCGCGCCAAGGGCGCCAAGTTCGAGGTCCAGAGCCCGCTCACGGATTTCTCGTTAGAGCTGGGCAAGCGCGTTTCGGAACTCGTCCTCAAGGGCACGAAGTTCGATTCGCCTTTCGCAAACCCGCCGACATCAGCTCCCGCTGCGGTCGTGGTCACCGCCGCGGCGGTCCCCGCGCCTGTCGTCGCGCCCAAGGCTCCGCTGAGCTTGGCCCAGCGCGTCGACGTGCTGTTCGGTGCTAAGCCAGCGGGTGAATCGTCGGCCAACCCGCCTGCGGCCGCCGCGCCTTCCGTCCCCCCGCCTGCGGCCGCCGATATCCCCGCCACTCCGCCTCCGGCGGCTCCGTCAACCGAACCGAACACCGTCGAGAAGGGTAAGGATCTAGACCGTAAGATAAACCAGCTCTTCAAGTGATCGGCCTGTGAGTCACGCGAAGATATTTTCTTGGAACGTCAATGGGGTCCGCTCGGCCCTCGGCAAGGGACTCGGCGAATTCATCGCGTCGGCTGACCCGGATGTGCTCTGCCTGCAGGAGACGAAGTGTGAGACGGCCGTGGCTTCTACGCTTGGCCTAGCCTACCCGCATCAGTTCTGGCATGAGGCCGAGAAAAAGGGCTACTCGGGTACGGCCATCCTTTCCAAGGTCGCGCCGCTTTCCGTCGCCACGGATTTCCCGGGCGATCACCCGCCCGAAGGCCGCGTGGTCACGGCGGAGTTCAACGGGCTCTTCGTGGTCAGCGCTTACGTCCCTAATTCTCAGCGCGAGCTCGAGCGCCTCGCTTATCGCCTCCAGTGGGACGCCGATTTCCGTAAATACCTGGCCCGCCTCGCGAAGAAGAAGCCGGTCGTCGTCTGCGGAGACCTCAATGTCGCGCACGCCGAGATCGACCTCGCCAATCCTTCCACGAACCGCCGCAACGCGGGCTTCACCGACGAGGAACGCGAATCATTCAGCCAGCTGCTCGTCGGCCATGGTTTCACGGATACCTTCCGCGCTCAGCACCCTGAGCTCGCACAGCGCTACAGTTGGTGGTCCTATCGCCCTGGTATCCGCGCCCGCAACATCGGGTGGCGTCTGGATTACTGCCTGACTTCTGACGGCCTCAAGTATTCGCAGCCCGACATCCACGACAAGGTCACCGGCTCGGACCACTGTCCGGTGTCCGTCCGCGTGCAGGCCGAGCTCTAATCGGTCGTCGCTTGTTCTCCGGTCAGCCGGCGCACCCAGGGCACGAGTACAAGGAGTAACAGACTCATCCCGCCGACAAGTAGGGCCTGGTTCCAGAAGAAGTTCGCCAGCGCCAGCGGATCCTTGGCGTCGAAGCTGCCAGCGAGCACTCCGGCCAGTTTATTGCCCAGCGCCGATCCAAGGAACCAGATGCCCATCACCAATCCGGCCAGTTTGGCGGGAGCGAGCTTGGACATCGCGCTCAGGCCGACCGGGCTTAAGCAAAGTTCCCCGATAGTCTGGAGGAAGTAGACGCCGACGAGCCACCAGGGGCTCACCTTACCCGCGGCGGTGAGTTGGGCCGCCGGGACGAGCAGCGCGAAGGAAAGTCCGAGGAAGACGAGGCCCCAGAAGAACTTCATCGGGATCGAGGGTTGGCGTTCGCGGAGGCGGACCCAGAGCCAGGCGAACAGTGGGGCCAGCGCGATCACGAAGAGCGAATTCACCGACTGGAACCACGATGACGGGAAGGCGTAACCGAACGTCTCGTTGCGCGTGAGTTCGTCGGCGAACAGTGTGAGCGACGAGCCAGCCTGCTCGAAGACGGCCCAGAAGATGATGGCGCAGATGAAGAAAACCAGGATCGCCGCGATGCGGTGGCTGTCGGGGTCTTTCTTGAGTACGCCGAAATAGATGACGCCGACGATCGGCAGGGCGTAGACGAGGGGGTTGATCCACGGGAAGTAATCCGAGGCGATCATGACGCCGAGCAGGGCGGCGGTACCGATCGCGACCAAGGCGAGCCGGTCCCAGGGGCGGGGCGTGCCCGCTGCCGGCGCCTGGCCGATATGGGCCAGCCAGTGGAGTCGCCGGAGATAGACGCCCATACCGATTGTCATGCCGACGCCGGCGGCGGCGAAGCCCCAGTGCCAGCTGTGCAGCGGGTCGAATCCCCAGCCGGTCAGCAGCGTCTTGAACTGGTCGCTTTGCGCCAGCCACCCGACCACCAAAGGTGCCGCGAAGGCCCCGAGGTTGATGCCCATGTAGAAGAGCGAGAAGCCGGCGTCTCGTCGCGTATCCTCGGGCGAGTAGAGGCCGCCGACGAGCGTGCTGATGCTCGGCTTGAGCAGGCCAGTCCCGAGTGCGATGAGGATGAGCCCGGCGTAGAACGTCGGTACGGAAGCGAATGCCAGGCAGTAGTGGCCAGCGGTAATGATTAATCCGCCGATCAGCACCGCCCGCCGGGCACCTAAGAAGTTATCAGCGAGATAGCCCCCGAGGATGCAGACCATGTAGCTCGCCATGGTGTAGTTGCCGTAGATCTGCGCCGCGAATTTCTGGTCGAAGCCCAGCCCGCCCATCGTCAACGGGGCGATCATGAAAAGGAGTAATAGCGCCCGCATGCCGTAGTAGGAGAACCGCTCCCACATCTCGGCGTAGTACAGCATGCTCAACCCTCGGGGATGGCCGGCGAAGCCCCCGTGGTCGCGATCGGTCTGCGCGGTCGGCGGTTCGACGGATGGGGTCGGTGCGTGCATCGGAGGGGGTTATAAGCGGGGTAATCGGGGAGAGGGAGTCGGGAATGCATTTCACCCTCCGACAGAGGGACGGCGTTGACAAGGGGGGGCTATCGGCTACTTTTGAGACTCAATCTCAATTAGCGTGACCCCGCTATCGCAACTTCTCCCGGGCCAATTCGGCAAACTGGCCTCGCTCAACCCTGAGCGGGGGGTGGATCAGCGTTTGATGGCCCTGGGGCTGCTCCCGGGCATGATTCTTAAGCTCATCCGGAAGGCGCCGCTCGGCGACCCGCTGGCCATCGAGTTCGGCGGCCAAGTCGTCAGCCTCCGCCTCGCCGAGGCCGAAAATCTGATCGTCGATGTCTCCGCCGATTGTCCCATCCAGCGACCGCGTCAGCCGTGAGCAACTCCGCCGCAGGCCTACTGGTCGCGCTCGTCGGTAACCCCAACACCGGCAAGTCGACCCTCTTCAACGCCCTGACCGGCCTGCGGCAGCGCGTCGGTAATTATCCCGGCGTCACCGTCGCCCGTAAGTCCGGCATCTGCGATCTCGGCGACGGGCGAAAAGTCGAGCTGCTCGACCTCCCTGGACTTTACTCCCTCGCCGCCGCTTCGCCCGACGAGCAGGTCGTCATCGACGCCCTCTCGGGCAATATCGTCGGCGCCCGTCGTCCGGACGCGGTGGTGCTCGTCGTCGACGCGACCAACCTGCTCCGTAATCTCTTCCTCGCCTCCCAGGTCGCCGAGCTCGGTCTGCCGGTGGTGATTGCGCTCAATCAGGCCGATGTCGCCAAGGAGCAAGGCCTACGCATCGATACCGGCTTACTTTCCCGTCGGCTGGGCGGTGTCCCCGTCGTGCTGACTTCCGCTTGGCAAGGCGAGGGCATCCTCGACGTGCGGCGTGGTATCGCGCGCGCGTTGACTGAGCCGGCGCCGATGAAACGCGTGTCCTGGCCGACCGATATCGCGGGGGCCTTGGCAGAAGTGGCCGCCGCCGCCGCGGCCGATACGGGCCGGCCGATCACGGAGGCGGAGGCCCAGCGACTGCTCTTCGATACGAATCCGTCGACTGCCGAACGGCTCGGCTGGGCGCTCGCCCGCCGCGAGAAGACGCTCCGCGTCGCGCGGGATCGCGTCCGTCATTCCGGCTACAACCCCATGGCGGCCGAACCGCTCGTCCATTACGCGCATCTCCGCCTCATCCTCGAGGGAGTCGTGGCGGAAGGCCTGGGCAAGGCGGGCCGTTCCGCCGCCGTCGATCGCCTGCTCCTCCACCGCTTTCTTGGGCCCGTGCTGTTCCTCGGGATCATGCTCGGTTTTTTTGGCTCCGTCTTCTGGCTGGCGAAGTTCCCCATGGAATGGATTCAGGCTGGGGTGGATTGGACGAAGAGCATCGTCGCGCCGCCCTTGGACGCGTATCCCATGCTCCAAAGCCTGCTGGCGGACGGCATCATCGGGGGCGTCGGGGCCTTCTTGGTCTTCCTGCCGCAAATCCTGATTCTCTTCCTTTTCATCGGAATCCTCGAAGACAGCGGCTACATGGCGCGTGCTGCGTTCATCATGGACCGTCTTTTTAGCTGGTGCGGCCTCAACGGGAAGAGTTTCGTGCCGCTGCTCTCCGGTTTTGCCTGCGCGATTCCGAGCCTGCTTTCCACGCGCACGATCGAAGACCCCAAGGCGCGGCTCGCGACCGCCTTCGTGGTGCCGTTCATGAGTTGTTCGGCCCGCTTCCCGGTCTATGCGCTGATGTGCGCCGCCTTCATCGGTCCGGTCTATGGTCCAGGCTGGCAATCCGTCGTGATGATCGGGATGCACTGCGTCGGCCTACTCTTCGCCGTCCCGACGGCTTTCGTGCTCACGCGCCTCGTGCTCAAGGTCAAGCCGCAGCCCTTTGTCCTCGAGCTTCCGCGCTACCAGATGCCCAAGTCGCGCGACGTGCTGTGGCGCATGTGGCAGAACGCCGCCGAGTTTGTGTCCCGGGCCGGTACGGTTATCTTCGCCATCACCATTATCGTCTGGGCGCTCTCGTATTTTCCGCGCGACCCAGCGGTGGCGGAGCGCATCCAGGCCGCGCACCCGACGGCCGCCCCAGAAGTGGTCACGGCCAAGATACAGGCGGCGTATGTCGAACAATCCTACATGGGACGATTCGGCAAGGCGGTGCAGCCAGTCTTCGATCCACTGGGCTTCGACTGGAAGATCACCGTCGGCGTGCTGGCGAGCTTCCCGGCCCGCGAGGTCATCGTCTCCACGCTGGGCGTGACGTACTCCGTCGGCGAAGGCGCCGAGGCCGACAGCCAGCATCTCCGCAAGGCCATGCAGGACGCTAAATGGTCCGAGGGGCCGCGCGCCGGCACCCCTATCTTCTCCCTCGCCGCGGTGCTCGCGCTGATGGTCTTCTTCGCGCTTTGCTCGCAGTGCGGCCCGACGGTTGCCACGCTCGCCCAGGAGACCGGCGGCTGGCGGTGGGCCGCGGGTTCGTTCGTCTACATGACGGCACTCGCCTGGCTCGCCGGGACGGCCGTCTATCAAGTCGTCAGCCGTCTCTCATGAACCTCGAAGCCGTCATCGTCGGGGCTATCATCGGCGTCGCCGCGGGTTGGCTGATTCGTCGTTGGCTGGCCGCCGCCCGTCGTCGCAAGGAAGGCGGCTGCGCCGGGGATTGCGCTTGTGCGACGAAGCTAAAGCCGAAGAAGTAAGCCTGAGAGGCAAGTTGACCAGTTGATGGGTTGGCCAGTTGGCCAGAAAAGACACGGAACTCAAAGGGAGACCGGGAACCGGGAAGTTGGCTTCGGGCATATTCTTTCGGGTGACAGGTGACGGCCACCAGGGCATCAGCCTCTCGGGAGTCGGCCATTCAGCCATCGGCAGCCGGCTCCAGGCTCCCGCGGCCGATGGCCGAGAAGCCGATACCTGAGTTGCCGTCACCCGTGGCTGACACCCGTCACCCGGAATTTAATTCCCCAGCCAATCATCCGGTCTCGGGTTCACCATTGAGTGAGTGCCTCGGCTTTCTTGCCCACCTGTCAACTTGTCAACCTGCCAGCTAGTGCGCCCTCTGGGCCTCTGGCCCACTGGTCAACTGATCAACTAACGCTGCGCCCCTTGCCCCCATGTCACCGTGCCCCCTCGCGGCTTCGCCGCGCTCACACCGGCTGCTGCTGGCTGAGGCAGTGCAGCGCGCCACCTTCGATGAGCAGTAGGCGGCAGTCGATGCCCACGATTTTCCGACCGGGGAAGCCGTCGCCGACGATGCCCATGGCAATCTGGTCGGAGTCTTGGCCGTAGAGCGGCACGAGGACGCCGCCGTTCACGATGAGGAAGTTCGCATGGCTCGGTGGCAGCTCGCGTCCGGCGAGGCGGATGGGTTTCGGCAGCGGAAGCTCGAGGACGTCGAGGCGTTGGCCGCGCGGGCGCATCTCGCGCAGGCGGCGGAGGTTTTCCTGCAACGGCGCGTAGTTCGGCGAGGCCTTGTCGGCCTCACTGACGGCGAGGATGGTGCGCGGCGCGATGAAGCGCGCGAGGTTGTCGATGTGGCCGTCGGTATCGTCGTTGGCGAGGCCTTCGCCAATCCAGAGGAGTTCGTCGACCGCGAGCCCGTCGCGGATGGCGGCGTGGAACGCGGCGTCATCGCGGCCTTCGGCGCGGTTCGGATTGTTCTGCACAGCCTCG
>Ga0208951_1000056_pt1 | contig 41133 bp, 38 predicted proteins | sample GreLakmeMI27MSRF_FD_187702 | JGI IMG/M metagenome (GOLD analysis project Ga0208951, IMG submission 187702) | Freshwater lentic microbial communities from great Laurentian Lakes, MI, USA - Great Lakes metaG MI27MSRF (SPAdes) | ecosystem: Environmental > Aquatic > Freshwater > Lake | place: Great...
CGCGTGGCGGACGCGCGCAGCGCAGCGCAGGCGGCTGAGGCGCGCGCGACGCGCCTGCGCGCCGTCCTCGCCGCGGCGCAGCAGGCGCACCAGGCGGCCCTTGAGCGAGACCGACTGGCGCTCGCTCGCCGCGCGGAGGCTGACTCGCGAGCCTTAGCGGCGCAGCTGGCCCTCACAACCGCGCGCGCGGCGCTGGCGGAGCGCACGGAGCGCATCATGGCGCTGGATGCCACTCGCGCACAGCTCAACGCGCTCGCCGCAGCCTTCGCTGCCCGGCAAGCGCTGCGCGAGGAAGCTGCAGCCTCACACGCCATCGCCAGCGAAGTCATGGCGTTCCAGCGGGCTTTGGAGTGCGGGGCGCCACTCCAGGTGCCTCTGCAGCGCATCCTGACGTTGTCCAGGGACGACGCTCTCGTGCGTGCGGTGGCGGCGTCGTTGCCGGACGAGGCTCTGCAAGGCACGCTGCCGCGCACTGCATTGGCAGCCGCATTGGAAGCTGCGTCTGCACGCGCACAACAGCTGGCGTTGCTTCCTTCCGACCAGCCCGCAGGCATCCTGTCTCGCCTGCTCGCAGTCGCGGCCGCGCCCATGCGCTGTGCGGAGCCACAGCAGGCGCTGCCTGGTGGCGGCGGCGTGGAGGCGTGCCTGACGCGCGCGGCGAAGCATCTGCATGCGGGGCGCCTGGCAGATGCGGCTGATGAGCTGACTGAGGGCATGCTGAAGGGTACCCTCGCTGTGGGGGCGCTCCAGTCGCTGGCGCAGGCGCTCAGAGCGCGAGCGGCCGCTGAGCAGGCGCACAAGGTGCTGAGGGCGCATGTGGCCACGCTGACTGCAGCGCACGTCTGAGTTCTCTCGCCTCCGCATCGCTCACCAGCGACGAAGGGGCGCCCCAGCCGCCGCGATGCGTGAATAGAAAACACCACCAAAACACGCACGCGTTGGCCGTCTTAAAGCGCTGCGCCCCTGTACTTTGCGTTGATCGCATGGAGGCTGTGGGTGGCCTCAAGTTGCGCTTCTCGCTCAAGGGCGCCGCCGCTGCCGCCGCTGCCGCTGTGCCTGACGGAGTGGAGGAGGCGTGGCTGGACGAGCCTGCTGCGTTGGCGCCCCCGACGCACACGCCAGCGCAGCAGCCGAGTGCACAGAGCAGCCCGCAGCAGCAGATAGAGGAAGAGGAGGCTGCCGCTTACGAGCCGGAGCCCGCCGAGGAGTTCCTGGTGCGCCCTTTCCGTCGCGCACTCTCTCCGCTCTCTGCGTCTCACTCCCCTCCCGCGCAGGACCACGCGGTGTGGGCCAAGCTGCGGGGCTACCCAGCCTGGCCGGCGCAGGTGCTGTCAGGGCGGTCGGGCCACCAGGCGCCGCCGCGCCCGCGACCCGATGCTGTGCTGGTGCACTTCTTCGGCACCTACGACATCCAGTGGCTGGAGAGCGACAAGAAGGTGAGCCCCTTTGAGCGAGACCTGGCGCTGTACGGAGGCAAGGACAAGAGCAGCGTCTTCAAGAAGGCCGTAGCAGAGGCGCAGCACTTCGTGCGGACCGGAGACGCGCGCGGGGGGGAGCTGCCGGAGGGCATGACGGGGCTCTATGTGCCTGGAGAAGCGCCCGAGGAGGGTGAGCCAGCCCCGGTTTCCAAGAAGAAGGGCGCTAAGCGAGCACCGGAGGCGGAGGCGCCTAAGCCACCGGAAGTGCCGCGCCGCATTAAGGTGGCTCGATGGCTGGGGTTGCTGCCGCCTGCGGACGCGCATGGCATCGTGGCATCCTAGCCAGTGAAGCGTCAGCGGCTCTTAGCGTCGGCGGCTTTGTCAACGCAGCAGGCGGGTCCGCCTGGATTTGACTCTTTCGCTGTCGCCCTCGTCTGACTGTGTCACTGCGATACACGACTGTGCAGCGTCGCAGCCAGCGCAGCGGGAGGCAATCGTCACATCCTGCACTGCACCTCTCTCTCGCGGCTTTCCTCCACACCTCATCCGGCTGGCGCCTTGATGCGGCGCACAGCAGCCCTCCTGCTGGCTGCGCTGCGCTGCGTGGCCGTCGGGCTGAGCCTGACGGGCTCCGCAGCTCCCGCAGTTGTTAGTCCCTTCTGGAGCTGCTCGTCGCTGGGGCGAGGCGTGGTGCTGTCCTACGACGACGGCCCCGGAGCCTTCACCGAAACGCTGCTGGACGAGCTGCAAGCGCTCAACGCCACCGCGTCCTTCTTTGTCCTCGCCGCACTTGCGCTGCAGCAACCAGACACCGTGCGCCGCGCGCTGGCGGAGGGCCACACCGTGGGCCTGCACAGCTGGTCGCACCCAAACCTTACCGCGCTGGTGGAGGCGCGCGACTGGGACGCGCTCAGGAAAGAGGTGGACGAAGCTGCTGACGCGCTGCAGGCAATCACCGGCGAGCGGCCCTTCTATTTCAGACCACCCTACGGCGCCATCAACGCCGAGCTACGCGATTACCTGCACCAAAGGGGGTTCGCGGTGGCAATGTGGAGCAGTGGGTGCATCGACTGGGCATTGACGGACGCACACGCCAACGTGGTGACGTATGTGGATGGCATGGCCGATGCGGGTGGCGTCATCTGCATGCACGACATCCACGAAACGTCGGTGCAGGGCACGCCTGAACTTGTTGCGGCGCTGCGTAGCTCTGATGGGCCGTGGGTGAACCCTCAAGGGCGCCGCATTGTGAGCCTGGACGAGTGCACGGAGCGGGAGGAGCGGGAGAGTGCTTGGAATGCCAGATGACGCGAGGCGCGCGAAACACGTTCTTTCCACAGGCCTTCATGCTAGTTTCCGTCTTCGCCTTACCAGCGCGGCACTAACGGGAAAGCCTCCCGCGCCTTCTGGGCCTGCGCAGCCGCCCGTTCCGCGTCAACCGAGAGGCGCTGCAGGTGCGTGAGGTGCGACCCAAGCAAGTCCATGTGCCGTGCGGCTATTGCCATCTCCTCATCCACCGCAGCCTCCTGGCCATGCAGCGCCGCCAGCTTACTCTGCCAGCTGTCCACGGCGTTGCGCAGCTTTGTCTCCTGCTCGTGCACGGCCTTCTCGGCTGCGGCAAGCTCCGCAGCCGCCTTCCCTCGCTCGGCGTTGAGGTGCGCCAGCCGCTGCTCGCTGGCCGCGTACTGCGTCTCCAGCGCGACGCGCTCGCGCCTCGCGGCGTTCACAGCAGCAGCGGCGCGCGCCTCCTCCTGCTCATGGTGCCACCTATCTACCCCGTAGACGCCCGTGGCCGCGCCCACGCCGCCGCCAGCAGCGAGCAGCAACAGGCGCAGCGCGCGCGAGGCCATGGCGGACGAGAGTTAGTTGGGTTGCGCAGCACTGGTTGCACCTCAGGCGGTCGAAGTGTCGTGTCTCGTCTCTCTCCTCACGCGCGCAGAACAAGCAGCAGTAGCTCAAGCAGCAGACGAGCGAGGCGTCGGCGGATGCGTGAGCAAAGATTTTGGTGAGCAGCGAGCGCGTCATCAAAGAGCACTCCTGCACTCCTTCCTTTCTCCTCCTTCTTCGCTTCGTCACAGGCGCTCCGCGCCTCTAGTCGTCGTCCATAGTGAGATCGATGCATCCGTCCGCGTCCTCCACATATTGCTTGGGCATCACCTGCATCGAGGAGCGCGTATACTCCGAGTCGCGATAGTACCCGATGCCCAAGCGCCCGTTGCGGTGCACATAGCCGGGCTTAAGTCGCGTGTAACCGCCCGGAATGAACTCCGCAGGTGACGGCAGCGGCTCTTGCGCCTTCGGGCAGAACTTGGCGGCGATGGGGGGCGGCGCCGGTCCTGGCCCATCCGCGGCGGCGGAGCCCGCAACGCCGTCAGCCGCAACGAACAGGGCGGGCATCAGCGGCGGCATGCCCTGGGTGCCGCAGGCGGTGCGGCGCGCGTGCATCTCGATGCGCTGGTTGCCAGTCAACACGAAGCTCGCACGAGCAGAGCAGAGCATGAGCAGAGCATGAGAGTGGCGCCGCCGATGCAGCACCGCGCACAGCTGCCCTGTGCCCCAAGTGAGCAGCTGCTGCGTAGTGGCGGCGGAGGATGTGAGCGCGGCGCAGTTTGGGCCGGGAGGAACGCTGGCGCAGGGCAGGCGCGGGCGGGCGCACTGGGCGCAGGTGACAGCTGCGTAGGGGCGCTGCGCGGATGCTTCCGCGCCCGTGTTGAAGAAGCCACAGCGAGGGGTGCCGTCCAGCATGAGCGGCAAGGCCTCGCCGGCGCCGCCGGCGCAGGCCACACGGGTGCACGTCCAAAAGGGCCCCTTGCCAGTGCCAGAGCAGTGCGGCGCACCCCGGCTGTGCGTAGATGAAGCACGTGCGGGTCGGGGCGCCTCGCATCGGAAGCAGTCCGCGGGGGAAGCGCTGCCTGCTCCCCCCTGCGGCGAGTTTACGTGGAGGCAGGCGCAAGTCCAGGGGGCGCACACCCACGCGTGCTCAGCCTCGGCCGCCTCCTCAGCCTTGGCAGCCTCCTCCTTGGCCTCCTCCAAACAGCGCAGCATGAGCGCCCCCGACCGCACGCGCCCGCTGGCTGCCGCACCCGGCTGCTGTTGCTGCGGCGCAGCCGCCGCAGCTGACGCCGCCACGAGCTTGCGGGAAGCTGCCTCGACGCGCGCCTTGTCCTGCGTCAGCAGCTGAAGGTACAGCGGCTCGGGCGAAACGCCCAGCGCAGCCGCCTCGCGGTGCGCAGCCTCCAGCTCTGCAGACAGCGCGCGCTCCTCGGCGTGCAGCGCGACCTGCATTGCACCCACCCCGGGGCGGATGACGGCGACGTCGCGCAGCGCCGGCGCCGGCGCCGGCGCCTCAGCTGCTGCTGCCGCCGCTGCGCGGGTGGCGGCGACGGCGTCGCGGAGGAAGGCGCGCAGGGCGGGCACCTCGGTGGCGCCCACGTCCGCAAACACAGCCGCCTCGCCGTCGTGCGGCCGCAGGCCCGCCAGCTTCTGGCACTCCACGGCGCTGGCGGTGAACACGGGGAACTGGAAGTGGAAGCGTGAGGACAGGGCACCCTGCTGCTGCGCAGCGGCGCCAGCGGCGGCCTGAGGAGGCGCCTCTGGCGTCGCCAGAGCATCGGCGCGCATCGCCACCAGGTTGCCTCCGAACTGCACCAGGCAGCAGGGCGGGCGGGTGGGGACAGCAGGGAGGGCAGGCTCGGCTGGAAGCCTGCGCTCCTGCTTGATGGATTGCTCCCCCTCCTTGACCACCACCATGGCCACACGCGCAAGCTTGGCAGGCTTGGCAGGCTTGGCAGGCTGCGCCGGCCACTCGTGCACCACGATGCCACGGCTGCCCTGCGCCGGCCGCCAGCCCTGAGGCAGCCATGCGGCGGGCTTGCTCACGTCACGCAGCGCCCTGGACGGCCATCGCAGCCAGTTCACCAGATCCTCCTCGTCGGGTTGCGGCGGCGGCAGCGGGGCAGCAAGGACCACCTGCCTCATGGCGCTGCTGCTCTGCACAGCTGCCGGCGTCGGGTCGTCCATGCCCACCAGGCTGCCCCAGAACTCGCGCTCCAGGCGCTGCTTGGTGTACTCGTTGCGCGCCGCAGCCGAGCGTGCCTTGGTGGGTGGACCCTGGTCGTCCCCCAGCTTCAGGTTGTCCGCAACCTCGGAAGCTTCCAGCACGTCCGTCTGGGTCGCCACAAAGGCGAGCTGGCCGTAATGCCCAGCGGTGGCCAGCGTGTGGCGGTACGTGGCCAAAAGGTGGTCCTTGGCCGTCTTGTCGTTGACGGCGCGCCGGATGTTGGACACGAGCCATACACCGTCCGCGTTGCGCAGGTACGCCTTGACAACCTTGTCGCGCGCGCTGTTGTCGTCCTGCACCCCCGGCGCGTCCACCAGGCACGCGCCGCACGCCAGCAACGCCCAGGGGCCCGCGCAGCGCACGCGGCGCACCAGCGGCCACAGCTGGCCGCCGGTGGCGCCGGTGGCGCCGCAGCCGCCGCCTGCGGTGCTGTCCACGAAGGGCGCAATCTGCGCGTGCAGCTCGTCGGCGGTGCCCCCCTGGAAACGCCTGACGGTGCCCAGGAAGCCGTCCAGGCTGGTGTCCGCCTGAAGAGCTTGCGGCGTGTCCACGCGGCCGTATGCGGTTCTGATCTTCCACCACGCCTCCGCGGCGGGGCTGCCCACGTCGGGCTCCAGCAGCCGCCCGTCCGCGCCGCGCTTCAGCATGCTGCACAGCAGCTCCACCTCAGCGCGCCACTCCTCGCGGCTCAGGAACTCCACGGCGCACACGAACGGGCTGTAGCTCTGTCCGTCCGCGTACAGACCCCCAGCAGCCTGCGGGCCCGCGTTGAAGGTGAGCTCCACGATGGCGGCCGTGCACGCCCGCATGCCGCTGGTGGGCAACAGCTGGCGCGTGCCCAGGATGGCGTTGATCAGCGTGCTCTTCCCCGCGCCGGTATCTCCTAAGAGCACGTAAACGGCCGGATCGTCTCGAAGGGGGAGAGATGGGAGATAGCCCCAGGGAAGGGGCGCCGCAGGACCGCCCTCGCAACCAGCCTGCGCGGCTGCGCGCAGGGGCGCGATTGCGGCTGCCAGGGCTGCGTGGATGGCGCCATCGCCGTTGCAGAAGAACAAGGTTGGGATCTCCGCGTCGCTGAGGGACTGCAACGTGCGGGCGTCCACGCCCTCGCGTACCACAACCTCGGCCGCCGCAGCGCCGGCGGCGCCGCCCAGCTCGCTGAGCAGCCAGGCAGCCACCCGCAGCGGCGATGCGGGCATCGGGCGCGGCGGGCAGTCCGGCTTCTCCTGCATGTGCTGCGCATCCCGCAGCGCCAGGAACAGCTGCCGCCGGCTGGCCAAGTGGTCTAGCCCAAGCACCTGGTCCAACTCGGCCTCGGTCATGGAGAGGAGCGCCTCTCCGTCAATCTCCTCGCGCTCGACGGCGGCTTGCGCGCACGCGAGCGTGCCGCCAGTGCAGCGCACGCCCGCGGCAGCTAGGAACGCGCAGGCGTCTGCCACCGTGACCAGCGGCGGCAGGGCGGGTGCGAGCGGCTCAGCCTGGAGGTCTGGCGGTGGTGCTTTGAAGCGTTTCAGCGCGCGTGCGCTCTCTTCGTCGTCGTCATCACGGTGCTTTCGGCTGCGGCTGCGGCTGTGGCTGCAGAGCATCAGCCGCGCCTCCTCGCAGCATGCAGGGTGCTCGCCAGGCGTGAGGCCTTCGCTGTCCCGCGCCTCCGGCGACGCGCCAAACTGTAGCAGCAGCTTGCACAGGTGCGATCGACGATGTAGTACCTGAACCGTCGAGTCTTCCGTAGCGCGCACAGACAAGTGCAGCGCCGTCAGCCCCTTGTGGTCCGCTGCGTGGACGTCCGCGCCCTGCTCCAGCAGCGCCTCGCAGCAGCGCAGCGCGCCGCGCTCAGCCGCTACAAGCAGCGGCGTCAGGCGGCGGCTGCCGCAGCGCTCGTTGACGTCACAGCCGACGCGGGCGCACGCCTCCGCCACCAGGTGAGCCTGCTCGTCCGTCTGTGCCAACTGGAAGAGGCAGAGAGGGGCTCGGGGCTGCATGGGCAGCGGTGAGGCGCCAGGGACGACTTGCAAGGCTGCGGCCGGAGACTGAGCAACCTGCGGAGCGGCTGGCACGGCGCTGCCGGCGGCCTGGACGCCTGGAGATGCTGCTGCCAAGCCTTCCAACCCAGCTCGCTGAAGAGCCGCTGCCGCCGCCGCCGCCGCTGCAGCAACTGCAGCCTTGGCGGACGCGAGCTGCGGCGCAGCGGGCGGCGGCGGAGTGCCCTTTGCAGCCAGCTGACACGCCAACAAGCGCCACTGTTTGGCGCGTGCATCTCCGCGGAGGCCGGCCCACTCGGAGAGCGCCACCAGGACGGAGGTCTTGGAGTGTGGCCACCAGCCCGCGTGCACAGCGTAGAACTCAGAGTGGGCACTTGTCTTGTTGGAACAGTGCAGCTTGCCGTCCGAGGTGCATAAAGGCAGAAAGTGCCTCACCAGGCGCTCCTTTGCGTCCAGCCGCAGGGTTCGGAAAACACTTGTGTACTGCTCAGCACGCTCAGTTGCAGTCGTCGCATGCTGCTTCCACGCCTCCGCCTCCACGCTGCCTGTCCGCTCATGTTTCAGCGACTCCAGCTTGCCAAACGGTCTGCTCGCGCGTCAAGGCTCCAGCGAAGGCGGAGGTGCGTGAAAGTGTTTTGCCGCCGAAATGCGGCACCGCCTGTCAAACACTCTCCTCCTTGGGATTGCCTATGCTATGACCAAGCGCAAGTTCTCCGAGGTTTCAGTATGCGAGTGGGGCACCGAGGAGGTGTCAGAGTGGCTGCTGGAGTGTGAGGTGCTCCCGTCGGACACTCGCCCTGCGGTTGCGGCCCAGGCGCAGACTCACGAAGTGGACGGCGAGGTGCTCACTTCCCTCACAGAGGCCGAGCTAGGTGCGCGCTGCGTCTGGCTTGGCGAGGGTGGGGCGAACAGCGAAGTGGCAAGGGCACACGCAGGTGCTAACAAGCCCGCTCGCACAGAGGCTGTGCTGGGCGTGGACAAGTTCGGCACGCGCCGAAAGCTGCACCACCGCATCCAGGCGCTCAAGGGCGGCGGACCCACTGCGCTGCCGGCCAAGCCTGTGGTGTACATCCCCGTTGCTGTTTCCGCTACCCCGCCCCCTGCCCTGCCCGCCCTGGCTGCCCCGCCCCCCGCAGGGGGCCGCACCACGCCGCCGCTGCTGCAGGCATCGTTGGCCGCGATGCGGAAAGAGGTTGCTAACCGCCAGGCGGGCACGCACGCCTTCACGATGGTGCGTCTTTGCCCCTGGGCGTTGTTTAGTGCGGACTTGCTGACCGCCCCGCCCACGCCCTGCCGCCTCCGTATATCTCAGAGCAACCAGAGCAACCACCACCCATCCGCCGCCGCCGTCGCCGGCCCATCCGCCGCCGCCGCCGCCGCCGCGCCCTCCGAGTCCCTGTCGCTGGCCTTTCAGGCGGCCCACACTCCCCGCCTGGCTTTGGATTCCAAGCTGGTGGACGCGCAGCTCAACAGCGAAGCAACCTGCGTGGTCTCCCTCTCCTGGTCGGCCCGCAAGATGCTGGAGCTGCTGCGCTCGGAGCAGCACTGGGCGCCTCCTGCGCTGCGCGACGCGCGCCTTGCGGAGCTCAGCAAGCTGTCCCAGAAGTGCGTGCTTCCGGGCATGTCCGTGGTTGTGGTTGGCACCACCGGCGCTGGCAAAAGCACGCTGCTCAACGCGCTGTTGGGCGAGAAGGACATCCTGCCCACCAACGGCATGCGCGCCTGCACGGCGGCTCTCATCGAGCTCAGCTACAACAGCATCGACCAGGGGGAGCGCTACCTGGCGGAAGTGGAGTTCATCTCCAAAGAGGAGTGGGCGCAAGAGGAGGAGGCACTTTTCGAGGACCTGACGCAGCAGGATGGGCGCGCCATCCTGGGCGTGTCTGATCCAAACGCGCACAACTACAACTCGTTTTGCCGGATGTACAGCGTGTACGGCGAAAGCTACACCAAGAGCCGCTACCCGGATCCCACGGGCCAGAAAGGCCCCGACGGACGCGTGCGCTACGTCAACATGACGGTTCCAGAGCTGCGCGCCAAGCTGCGCGGCGAGCGGCGCATCACGGGCGCGCTGGGCACCACCCGCTGCTTCGGCCATGAGGAGGCGCGCGACTTCAAGCGCATGGTGGAGAAGTATGTGGACAGCAGCAACGACGCGGACTCGACGGCGTTCTGGCCGCTGGTGCGCCGAGTGCGCATGCGCGGCCGCTGGGCACTGCTCAAGTCCGGATGCACGCTGGTTGACGCGCCTGGCGTGGGTGATGACAACACGGCGCGCGATGGCATCGTCAAGACGTACATCAAGGAGGCTGACGCGATCTGGATCGTGAGCAACATCAAGCGCGCGGTGAACGACAAGGCGGCCAAGAACATGCTGGGCGAGTCCTTCCGCCGCCAGCTGTTGATGGACGGACAATACGGCCAGCTCCTCTTTCTGGCGACGCAGAGCGACGTCATCGTGCGCAGCGAGATTGCAAAGAGCCTCGGCCTCAGCTCCGCTGCGCCGCTGCCCACCATCGCCGCGGCGCGCAACGAGTACACGCGCAAGCGCATCCAGAAGGATTTCATCGACGGGCTGGTGGAGATGTCCGAGGCATCCGGCGAGGAGGTTGAGCGCGAGGCCCTGGAGAAGCGCTTCAGCCTGCCCGTCTTCGCCCTCTCCTCCACCGACTTCCAGAAGCTGGCGGGCATTCGCACCCAAGACGGCCCGCCCAACGTGTGGACCGACATAGAAGCCACCGAGATCCCCGCCCTGCGCCGCTTCGTGCACGAGGCGACGCTGCGACGCCGCGCAGTCACCATTTCGCGCCAGGTGGAGGCGCTGTGTCAGTTCGGCAAAGGCATGGAAGCTCATTTGGCAGACGACGGCACCGCAGACAGCGCGCAGCGCACGGCCATCCAGGCTGCGTTTGCCAGCGAGGCGCAGACGCTGCAGCAGGGTCTCAAGATCCCGCTCAAGGTGTTTGCCAACAGCCTGACGAGCGGCATCAACACCAGCGTGGGGCCGCAGCTCAAGTCCGGCGCCAGCGACGCCACCAAGGAGTGCAGCGGCACTGCGCGCGGCTGGCGCACGGGCGGCTACCACTGGGCCAGCTACAAGGCTACGTGTCGCCGCGACGGCGTGTGGAGGATTGACTTCAACGGCACGCTGGCTGAGCCGGTGTACCGTGCGGTGAGCACCCACTGGGAGCGCACGTTCGTGAGCGCGCTCAAGAAGGACCTGGACACGCTGACCCGGTTGGCCGTGAAGCAGCTGCAGAGCTTCCACGACCTGCTGGCCTTGGCCTTGGCCGCTGCTGGCGTGCCCGCCGCGCGCGCAGCCGCGCTGCGCGGGTCGCACGAGGCGGCCGGCGCAGCCGCCGTCCGTGCAGCCGCGGACAAGGCGCAGACGCACGCGTCCGCCAAGCAGAAGGAGGCGTCGCGGCTGGTCACGCCCACGGTGCAGGAGCAAATGAAGCCCGCCTACGCAGCCGCAAACGCGGATAGCGGCACGGGCAGCCACGCGCGGCGCTGTGCGCTGCTGGAGGGCCACGTGGACAGCCACCGCGACAAGATGTTCAACCAGGCCATCGAGCCGGTGCTGGAGGGGCTGGACACGCTGCGAGACGAGCTGGCCCAGATGTTGTCACAGGGCATCGACGGCGCGCGCGCCAGCCTCGCGCTGCAGTACAGCCCGCTATGGGAGGTGCCCGGCGCCGCCGGCAAGGAGGCGCGCGGCCGCCTCAAGGCCCCGTTTAACGTGGCTGCGCTGGAGGCGTACGGCGCCCGCAAGAAGCTCTTGGAGGCGGCTGCTGCACGTGCAGCTGCGGCGCTGAGCGGCGAGCCGGACGGGATGGCGGACGCGGAGGTGCGCACGGAGGTTGAAGACGACGACGACGACATTGTGGACGTCACCGCTCAAGAGACTGCGCGCCGTTTGGTGCAGCAGGCGAAGGAGCGAGTGGACCTGACGATTGACAGCGACGACGAGGGCGGATTGGCATCCTTCCTCACGCACCGCGCCAAGCCGCCGGTGAAGGAGGAGAAATGAAGAGATAGACAGACGTACGCCCGTGGGCGTCATTGTGCACATACTGCTATTCCTGGAAGGCGACACGGCCACACTCTGCTCCTGCGCCTGCGTGGCCACAGCCTGGCGCGACGCTGTCAGCACGCCCGCTGTGTGGCGGACTCTGGCCTTTTACAATGAGCGGCCAGGCGCAGATCTGCCAGGGTGGACCAGCTGGCGCAGCTGGACCGGATCAGCCACTCTCGCAGCCGGGGTGTGCGGGGAGACGCTGGCGCTGCTCGTGCGCCGTGCTGGCGCTGCGCTGGAGGTGCTGGACATTTCGCACGCGAGCAGACTGACGAATGCAGACCTCGCCTGCCTCAGCCTGCCCGCCGCGCCCTCTCTGCGTGTCGTCCGGGCTCGCGGTGACGGACTGGAGGGGGGGTTTGTGATGCAGGTGACACCCAAGGCACTTATTGCCGCACTGTCCGGGCGTATGCTGGAGCGGCTGGAAGTAAAGGGCTTAGTGATGGACGACGACGACAGATTGGAAGAGTGCGATGTCACCGTGGAGGCGTTGTCGCAGCTCGTCCAGGAGGACGGACTGGACGCTAAGGCGTACTGCGAACGTGAAGACTGCAGATGCCTGACAGACGAAATTTACGAATGCAAGGAGTGCGGGGTTCTCTGGTGCGCCTGGTGTGAGACTGGCGAGGAGGGCGAGGGCCTCTGTGAAGAGTGTCTCTGACAGCGACGACGACTCGTTCCGGGGATGACGACGGTGATATGACGCGATGACAGTACTACACCACGCACGACGATCGATGTACGACCACAATCGCTCCCTTCACGCGCTGCGCTGACTTCGTTCGCGTGATCGCGTCTTCTCACTGTCTTCGCTTTGGAGTCCCGGAAAGCTTATTCCCCGCTGGAGCGGCTTAGCCCGTGCGACAGGCAAGCGGGGCAGGCACCAGGCACCAGACACGCAGGCACCTGGCGTTGTACGACCAACTCCGACTCAGAATCAGCGCATATGTCTGGCGGCTGGAGGACGGCAGGATACAGGCCAGGGTTCAAGGGCCAGTTCTGATAGACAAACAGCATTGTCTGCGAGTGAGAAACAGACAAGAGTGTCCGAGAGTGTTCTCTGCTGTCTGACAGAGCAGAGAAAAGCGCTCTCCGTCGCCCACAAACTCTCTTTCTCCGCGCCGCCTGTGGCGCTCCTCTTCTGCGCGCTAGGATGCACACAACTGTGCACATGAGCGTGTTCCTCGGGACTCACCCGACCGCGCCGGCGCACCGCGTGCTCCTGGCATACCCCTACAACCGTGAGCTGAACGAGCACATCCACGCGCACGGGTACATCTTTGACAAGGCGGCGAGGAAGTACTGGAAGGCGCTTCATGGGCAAGCCACGCTGCGCGAGCTCGAGGTGCGTGCGACGAAACGAGTGCAAGGGTCAAGGAACAAGGGTCGTCGCCCTCCCTTACAGGCTACTTCGCGCAGAGGCTGGTGTCGCCGCAGTGCCTGCAGAGTGAACTTGGTCTCGACATGGACGTCGTGCTGCACGGTTTTGAGGAGGCGCTGGAGATCGCTGCCGCGCTGCCAAGCCACGTCTTCCCCAAGATTTTGACCGTCGAGGTCGATTCGAGCGCGCAAACTACAACCGCGCACGGGGCGACGTTCGATGTTAAAGCCGACCTGCCTAAGCTGGGCTTCAAGTACCACGCCCGTGAGAGCGACGACAAGCACCACCATCACCTGCCTGCACGCTGGACTCTCCCCTATGCGGCCGGCCCTGAAATGGAGGTGGAGCTTCGGCGCGTCACAGACAAGCACGGCGTGGAGCTGAACCTCGTGAAAATCGTGCACGATGGCGGCTGAGCACGCAGGGCAGCAGGCCAGCGCTGAGACGCTCGATTTAGAATGGCCTCATAGGACAACTGCTGTCAATCACACAGCACTGCGTGCCAGCTCCCTGAGCGCCTCCACTGCCGCGTCCCTGCGCGCCAGGCGTTTTGAGCGCGCAGACGCGCAGCCCGTGAGCTTTCCGTCCAACAGCACCTCCGCCCTGAACAGCCCCTCAGCAGCATGCTCCTCCCACGTGAGCCGCACTCCACGCGCGGTGGCCACATCCGTGAGGGCGGAGGTAGAGCTGGCCTCATCGGCCAGTCCCGCGTGTATGAGCGCCAGGCTGCGCGAGTCTAGCTTCAGCGCCCGCTCCAGCGACGCCTGCGCCTCGCGTGCCGCAGCCTCCTGTCTCTTCCTCTCCATGTAGAGCGCCACCGCGTCTGCGAGCGGGCCCAGCCTGGCTGTCGGCTGCGCCGCCAGGGCTGCGACTGAGGGCGCGTCTCGAAAGGGCTCCGCCCAGTCCTCCAGCGAGCAGCCCGCCGGCGCATGCGCCGCGTGCAGGCGGTGCAGGAGCCAGAGTCCCAGCTGCGCGTCCAGCGCCGCGTAGTCTCTTTGCAGCGGCCGCAGAGGCGCGCGCTCCCAGTCGCTCGTCTGCAGCGACTTGGGCTTGAGCACCTGGCAGCCGAACGCCTCGGACAGGGCCTTGAGCCCCGGCCGCGCGTGGCCGTACAGGGTGGCAACCACCTCCAGGTTGAGGTAGCTGCGCGGCCGCACGCCGTAGTCGCGCGCCAGCTTGCTGAGGTCGTTTCCCACGGCGATGCCAACCTTGGTGACCCGCGGGTCCTCCACCAGCGCCGCCAGCCGCGGCGGAAAGCTCGGCAGGTGATAGCAGTGCGCCAGCACCGTGTGCTCCTCGCTGGCCGCCTGCACCAGCGCGGTGCGGCGCTGCGGCTGGTCGCGCACGAAGGTGGGCGTCTGCTCGGTGTCGAAGCCCAGGAAGGAGGGCGCGCTGCACGGGGGAAAGCAGCGAGCTAGCGCCTGCTCCACGCCCTCCAGGCTGTACCCCACGAACACGGGACCCACGGGCAGCGGCGCCGCGTGCGACAGCAGCTGCGCGGCGTCCAGAGGCGCGCGCTGCGAGGGCTCAGGAGGAGTGCCACCGAGAGCCTCGGGGGCTGACGCTCTCAACACCTCCTCCTCTGTCAGGCTTTCGCCGCGGTACCGCGTCGGCTCCAGCTGCGCGCTCACGCTCGCGCTGCTGCCGTGTCGCCGCCAGAGCGACTGCAGCGCGCGCCGCGTCGCAGGCTGCATGGCGGCGTGAAAGGGAACAGGCCAAGAGGCCCTCTGCCAGCTCCAGCTTCACCCGCGAAGCAGGCGCCACCAGAGCCGCCTAGACGCGTGCATGCGATGTGCACGAGACAGACGAGGGCAAGAGTGTGAGATGAGGCATAAATTTGGCGCCGAGCTAACGTCACACTGTCACAGCAAAGGGGAAAGAACGCCAGAAGCGTGTTCATCACACTCAACGCAGCTGCGCAGCCGTCGGTCCAGGCACGCCAGCACCCCGCCCTCCCCGGCCCAGCGTTCACGCAAACGTGTCGATGAGTGCATCTCGCATCTCGTTCGCGATTGCGCTCGGCTTCTGCTCGCGCAGCTTGAAAACGCTCTCAATGACCTGCAGCTCCGTGGCGGTGGTGTCTAGCCCGCAGAAGGCTGCCCAGTCGTTGGCCACCAAGCCGGCGCTGATGACGTCGCTGCCGCGGTTCACCGTACCCGCCACCAGCGGTACTTGCAGCAGCGAGGAGAGCTCATCCAGGTCCTCTACGGGCGTGCTGGGGTGCACCAGCCCGCCCTGGTTGGTGAACTTGCAGTATGTGCCCACCAGGATCTGCGGTGAAAGGTGAGGCCTCAGCGGGGGTCAAGGCGCATCCAGCGCGCCCGGGCGGCGCCTTGCGTGGCGTCCGTACGAGGCTGGGCGCGCACGCGCCTGTCCAGCCACTGTTTGTCTGAAAACCTCCACTCCCAGCACGTCTGCGATGATTTCCTCAGTCTCCTGGTCTATGTCCGGGTGGACCAGCGCCACGTAGTCGTTGCACGCGATGCAGTTGCCTACACCGCACAGCGTGCGACAGGCACAAGTCAGAGGCCCAGAAGCAACCCTAAGCCGCCGCCCGGCGCAGCCTCTCTTTCTGGTGAGCCTCCTGCTGCTCGTGCACGCACCCAGCGCGGAGAGGCGCTCGTCGATGCGTTGCACCACCACCTCCTCAGGCAGCGCGTTGCGGATGTGCAGAAGCTCCTGGTCTGTGGTGCTGTTTGGCACAAGCAAGCCGTTCTTGTTGCCCACGGTCATGCGACCCACCAGACGCGTGCCCGCGATGGTAGTCTTCACCACCGGGATGTGGTCGGCCAGCTCAGCCTCGAAGACGGCGTTCTGTGCGCCAGGGAGCGGGGTGCAGCAGGCGGCTGGAGTCAGCGCGGCGAGCCGTGGCGCGCAAGGAGCGGCTGGGCTGTGGGGCACGCACGAAGTTCTCGCTGGTGCCCACTGCGGTGAGGCAGTAGGCGTTGCTGAGCATGGCGAACACGCCAACCTCGTTGCTGTTCTGGAAATGCAACCGCTGCGCCATGGTGCCGCCTCAGCAGCGACAAGGGGAGGAGCAGCAGACGTGCGCGAGTCACGGAGGCAGAGAACACAGCGAAGGCGGGAGGCGGGCGATGTGAGCTGGATGCGGGGCCGTGCTGGCGAGGCGGGCCCGCCTACAGGAACTCCACAGGTAACGGCTCGTGTGTGCTGTGCTGTGCGCTTAGACGGTGATGTTGCGAGCCTCGAGTCGTTGCCTGCGCGTCGCTTGTGCGCTGCCTGCGCCAAGCGGTTGGAGCGCCTGGCTGCGGGGCGTCAAGGTGCAGGCCAACGACCTGCGAAGCGGTGCTGTGTACGAGGACAAGGACGGGCGGCTGCTGGAGGTGATGAGGTTTGAGCACACGCACGGGCAAGGACGTGCCTCCGGGTTTGTGCAGCTGGAGGCCCGCGACCTACGGAGCGGCGCGAAACGAGTGGAGCGCCTTCGCCCCTCCGACGCCGTGGAGCGTGTTCAGCTGGACGAGCAATCGTACACCTTTCTGTTTGCGGAGGGCAGGAGCATCACAGCCATGCACCCGACCAGCTTTGAGCAGGCACGTGCCATGCACGGGCTCTCTCTCTCTTTCTCTCACTGCCTTTTCTGAGCGCGCCACGCGGGTCAGGTGGAGCTGCCTCGCTCCTCGTTGGGCGACGCTGCGGAGTATCTCGCTGAGGGTGTGACGCTGTCGGTGCTCTCGTTTGGCAACGAGGTGCTCACCGCCAGGCTGCCAGAGTTCGTGGAGGTGGAGGTTGCAAACTCGGGGCCCAGCATCAAAAACGAGCGAACTGACGGCAAGCAGCTCAAGACTGCGGTGCTGGCAAATGGAGCAGCACTGCAGGTGCCCTCACACCCTCAGCCGTTCAGTGTCACTCAACCCCGCGCTGAGGCGCCTTTCCTTATCAGGTGCCCGGGTACGTCAAGGACGGGGACATCGTGGTTGTGAAGCCCAGCACGGGGGAGTTCGTGCGGCGCAAGCTGAAGGAGTGATGACAAGACACACTCAATCTGCTCGTCCAGCTGCATGCGCAGTTGCTGGCTCCTGCTTGCACAGTCGCCGTGTGGGCGTGACGACGCACGTGACGACGATGACGTCACACGTCAGCAAGATTAGAGCCACGCCCTCGCAGCTCTATCGCTTTGTGCCGACAGATGAGCCACCTGAGCCCTGAGCGCCGCCAGCGCCTGGAGGCTATTCGCAAGGCTGAGGACGAGAAGAGCCTGCTGCAGAACAAGGTGCGCGGCGAGTGCGAGGGATGCCGGACTGAGCCCAGGTGCTCGTCTGGCGGCGCCGACGCTGCTGCGGCCTCGCCGCGCGTGCGCCGCGGGTGGCAGACGCCCGTGAGGCTGCGCCGCTGCCTTTGTCCGGGTGGCGGCGGGGCTGTGGGCTCTCACAGACCTTGGTCAACGCGCGGGCGGGTGCTCCTCAGCCTCGCTCACGCGCGCGCGCCTGCGCAGGTGAGACTGAGCGACCTGCAGCGCCGCGCTGCGACGGCCTCCTCCAGCGCCGCTTCATCTGCGTCAGAGCAGGCGCGTGCGTGGGTGGGCGCACCCGGGGGGTACGACCGCACCTCACGCTCTTTTTTCCCTCGCGCTGTCGCAGGACGTCGCACCCGCCAGCGCCTCGGAGGCGTCTCTGGAGGAGGCGGGCGGCCCCGCCTGTGCGAAGTGCCACCCGCGCGCGGACAGCGAGTGGGCCGCGTTGGCGGCGTTAGAGGCTGCAAAACTGGCGGCCGAGACGGCGGCACGCAAGGCAGCCATCGCAGCCACCAAAGCTGGCGAGAAGGCGCTGCTGGACGCGCAGCACTGCGCGTCGGCGGCGGCCAAGGCTGCTGCTGCGGCGGAGAAGGCTGCCGAGGGACGCCGACTGGACGCGGACGCGCAGACCCACAAGTGCGCCCTGCAGCGCAAAGAGGAGGAGCGCCGCGCCCACCATGAGGCCATCCGCATGGACCGCGAGGCGCAGCTGGCCGCTGCTGAGCGCGCACGCCACCTGGCTGCAGTCGCCAAGCACGAGCAGGAGGCTGAGCTCCTGGCACACATGAACGCCCAGCTGGCCAAGGACAAAGCCTTGCTGGCCGCCCGCAAGGCTGAGCATCGCGAGCACATGCAGGCGACCATCAAGACGAACGAGGCTAAGATTGAGGCCAAGAAAGCTGCGCTGGTGGCCGACAAGGAGGAGGATGCGCGCATTGCCGTCGAGTACACGCGCATGCAGGAGGCGCAGGAGGCGCGGCGTGCGAACGCGCTGCGAGAGCTGTTCGAACGCACGCACACGCGCGCGCAGGCGGCTGGCCAGTCCGCCGTGGCTGTTGCCAAAGCGAAGGAGACGGAGGAGCTGCAGCGCATCGCCGCCAACCAGGCGCAGCGCGACCTCCAGCTGGAGGCTGCGGCGGCTGCCAAGAAACTGGCAGCCGCAGCAGCACAGGCGGATGTGCTGGCCAGCCTGGCGCAGCAGATGGCGCTCAAGGAGCGCGCGGAGGAGGCGCTCAAAGCTGAGATGGCGGCACACGCGCGGGCCACGGTGCAGGCGGATGCTGCGGCGGCGGCGTCTGCACAGGCAGCCTCCGCCGAGCGCAAGCGCCGCGACCTGGAGCTGCAGACCTTCCTGGAGAAGCAGGTGGCGGACAAGGCTGCGGCGGTCAAGCTGGGGCACCTGATGTCGCCCCAGGAGCGGGCGCTCAACGCGCAGCGACTGGCAGAGGCCGCCTCGCTGCGCGGCTCGAATGCAGTTTAGCTCAGAGACACCCTGTGGGGACAAGTCGTCCGATGTATGAGAGCAGTTTGGCTTCGCATTACACGAGTGAATGCTCCCAGACCACGCCGTAGCCGCGCCCCAACAGGCAACCGTCTCCACACTCCATGTGACTGTCGCCTGCGGGCAGCGAGGCATGCGTTGCAGCTGCGGCGCGCTGGTCTTCTGCTCACGTGGTGCGCCTAGTACAGGCGGAAGGGGGAGCCCATGGAGGTCTTGAGGTACAGCACCTTGACGTTCTGCCAGTTCTTCTTGAGCAGCGAGACGAGAAAGTTGACCGCCATCTGGATGTTCATGAACAACTCGCGCTCGTTCATGGCGCAGTTGCCCACAGCCACGCCCAGGCAGAGCACCTTCTTGAGCTGGAACTTGATGGTGCACTTCATCTCCTCCAGCTTGCCGCTCAGCTGCTCGCCGTTGGTGACCAGCGTGGGGAACTTGCCAGCCTTGTTGAGGCCGGGGCCAAGGAGACGCGGGATCTGCTTGATCACAGACTCGGACGCCAGGAACAGGTGGTACTTCTTGGCCAGCTTGTTGACCAGCTTCTTGTTCTTGTTGAGCTTCTTCAGGTCGTCCACGGACATCGTCTCCACGCCCAGCTTGGTGGCCTCCTCGCAGTGCTTGGCATCTCCGAGCACGCACACCTGAGAGCAAGTGCGAGCGAGGGTTAGGGTTTGCGTGCTCCTCGCCTGGCGCGTTCCCTGCGCCACCAACGCCAGGCGCGGCGCACGCGCACGCGGAGCGGAGCGCCAGGGCGTCGTGGCGGCGCGGGGCGGGGCTGCAGGGTGGCGCGCCTTGAGCTTGGGGCGGGGCACGTAGGGCAGGCGCACGGCGCCGCTGAAGCGCTTGTCCTTTTGCGGGTCGTAGTTCTTGAGGCCAATCTGCAGCTCAATGGTCTCCGTGAAGCCGCGCTTCTTGTCCTGTGAGGCGGCAGCGCAGGCGAGGCAGCGGGGAACGTGAGCAGCCGTCGTGCGTGCTTGAAGCCACGCGGAGCTCCGCGGACGCACCGCAGCGCCCTTCAGCAGCTGCTGGATGCCGTCGCGCAGCGTCTCGGTCTGGAGCTTGCTGTGGGGGCAGGCGGCGCGTCAGAGCGTGCGTGAGCAGGATCGCCAGCGCAGAGCAGCAAAGCAGCAGAGCGGCAGACGCACCTCATTCTTGGAGAGTTGCTTCAACACACCCGCTGCCAGGGCGTCGTGAATGGCCCAGAATTGAACACTTTAGAACAACGCCAAACCTGCGCCGCAGGCGTCGGCGTGCGCTCGTGTCGTACGTTTCTTCAGTTCGACGACCGTTCGAACGCCGCACGGCCGCAGTTGCCGAGCCCGCCTGCTCCATGGCGCCTCTGCTGCTCAAGCCGGCCGTGCAGGTGCGTGACAGCCGCGTGGGGCATCGCCTCGCTGAGCTGACACTGCATTTTGCTGCTCCACAGCCGACGCGCTCGGGCCGCAGCGAGTTCGCCGCTGGCTCGCTGGCAGACAGCTTCCGCAGCCTGTCTCTGTCCAAGCCGGCTGCCGTTTCTGCGCCCGCCGTTTTCCGCGTTGAGAGTGCGTGCCCGGCCGGACGCGCCGGCCACCGGCTGCTTCCAGCCGCCAGCCTCGCGCCCACTGCAGCCAGCCTGCCTGGAGCACGCACGCGTGCAGCGCACACGCGTGCGTGTCACGCGTCACGGCGCGCTGCTTTTGGACCTCCAACCCTAGCCCTATGAGCCCTCCATCCTCCTCCTACCCTCCCTCTCTGGCCTCCACACGCCTGACGCCTCGCTCCCCCGTCCAGGCCTGCACGGCGTGTCCGGGCGCAAGTGCATGCTGACTGGCAAGAAGGCGAACAACGGCTACACTGTCTCCTTCTCTCACAAGCGCGACAAGCACCTGCAGCAGCCCAACCTGCAGTACAAGCGCGTGTTCTGGGAGCGCGAGGAGCGCTGGATCCGGCTGCGCATCAGCACGAACGCGCTGAAGACGATCGAGAAGGTTGGCCTGGAGGTTCTGGCCAAGGATGCGGGGCTGGACCTGTACAGCCTGCGCTTCGAGGACGCCAGCGAGAGCCGGCGCGCGTGGCTTGCGGCCAACCCGGGGCCGCCGGTGGCCAAGAACAAGCGTGAGCCCAAGTGGCGGCCGCGGGGGCAGGCCAAGGCCGTCTTTGTGCCAAAGTGGAAGCAGCTCAAGCTGGAGGCGCTGCCCGCGGACAAGAAGGCGGCGGCGCTCAAGGCATTCACGGAGCGATGGTACCCGTCAGTCTCCAAGGCTTGAAGCCGCTCACCAAAGAGCTGGCTTGCACGCCGCCCCACCCTCTAATCTCTGTCGCTTATGCGAATAAACATTTTCTTCTAGCAAGTAGCACCGCGTCGCGCTCGAGCTCTCTGCGTGCCATGGCCAGGGCTGTCTCTGTAGCCTTGCTCGGTGCGCTGCTGAGCGCGCAGGGCGATACGCAGCGCCACGCGGATGCGGCGCCATATGGTGCGCGGCCAGCGCGACGCGGATATGTCGCCTGCTCGCAGGCGTAAGAGTGACGCTGTTGACGCGACACACTCACCTGCCTGGACAGGCGCGTTGCACGCCGCTGCCGCAGCAGCACTGCGCTTCGGCGACGGAGGCGCGTACCCGGAGACGCACGTAGAGCAACATCCGCTAGGAGTGGGCGTGGGCGTCGCGCAGGTGCACCAGCTGCGCCTGCAGGCTGGACGGCTTCTGCTGGCGGATGTGGAGGGCGCGAGCCGCGGGAGCACGCCGGAGCATGTTTCCCTCCGGGCCTTCTTGATCAAGCACGGCGCAGAGCCGCTGGGCGCGTTTCCTGGCGCGGGGCGCGTGGAGCGAGGGCAGTGTGTGTCTGCTGGTGCGCCGGCTCCCTGCCCCTCCTAGCATGCAGCTCCTCCTCACGCGCCTACTCACACGCGGCCCCGCACAGAGCGCGCCGCAGCCTGCCTGAGCGGCGAGGGGCAGCCGCTTGTGGTGTGCGACGCGCTGCGGGAGTGGGCGTGTGTGAGCAGCCAGGCGGAGTGGACAGTCGAGGCTCTGGCTGCGCGCTTCGGCGCCGACGCTGTCACCGCCAACGACCGGGCACCTGCGCGTCACGCGGACGCCGCGGACGGTCGGCCGCAGGCGAGCGCTACGACGACACTGCGCGAGTACGCGAACTACCTGCTCGCCCTCCAGCGCCGCGCGCAGCCCCCGGCGGCGCCGCCCTTTTACCTCAACGGATGGCGCGCGTTCGCGGAGCACCCGGTGCGTTGCATGGGCGGCCGGGAGGCCTGCGTCAGAGCCAGAGCCTGACTTGACGGTTCGGGCGCCGTGGTCCACAGGAGCTGCGCGCTGACTGTCCCGTTCCGTATTTCCTGGCGGAGGTGGACCACACGGAGGTCATCCTCACGCAGGCACGCATAAACAGCACACGGGTTGCGCGCCACACCTCCCGAGTCCCGACTCCTCACCTTCACCTTCACACTCCTCGCAGCTGGACCAGACGCTCTTTCGCCGCGCTGGCGCCCCGCCCGCGTCGCCCTGGTGGCGAGGCACGAGCCTCTCCCTCTGGAAGCTCTTCCTGGGGCCACGTGGCACGGTGACGAGGCTGCACTACGACGCCGGCGACGCGCACGGCTGGCTGGCGCAGCTGCAGGGCACCAAGCTGTTCATGCTCTACCCGCCAGCAGACAGCGCCCGCCTGCGGCCCCTGGCCAGCGAGGCGGAGACGGTGCAGAGCGGGCATGACCCGCTCTGCGAGCCACCGCCCCTGGGTTCTACGCCGCACGTGGCGCTGCTGGGGCCGGGGGAGGCCATCCTCATTCCGCGGTGCGTGCGGCGCGGACGACGATGCGCTATCGTGCGCTGACGCAGCGAACGGCCCCGCATCTTCAATCAACGCACCGTGCGATTAACAGAGGGTGGTGGCACTACGCAGCCGCTCTGGAGCCGTCGTTGACGGCGCAGTGCAACTTCTATTCGTCGCCCAGCAACGCGAGCGCGCTGGTAAAGCTCATCGTGGAGAAGGGGAAGCTGGCGTCCAAGGCTCAGGCTGTCTCGGGCAAGCCTGTGCAGACGTAGCCTCCATTCCTGTCGTGCAGCACTGAACAACACCATGAGCGCGCGCGATGAGCGCGAGCGTAGCGCGTCTGAGCTGCTGCGCAAGTGGTCGTTGGGCCGTTACCTCGCATCCGCCCCCAAGGCGCTCACGCACGGTGTGCTCACGCTGCCCCCTCACGCCACGCTGCCCGAGGCGCTGCACCAGCTCGCCTCGCGCGCCGTGCTCTCCGCCCCCGTCGTTGACGACGCCCGCAACCTCTTTCTTGGCTTTTTCGGAGTGGCCGACGCTCTGCGCGCATTTCTCACCGCCCCGTCCGAAGAGCTGCTCCTCGTTCGCCACCAGATTGGGCCGGAGCCAGGCGCACCGGGCACCGCACTGCTGCATCGCGAAAAAGCCGAAACTACATCGTCGCCCCCGCCACCCTTCTCCGCGCTACGCGTTGGGGACCTGGTGCCCTCTCCTGACGGCCATGTGCTGTTCAGCGCCAGTGACCCGGCGTATGCGCACCTGACGCTGCTGGACGTGGTACGGGGCTCGATGCTGCACTGCGCCGCGCCCTATCCGGTGGCGCCGTGTCACCGAGTGGCGGTGTGCGAGCCAGCTCAGGGCACTCTGCGCATCAGCAACATCGTGAGTCAGAGCGACATCATGGCCTTCCTGCTGCAGCACGCCGCGTCGCTGGAGTCGCAGCTCTCCCAGAGCGTGTCGTCCCTGGGCTTGGTGGTCGACCCAGACACGCAGCAGCCGCGCGGGGTGGAGTGCGTGCAGGAGAGCGAGCCTGCGCTGGATGCCTTCGGAGGCATGTTGCGCTGCGGCGTCTCGGCGCTGGGGGTGCTGGACGCGCGAGGCTCACTGGTGGGCAACTTGAGCGCCTCGGATCTGCGTTGCGTGCTGCCTGACCGATGGGGGGTGCTGGCGCTGCCCGTGGCGCGTCTGCTACAGTTGGAGAGCTCCGCCGCGATGGTGGGCGAGGGGCGCAAGGCGCAAGGCGCCGTCACTGTGACGCCGCAGGCGACTCTGCGGGAGGTGTTGGAGGTGCTGGTGAGTCAGCACCTGCACCACGTGTTCGTGTGCGAGCACTTTGCAGGCGTGGATCTTGTTCGACCCCTGGCGCTCATCTCCACCTCTGACATCGTGCGCGCCCTGTTGCTTCCATGAAGGCACACCACGCACACGCAGGACCAGCACACTCGCGCAACAGACGCCCATAACTGCTCGCTGCAATTGCAAATCATGTACCAATGCGCTCACGGCCAAGCCAGACAGCACGTGAGGTGAGAGCAACCAGCCTGCAGAATGCTCCCCGCCAGGCCGCTCAAGCGGACTCGCTGCTCGGCTCCAGCAGACCCTTGACATAGATTTTGCCCTTCTCCACCAGCTTGAGCTCCCGCGCGCAGCGCTCAATCTCGTTTGCGTCCCCCTCAATGACAATGTCGCTGGTGAGCTCGTCGTCGGCGGTGACCATCTTGACACGCATCGTCTCCTGGCGCCCCGCGTTTACCCAATAGTAGGCGCCCGCGGCCGGGCTGAGCGCGGTGGCCCAGTACGCGCTGTCTCCGATCCAGGGCACGGCGATGGAGGTGACCAGCGCGCCGGAAGCGAGGCCGATGAAGGCGCAGAAGGTGATGTACGCCGCCTGGCCGCGCTCGGGCGCAATGGTGCCCTCGAAAGTGATCACCTCGCCAGTGGCGGTGACTGCGTAGTTGTTTCGCTTGAAGTGCGCAAACAGAGCGCGCGCACGCTCGTCCAGCGTCACAGCGCCCGCAACGGCGGGGCCAGGCACCTCGAAGGTCTTGCGCTCAATCTGCGTGGAGGCGGGGCGTGAGAGGCTGCCGCAGCGCACGTGGGCAGTGTCCACTGTGGACAAACGTGTGGCGCAGGGTTTGTGGCGTGACGCTCAGTGCGTAGCCTTTGCGCGCACCTTTGACTTTGCTGAGCGCTTCACCAGGCTGTAGAGACCCGGGAAGGAGATGAGGAAGAGGAAGAGCGTGGCGTAGTAGGAGGACTTGCTGTAGCCAGACTCGTCTCCCTCGGCCGCCGCTTCTCCTGCAGCCAGCAGGAACAGCGCGCCGGGGCTGCTCCACAGCGCCTGCTGGGCGCGTGTGGAGGGGCCCGCTGCGGTGCTGCGCTCGAAGGCGTCCGCCTGGACGCGGGAGCCACCGTGAGCGCGAGCCACCAGAGAGAGCGTTTACGTTCAGTGGTGGCGCACCTTGGCGCCGCGCGCAGCTTGCTCCTCCACAGGTTGCAGCGACGCGCACTCGGTGAGGCTGCGGCAGCGCGCAGGCAGCGCCGGGCGAGCTGCCGTCGCGCCAGCAGACCGCACCCGCTGCGCGCACCGCCGCGGCGCGCACACGCGCGGCGCGCACAAGCTCAGCGTCGACATTATGCTGGCGGAGGCTGGTGGAAATGAAACGGTGCCGCCGATTTTGAGTTTTCAGGTTTTCACCTCACTCTCAATCATCACAAGTCCACCTTGCGCTCGAGCGTGGCGCTGCGTAGCCGCCCATCCGCGAATGCAGCCTGCGCTGTCCACCTCCCTGGTTGCCGTGCGCCTTTCTCCCTCCAGCTGAGCTCCGCGCCGAGCGTGGACGAGGCCAGACCCACTTGCACTCGCAGCGCCGCGCCGCTGCTGATCCTAGTCTTAGCGAACGCTACCGCGGGCGCGAGGGCGCCATCGCCGGCTCCGAAGGCTGCGCCCAGCGTGACGCCCTCAGGCAGCAGGCGCAGCTTGTAGACGACCCTAGCGTTGAGTGCCTTCAGTTTGCTGCCCACTCCCGCGGCCAAGGTCATCCTCACCCCGTGCTGCGCCCCGGGCCCTGCGCTGCGCCGCCGCGCGTGCGTGGCGCTCAGCCTGGCGCCGTGGAGCGCAAGCACCGCACTACAATGACTGCTTCCCTCGCTCAAGCAGCGCGGCAGCGTCCAGGGGGCGGGGGACCACGCAGCCTCAAGCTGGGGCACCAGCCCCGCCTGCCAGGAGGGACGCAGCGTGCACCCGTCAGCCACCATCACGGGCGGCACGTCCAGCGAAACCAGCCCTCCTGCTGCGCTCACCACTGCTGTGCATCCTCGCGCCTGCACGCTCACCAGCGGCGCGGTCTTGTCGCTGCCAGCTGGCAGCGAGACGGTGAGCAGAATGTCGTCTTTTGGGCCGTTGCCTAGATGGAAGCGGTGGCCCAGGTGCGTGCTTGCTGCTCCGCTGGCTGCATCACAGCTGAAGCCGGCTGTCTGCAGCGCCTCGCCCGCGGCAATTGCGGTGACGCGCGCGGCGGTTGCGAGGTGAGACCGCAGCGCGTGAGGGTCTAGAACTGTCGCCTCCACCGCCGCCCGTTGCGCAGGGAAGAAGGAGGCTGCCAAAGTGGACACCAGGTTGCCCCTCCAGTCCGGCCGAGTTGATGGCTTGCATGGCTCGTCAGGCTGGGAATACCCCGGGCAGCCAGGCAGCGGCGTCTCCTCCTCCTCCTCCTCCGCCGTTGACCACAGCTGCTCGTCCGCTGCGGGCCACCGCACCGAGTGCGGGTCACGCGACGTCACGCGTGCAGCAACCTCCTCAGGCGTGTCGGGAAACAGCGCGGCGCCCAGGCTGGCTGGTGCCAGCACCGCGAGAAGCACACTGCGCCCGCGCAACAGACGCGCGCAGCACGCGCGCGCAGTGATACCCGTCGCGCCCACGCCCACCAGCAGCGAGGCGCTGGAGCCTGATTGGCGCAGCGAGAGGGCGGTGAGCGCGCAGCTGAGCGCACTGAGCAGCAGTAGTCGCCACGCTTCGTTCCTGGGAGGCTTGTCGTCACCGCCACCCTGGTGGCCAGAGTCTCCAGAGTCGCCGCCGTGGCCGCCGCCGCCTTGGGCGCCGCCGTGGCCGGGCGGCGCAACCTCAGGGCGAGTTTGTGCGAGCCAGTGTGAGGAGACGCGAGGAGTCCTTCGACGCGAGAAGCCGCTGTCCGAGCCACAGTCGCCAGCACCGGCGTTCACCGCGCGCCAGCCTGGACCAGCCTGCTGTGCGCGCACGGTGAGGCGAGGCAGCGCTCGGGAGCGAGGAGAGCGAGGACGGTGGGGCTGCGAAGCGCTCCCAAGCGCGCCACTCGCGGGCGCAGACACCGCGCCGAGACACCGCATTGCAGCGCGACCAGCCAGAGCGCACACGGGCAGTCGCGGGCCGCAGCACGAAACGCGGGCGCAGAGGCTCACCAGAGCTCCGGAGGACGGTAAAGTCCGTAACGGTCGTACGCCTCGTACCGTCGTTAGTCCCGCCTGCCACGTCACGTTAGCCACGTACGCACGTAGAAGGGCAAACGCGCGCACTTCGCCTGCTCTGTGCACGTCACTTGAACTCGTCACAGGTGCGAGAGAGCCTTTTCGCTGCGCTGGCGCGCCTTTCGCTGCTGCTTTTCGTGTCACACGCTGCGCTCGCTGGCTGGCTGCCCGGCCTGCTCCGGGCTCTTCCCGGAGGCTCTACCCTCCCGCGCCTCGCCGCAGCACTGCACGCTGCGGTGCCGCACTGCATTGGCCGTTCGAAAGCGTGCCTCGGCGGCTCTCTGCTACCCGTGGTGTCAACCCTAACCTAGCGGCGCTCTGCAGGACCACTCGCCACAACAGCACTGCTGCACGCAGCCACACAGAAGGCCGCCGGGCGCAGCTGTGCAGCCGTCCCACAGCCATGACGACCGCGCCAATGCCCTCCACCAAGGTGCAACGCATCATGACGCAGCCCATCGTGCGTGCCCTCCACCAGTGCCTTGCTGGCCGTGCCGCCTTGCCGTGTTGTGCTGCGGCGCTGAGGCGTGCGTGTCAGAACTTGATCTTCCGCTTTCTGCAGAGCAAGCAGCGTATCAGCGTGTGGCTGTATGAAAACACGGAGATGCGCATTGAGGGCCGCATCATCGGCTTTGACGAGTACATGAACATCGTGCTGGACGACGCGGAGGAGGTGCTGCTCAAGAAGAAGACGCGGAAAGCAGTAGGTGCGTCTCACTGCTTCATCGGCTCGCCCGCACCACCCAGGTTGCCTCACCGGCGGTGACTTGCGCTCACGCGCTTGCACGTGCAGGGCGTTGCTTGCTGAAAGGAGACAACATCTGTCTCATGCAGCCGGTGAAGGTGGCCTGAGGGACACAGACAGGTGGGGAAGGGAACGGGCAGGTGGTTGGGTGGGCTGGCGGCGGGCGCAGTGCGCGCGCGTAAATGGTCGTTACGATGTGTTTGCACACAATCAGCGATATACTAGTCCATAAGCGTGGTCCTGTGCAGAGCCGGCACCCCGCACCAGCGCTGCTGCAAGGGCGCCCCCTGTTCGCGTGCAGCCGGCGGCATGTACGGCACGGCCGGCGGCGACGCCGGCGGTGGGGCTGCTCCGAAGCCGGGCGGCGGGCCGCGCGCGGAGGGGGAGCGCGGGATGGCGGCGGGCTTGGAGAAGCCCGGCGGCGGACCGCGAGCAGAGGCCAGAGCGAGCCCAAGCGCCGTCACGGCCGCGCCGCAACCATACGGGTTCCGCGCAACGCCCACGGGCTGCGACGCCGCCTCCTGCGCCTGCGCCTGCGCCTGGGCAGACAGAGGCAGCAGCGGCAGCGGCAGCGGCAGCGGCACTGGGACGGCCATGTTCGGCTTGCTCTGCAGTGCCACTGCGGCGGCGGCGCTGGCTGCCGCTGCCGCTGCGCTGACAGCCGCGGCGGCGCCCTGGACCCTCGGCTGGGGGCCTCCTGCTTCTGAGCTGCAGTGGCGGGCTTGCTCAACATTGCTTGCCGTCGACGCGAGCGCCCGTCTGTGTCTGCGATCGCCAGACAGCGCCGCGCTGGCAGCGGCTTTGGCGGCCGCCACGCTCTCCGGGCTCACCGGGCTGTTGCCCTGTGCCTCGGGTGTGCGCGGAGTGCCTTCTCGAGGCGTAGCCGCCTCCTCCGAGGCGCACGCGCTCCCGCTCGCACTCGCACTCGGCACCGTCCTCGACACCGTCCTGGTCACCACGGGACGCAGCTTGGGCGCCCCGCCGCCGTGTTTCTTTTGCCTCGCCCGGGCGCGCTTGTACTCCAAGATCACGTCCTCCACCTCCGATGCGCTCAGCGACACAGCTGCGCTGGGAGACACGCCCTTGACGCGCGACACCGCAGCCAGGATGGGCGCGTGGATGGTGACGCCACTCGCTCCAGTGAGTGGGAGAACCCAGGCCCCCTTGGCGGCTGTTTCAGGCAGCTCCAGCCAGAGCGGCGCGCCGGCCGTGAAGGCGTGTGGGGTCTCGTCGCGCCTAGGGACCGCGGGCGCGTCAGCACGCGTCAGGGTGCCAGGGCGGTGGGGGTGACTCAGGGATCGCGCACGTGTCTTCCACCTCATCCTGCTCCTCCACCAGCTGTACCAGCGCGGAGAAGCTCCCACCACGCGTCAGAGACTTGCTCGCCTTGCTCGCCATGATGGGTTGAGAGAAGTGTGTCGCTAGGACCACAGAGGACCAAAGGAGGTGCCGAGGAGGTTCCAGAACTGAACCCTGTCGTACAACGCGTGTTCGACTCGCTGACGACTGTTCTAATCCCCACGCGCCGCCTTCGCCCAAATTGGTGTGAGGGCGCCACATTGCAGCTGGGCAGGAGATTCGCACAGAGTTTTGAGCAAGCGGTGATGGTTGCTGGGGGCAACGGGAAGCGCCCGGTGGGCCGGCGACACTCAAAGGTGTTGAAGGCTGGCTGGCCCAAGAAGCCACACCAGCAAGCACCGAGCGGGAGCGGGCGCGTGGTCGCCGGCGGCGGCGTGGCGGCTGCGCCTGCGCGCTGGACCGCTGCGGAGAAGCGTGCGCGCGCAGCCGAACGCGCGGCGGTGCTGTCGGCTGTTGGTGAGGAGGAGGATGAAGCGGAGGCGGCGCAGGCTGAGGCGGAAGAGCCTGCTGAGGGGAGCCGCCGCCCAGGCTGGTCCTCCCGCGCGCCGGCCAGCGCCTCGCAGCACGGCTCCCACTTCGCTCACGGCGCCAGCGGCCTGGTGAACGACGAGTGGCAGACCACGCTGGAGGCATGGGGGGAGCTTGCACCTGCTCTCCTCCCCTCCTTTCGCACGCAGAGGCTCTGGTGCCCCTTCTACTACGACGGACAGTGCAAGGCCCACCTGACGACTCTGGGTTTTGAACATGTCTACCACGAAGAAGCTGACTTCTTCACGCTTGCAGCCGATGAGGGATTCCTGACTACGGTGGACATCATCGTCGACAATCCGCCCTACACCTCAGCCGAGACCAAGGAGGCGGTGCTGAAGGCGCTCATGGCCAGTGGCAAGCCATGGTGCGTGCTGCTGCCCTCCAGCGTGCTCTTCTCCACGCTGTTCCGCGAAATTGTGGACACCTCCAAGGTGCAGCTGGTGCTGCCGCGACGCCTCAAGGTGTGCAAGACGGACGGACCGCCCGTGCCCTTCAAGCAGATGGTGTGGGTGTGCCATGGCTTGGAGCTGGCGCATGATCTTTGGTTTGTGGGCGCCTGAATCTTTGAAAATTTACACGCATCCGCCTCGCCGGCTCTGTGCTTGTGTGTGGGGCTCGTTCGTGCTCGTCGCGGCGCAGCAGTGCGGCGGAAGTCGCAAGTGCGGGTGCTGTATTGAGCTCTGCGAGCCAGGACCATGACGGCTGAGTGGCTGGAGGCGCGCAGCAGCTTCGAGGTGCGTCTCTGCGATGTGCCACGTCACTGCGCGGCTGCTGCAGAGGTGCACACCGCGCTCACGACTGTAGGGTTGCCCCCATGTGCCTCCTCCTGTCGCCTCTCACGCTCCCGTGTGCACAGACGCAGCTGCACGCGGTGCTGCACAACAGCGAGGCGCTGCCTGAGCAGCTGGCCAGAGTGCTGTGCTCTGTGTTCCCGGAGCTCGCCGCCGCCCTGCCCTCGGCCGACGGGGCGGACGATAAGAAGGACCCCTGGGAGAAGCAACTGGTGGAGCACAGCTTCTTCCGCGTCCTCGGCGCGTGCGCCGCTGCACAGCGTCCGCAAGCGCAGCTCACCCCTCCTCCAGACACTCTCCTCTCAGACGCCATCCAAGCGCGCCAGCCCCTCATGCTGCGCTCCGGCGCGCACGTGCTCCGCGCGCTGGACTGCGCGCTGGTGCTGTGTGAAGCGTGCGTGCCGGGCTTAAGACACCGGTGCTTGTACTGACGTCGCGGGCCGTGCACAGGGGCGTGTGGATCGAACCGGGCGCCATCTTCATGCTGCTTGAGTTTGTGGTTGAGGGATGCACGTTGCCGGACTGCGAGAGCGTGTTCAGCTGGATGGAGGGTCAGCGAAGCACGCTTGCTACGCCGTTGCTGTGGGCGCGCGGCAAGCTCATTCTGCTGCGCACCTGCAACAACCTGCTGCGTCGGCTGTCTCGCGCGGCGCACACGGTGCTGTGCGGCCGCGTGCTGCTGCTGCTGGCTGCGCTGTTTCCGCTGTCCGAAAAGTCGGCGCTGAACATGCAGGGCGCGTACAACCGGGGCAACGTCACTGAGTGGGAGCCTGCCGACGCAGCAGCTGTCGGTTTGAACTGCGCGGGATGCGAGGACGCGCCGGAGGAGGGGGAGCTGGTTGTGGATGCGGCGTTCTACGACGCGCTGTGGTCACTGCAGCACAGCTTTGCCCACATGCCCAGCGTGCTGCCCCCCGCCGGCTGGGCCAAGTTCTGCGGCTCGGCGGAGCAGGTGCTGGGCGCGTTCGAGGGAGACGTGCTGCTTTCAGACGGCGGCGGCGGCGGCGGCGGCGGCGGTGGGTCAGGGGGAGCTCAGCCGCTCGGGGTGGCCGCGGAGGGGACGGGCGTCAAGTACCTGACGTCATCCAAGCTGCTGCGCCTGGAGCTGCGTGACCCGTCCTTCAGGCGCAGCCTGCTGCTCCAGCTGCTGCTGCTGCTGCGCTTTGCCCGCGGCCCCCCAGCACCGCACCCGCCGCTCAAGGCCCAGGCGCCCGACCAGGCCGCCAGCCTGGCGGAGCGCGCGCGGGCGTGCCTGGCGGCGGTGCCCCCTGGCGGCGCGGCATTTGCAGCCGCCGTGGACGTGGCCCTCGAACGAGACCGCAACTGGGTGCTCTGGAAAGCCGCCGCCTGCAAGCCCTTCGAGCGGCCCCCTCAGCCCGAGACAGCCCCCCCGGATCCCGCGCCCCCGCCCTCCGGCCCCGCGCAGGCGCAGCTGCGGCGGCGCAAGGCCCCGCCGCAGCCTGTGTACAAGATCAAGCTGGGCAACCCTGAGTTGGACCGCCTCTGGAACGTGCACGCGGACCTGGCGGCGGCGGCACACTCCTCTGATCGCGGCCCGCCGGAGCACTTGTCGTTTCTGGAGCCGATCCGGGAGCAGCTGGACCCCGCGTTTTGCGCGGAGATGGACCTGGAAGACAGCTTCAAGCGCAAGCACGACAAGGTGTTCTGCTGGAAGGCGCTGCGCCTGGTGACCCGCGCCAACCTGCAGGCGTTCAGCAAGGCGAGCGAGCGGGAGGGTGGGGCCGACATTGAGAACGTCACGCGGGAGCTGTTTGGCATGTCCAGACCGGAGAAGCTGAAAGACGCGCCGGAGGTTGCGCCAGAAGCTGCTCCGGAAGCGGCGACAGAGGCTGCGGCAGACGCTGCGACGGACGCAGCGGCGGAGGTAGTAGTTGTCGCGGAGGAGGCGGAGGCTGCTGCTGAGGCGGAGGGCGCGGAGCCGGCTGCCTACGCGGCTGCCGCTGCAGAGGAGGCTGCGATGGAGGCGATGGAGGCTGACTTGGCGGCGGAGGAGACGACGCCAGCCAGCCACAAGCGCAGCGCGGACGAGCGCGACGCGGCGTGACGTGCAAACACAGCTGTTGCTTGTCGGTGTGTGCATTACAGCGCAGAGGCGCCGATGTTGCGCACCCCAGACAGCGGCGGCGGCGTGTGTGGCGGTCTAAGCGTCTGCGGGCTTCTCCTTGTTGAGCCACGATTGGAAGTCGGCGCACAGCTCGCCGTCGTAGGCGCTGTCCACGATCATCTGGCTGTAGAAGGCCTTGCCAGCCTCCTTGACGCCCGCAGCCTTGGGCGCGCGCGCGGTGGTGACCGCCTTGGCCTTGGCCTCGGAGCGGCGGGTGTCCGACAGGATCTGCATGCGCCGCTGGGTCTGCGAGGGCAATCGGAACGCATGAGCGCCACGGTGCGTGCGTGTGCGGCCCATGCGCCGGTGCGGCGCAGCCGAGCGCGTGTCTCAGCATACAGAGAAGTTTGTTTCGCTTCATCCGGGCGGCGCGGGGCCGCCCGATCATTCCAATAGGGAAACTGAGAACATCCACGACACCCCGGGCAGAGCGCCAGCGCGCGCGCCGACTGATGCACAGGAGCAGGCGCACCTTTGCGTAGGGGTTCAGCTTCAGCATGGCGCCCAGGTTCTTGAGCGGGTTCTTCTTGAGCGCCGCGCGTGCGTGGTGGTCCTTGGGCGCCTTGACGATGGACTGGATCTCGTCGCTGTTGATGACGCGGTTCAGGTCCGCGTTGGCCATCATGCTACGGGGAACCTTGAAGCCCTTCTTCTGCTGCGACTCGGTGTTGACGGTGCCAAACACAGAGTCCAGCTTGGCGAAAGCGGACTTCGTCCAGATGCAGAAGCGGCCCATGTGGCCACCCGGCGCCAGCTGCAGCAGGTTCAGGCGCTCTACGTGCGCCAGCTCCACGCCGGGGATGTTGCGGAAGGCGTGGCAGATGCCCAGGTCGTTGCCGTAGACAACCAGCGGGCCACGGCGCTGCGTGTAGCGACGGTTGCGCATCTTTCCCTTGCCCTTGTGCAGGTTCTTGCTAGCCTTGCTCTTCGCAGCGTCTGGCATGGCGCCCACGCTGCGCAGCAGCGCCAGCGCGGCGCTCGTCTTGGACAGGCTCTCCACAGCGTCGGAGACAACCAGCGGCACCTCGGGCACGCTGTCGATCTTGTGCCCGCGCGCCATCACCAGGCTCGGCAGCGCGGAGGCGGCCAGCGCGGAGCACACCGCGTAGCGCTTCTGCTTGATGTTGATCTTGCGGTGCCACTTGCGCCAGATCTGCGCGAGAGCAGGGCGAGGGTTAGAGTAACCCTAGAGGACAGACAGGCGCGAAGCGGCCGCAGGAGACCACGCCTCTGCCGTGTGCCTGCGTGTGTGGGGGAGCACGCGCCTTGGTGGGCGAGTACATGTGTCCGCCGCGGCACATGTTGCCGAAGGCGCCCTGGCCGGCCCGGTGCGTGCCGCCGCCAGGCACGCGCGGGATACGCGACACGGCGCGACCGGTGCCCCACGACTCGGCGGCGGTCTGGTGGCCAGCCTTGTGGTAGACGGCGTATGGCTGCGAGCGGAGAGCGGCGAGCGGCATGAGACCAGATCCCCGAACACTCGCCCGCCGAACGGCGCCGCACCTGGCGGTGGTTCTTGGCCATGTTCAGGTGCGTCACGTGCACAATGTCCGGCCGGATGGGCGCCGTGAACACGGCCGGCAGCGGCACTGACTCATCGCAGTCCGCAAGTGTCACCAAAGGACGAGCCGCCATCTGCGGGTTGGCCGCGAGTCAGCACGCGTGGCTTTGACAGGCTGGAGCAGTGCGGCACTCACCGGAGCGCGAGGGGGCCAAAGTGGTGGCGTCTGCTGGCGTGACGTGGCGGGCTCGACCAGGCACCCCGCCTATTTCATTACGTGTCTCCCCTGGGTCGCGCGTTGACGCCGTCTCGCTGGCTCGGGTGCCGCAGTGGTCTGAGTGGCCGCAGAGGGGAGTGGAGAGCAACAGTCATGGCTGCCTCTGGTGTAAGCGCTGCAGAGGATATAGACGCGCCATCTTCCAGCGACGCCCCGCTGCCTCCTCCTCCGCAATGGTACACGGCCAAGCGTCTGCTGGCCCTGTTCTGCGCCATGCAGTTCCTGGTCTACTTGGACAGAGGGGTGCGTGTGTCAGAACTTGAAAGCGCGCTCTGGGTCGCTCATCACGCACTGAACCGTCCTCCGCAGGTTATCGCCAGCACAGGCGTCAAGGGCACCCGAGGCAGCGCTGACACTCCCGGCAGCGGACTGGCTGGGTACTTGCAGTTGAGCGATACTCAAGACGGCGCGCTGTTCTCGGCTTTCATGGTGGGCTTGCTGCTTGGCTCGCTGGCCTTTGCGGAGGCGAGCAAGTACTACAACCCGTTCCGCATCATCGCGCTGGGCCTGGGCGCGTGGGTGCTGGCCACGCTGGGCTGCGCTGCCAGCACGTCCTTTGCGGGGCTGTTCCTGTGCCGCTGCGCGGCTGGCCTGGGCGAAGCTTCCTTCGTCAGCCTCGCTTCGCCCTTCATCGACGACGCGGCACCCGCCGGGCAAAAGACGCGCTGGCTGGCGCTCTTTTACATGACGATTCCGGTTGGCGTAGCCTCTGGATTCATCCTGGGCAAGGTGGTTGGGGACCCGCTTGGCTGGAGAGCCCCGTTTGTGATGGTCTCACTCGCAATGGTGCCCTTTGTGCTGTTTTGCGTACGGACGCAGCCGCTGCTGCTGCGAGGCGGGGCGAGCTGCCGCACCGCCACGCCCGACGGAGAGGCTGGAGAGACTGAAGGGGGCGCAGAGGCGGGTGCAGCGCACATGCAGGCACCGGCTTCATCAGGCGCAGATGTGCCGGTGGCGGCCCTCAGCCGTGACTGGCGCCTGGTGCTGCATAGCTTCAAGGCGGATGTGCTGCTGTTGTTGCGCCTGCCCCTGTTCGTATGCACTTGCGCCGCCTGGGCTGCCCACACGGCAGTGGTGGGCACCTTTTCTTATTACGGCCCCAAAGCTGCAAAGGCAATCTTCAGCTTGGATAGCGCAGACACTGTTTTTGGGGCCCTCACCGTGGTCACCGGCATTGCGGGCACGCTGGCGGGCGGCGCCGTGCTGGACAAGTGGAAGGCGTTGGTGTCCGTCGCCCTTCAGTTCTGCTGTGCCTCCTGCGCCGTCGCCTTCCTGCTGCTGTTGCTCGCCTTCCAGGCGCCAGCCCTTCCCTCCTTCATTCCGCTCTTTGCATGCGGCCTGCTGGCCCTGTTCAGCATCAACGCCTGCGTCGGGGCCGCCATCATGTGGTCTGTGCCGCTGCGCTTGCGCCAGCTGGCCATATCTTTGGCCACCATCGCCATCCACATCTTTGGAGATGTGCCGCTGCCGCCCATCGTGGGACGCGTGCAGGACTGGCAAGGCAACTGGCGTGTGAGTCTGGGCTCGGTCACGGGCTTCCTGGCGCTCAGCGCCGCGCTGTTCCACTGGGCGGCGGCGGTGGCGCGGCGCCAGGAGCGCGCTGCAGCGCGCAAGGGCGAGGGGGAGGGGGAGGAGCAGGCGCACAGGGACGACGTGCCGCTGCTCACACGGACAGCAGAGGAGATGCGCTAATCTAAACTCAACTAAAACGACGAGTCTGTTTTATCAGGCAGCGCGGGGTCACGGATGGTCTGCGCCGCAAAGTCGGCCGAGCAGTAGCGTGTGAGGAGGTCCCGGTACATCGGGTACCGAGCTGTCATCTGGAACCCCCAGTGGTCCTTCACCTGGCGGCACAGGTTCAAATCAACCTCCGCAAGCAGCAGCCCGTCCTTGTGTCGCGCCAGCGACGGCGTGCGACTGGCGTCGGGCGCAGCCACGTATGAAGAACCGTAGAACGGCCCAAAAGCGCTGTGCGCCGGCTGCCCGTCCCCAGACGTGAACGCGTTGGGGAAGTTCTCTGTGCCCACGCGGTTGATCGCGCACACGAAATAGCTGTTCGCAATCGCCGCGTTGCGCGCCTCCACGCCCCACATCGGCTCTGACAGCGCGCCCACCGTGGCTGATGGGTTGAACACGATCTCTGCGCCGTTCAGCGCAAAGCCCAACCAGTTGAGCGGGTGGTGTCGCCCGTAGCAGATGTTGACGCTGATGCGCCCGGCTGCCGTTTCGAACACCGGGTGTCCCGTGTCGCCCTCCATGTAGTAGGTGCTCTCGTTGAAGTCGCCCACGCGAGGGATGTGGTTCTTGCGGTGCGTTCCTATGACAGTGCCCTGGCCACTCACCACCACAGCCGTGTTCCAAACCACGTCACCGTGGCTTTCGTCCCGCTCTAAGATGGGCGACACCACCACCATGTTGTGTTTGCGCGCCAGGGCCTGCACCAGCAGAGTGGAGGGCCCTCCGTGGACGGGCTCTGCAAAGGCGCACCAGTGCTTCTCTCGCGTGCAGAAGGCGAAAGGCAAGTGCCACGCCTCCTGCAGGCACACCACGTCAGCACCGGCAGCGCCAGCCGCGTCCAGCAGCGCAGACACGCGGGCGTGGATGGCAGCCCGCTGCTCCGCAAACGGAGCGTCTGTGGGGAGCACAATGCCGTGCTGTATGAGCGCCACCTTCACCGTGCGCGGCGGGCGGAGCTGCTCCGGGGCGGCGGTGAAGCGGTAGGCTGTTTAAGAGCAGCCCAGGTGAGCAGAGAGAGCAGGCGAGGGCGCTAAGGCAAACGAGAGCGCACCTTGCAGGTCCCAGCCCCCGACCTGGGCGCTGCGCAGCTCTTCGTCCGACAGGGGTGCGGCCTGCACCTCCTCGCCTCCGTTGAGACCTGAGCGTGGGTGGGTGAGGAGCCAGCGCGAGGCAAGCGACTGTCGCGTCGAGAGCGCACCATACAGCACACGACGCGCCTCGCGCAGCTGCTCGGCAGGCAGGTACGTCTCCAGCATGCGCTCCAAGCTGTCGAACCCAGCCAGACTGCCGGGAGCTGCTTGCGCAGTCGGGCCAACGCTATCCATCTGTCTCACTGACTCTCTCACGGTTTCTACGTCGCAGCAGCACGCAGACCACTCGCAGCCGCGTTGGGCCAGCAGGCGGAGGCACGCACTTATGGTCACAAACAAATTCCAGCGCCGCAAGCACTGCGCAAGTAGCCAGAAAAAGTTTTCTCATCTACGAAACATCGCTACTACAAGCTGCGCGCTACAACAATCCGTCCACACACCGCCTCACGCCATGGTGAAGGGCACCTTGGTGCCCGGGCTGTCAGCCTTGAGGTAGAGCTGCGCCTTGCACTCCATGAAGATGCGCTCAAACTCGTCCCCGTCGATGCTCTCCTTCTCCAGAAGAACCTCAGCCACCTTGTCCAGCACGTTGCGGTTGGCGATCACCAGGTCCTTGGCGCGCCGGTAGGCGGTCATGACCAGGTCCTTGACCTCAACCTCGATGGCGTCAGCCGTTGCCTGGCTAAAGTCTGCGCTGCGACCCATGTCGTTGCCTAGGAAAGAAGGGCCGCCTCCGGAGACGAGCGCCAGCTGGCCCAGCTTCTTGGAGAAGCCCATTTGGGTGACCATCATGCGCGCGGTGCGCGCCACCTGCTGGAAGTCGGAGGAGGCACCCGTGGTGACGTTTTGTTCACCAAATACCAGCTCCTCCGCAATGCGCCCGCCCAGCGCAACAGCCATCTGGTTCTCCAGGTACGCGCGGCTGTAGAGGCCGCTCTCCAGACGCTCCTCAGAGGGCGCGAAAAAGGTGAGGCCGCCGGCTCCGCCGCGGGGCACGATCGTGATCTTGGTCACCGGGTCGTACTCGGGCATCAGCGCGCCAACCACCGCGTGTCCAGCCTCGTGGTACGCCACCAGCTTCTTCTTGGCGTCGCTGATGACGGCGCCCTTCTTCTCAGCGCCTGCGACGATGCGCTCCAGCGCATCCGCAATCTCCTCCTTGCTGATCTCGGTCAGCTGGCGGCGGGCAGCCAGGATGGCGGCCTCGTTCATCAGGTTCTGCAGGTCGGCGCCGGTGAAACCGGGCGTGCGGCGCGCGATCTTCTCAAAGTCCACGTCCTTGGCCAGCGTCTTGCCCTTGCTGTGCACGCCCAGGATGCGCACGCGACCCTGCAGGTCCGGGCGGTCAACTGTCACCTGACGGTCGAAGCGGCCGGGGCGCAGCAGCGCGCTGTCCAGCACGTCGGGACGGTTGGTGGCGGCCAGGACAATGACGCCTGTGTTTCCTTCGAAGCCGTCCATCTCAGTGAGCAGCTGGTTGATGGTCTGCTCGCGCTCATCGTTGCCTCCGCCCATGCCGGCGCCGCGCTGGCGGCCGACGGCGTCGATCTCGTCGATGAAGACGATGCAGGGCGCCTTGGCCTTGGCCTTCTCGAAGAGGTCGCGCACGCGCGAGGCGCCCACGCCCACGAAGAGCTCCACGAACTCGCTGGCGGCGCAGCTGAAGAAGGGCACGCCGGCCTCGCCGGCGACGGCCTTGGCCAGCAGCGTCTTGCCGGTGCCGGGCGGGCCCACAAGCAGGCAGCCCTTAGGGATCTTGGCACCCAGCGCCGTGTACTTGTCCGGAGACTTGAGGAAGTCCACAACCTCCTGCAGCTCCAGCTTGGCACCATCCACGCCCTGCGCAAGAGAGAGTCAGTCCCGCGTGGTGTGATAGCACAGCCATGCGCACCGCAACGTCAGCGAACTTGACGCCAGTCTCGGGCACCTCTTGGAACTTGCTCTTGCTCTTGCCAAAGTCCATGGGACCGCCCATGCCTCCGCCCATGCCACCCATGGGCCCGCCACCACCATTCTGCCACACGCGAGAGGGCGCATGTCAGCAAGTGGGCGCTCAGTGCGTCCGTCCCGACGCGAGTGCACCCGCGCGTGGGCTCGGCGTGTGGTGTGCGGCGTTGTGGCAGAGTTTGAGGGCGCGCGTGTGGTTGGAAGGTGCCAGGGAGGGTGGGCGAGCGAGGGCCTGGGGTTTGGGGCGCTGCGCGAGTGGTGCCCGCTGGCGTGTGGTCAGGACGCGCCTGAGCCCGCCGGAACAGGAAGAACAGGCCGCCAAAGGCAAGCAGCGGGAAGAGCAGGTTGCCCAGGAGGGACACGTAGTTGCCCTGCTGGTCGCCCTCAGACACGGAGATGTCCACCCCGTTCTTGGCCAGGATGTCCACCAGGTCCGGGTCGTTGGGCAGCACCACAGTCGCACGGCGGCTGAAAGAGCGCTGCGCGTCAGCGCGCGCGGCGCGACGGGGGGGCGTGGCGGCCCGGAGCCGCGAGACAGAGGCTCTGTCCACGGAACGCACCCGTCCACCGCCGTCAGCTGCAGCGCGGAGCCGTCCTTGGAGAAGCGCACGCGCTCCACCTTGCCCTTGGTAACCGCGTTGATGAACTCGCTGTAGCGCCAGCTCGTGCCCTCCGGCAGCGAGCTGTCCACAGGAGTGCTCACAGCTGGCGCCGCAGCCGCATCCGCCACAGTCCACAGCGGCGACGGAGCAGACAGCGCCGCGAAATCCTTCTGCTGCAGGCGCGGCGCGGGCGCCACGATCGCGGGCGGCGAGCTGGCTGGAGGCGCAGCGGGCACCACAGCAGCGCAGCGGCAGGCGCGCCGGCTGCGGCGCACTGGCAGCGCGAGCGGGCGCGAGAGGGCAGAGACTGCAGACATCCCGAGGGCAGCAAAGTGTGGTTCGGACGCTCGTCACCGACGGCGCGTTCTTCTTCGCTCAGACTCCGCACACTTGTGGCGCCACCGCGTGTTCGACTGGCTGTTCGAACCCCACATATCTCGACGCTTCGCTCCTCCATGATGCACGCGGTGGCGCCCCGTGCCGCTTTCGTGGCGCCCGCAGCCCCTCGGGGAGCTTGCGCGCCTCGTTTGCGTGTGGGCGCGGTCTCGCCGCGCCGCAACCTCTCCTGCAGCAGCTCCTTCGCGCTGGGCGGCAGCTTGGACGACGGCGCGGCGCAGGCGAGCTGGCTGGTCGGGCAGGCCTTTGCAGCGGGCGTGGCCGTGGCTGGGTGGTGGGCGTTCGAGTCTGCTGCTCGCTCGCGCGAGAAGGAGCGCCAAGGCGAGCCCTGCCCCGTCTGCCAAGGCAGCGGCGAGCAGGACTGCGCGTGCGTGCGCTGGTCACGAGACGGAGAAGGCTGTGGCACCTGCCAGGGCCGTGGGCGCGCGGTGTGCAGAGGCTGTGGCGGCGGGGGCCAGGGGAGGCGCATCCCGCTCATCCTCCGCGCCGAGCCCGGAACGGGTGCGTGGCCTCGTCGGGTGGCGCTGCTGTGGCGCCTGGGCACGGCCGCGGCTGCCAGGAGAGAAGGTCAGCAACCAAGGGCCCAGGTCTTCATATCGGGTGACCTCGGCGCGCGCCACCGCCGCACCGCCTGGCCCTGCGCTTTCGGCACCGCGCGGCCATGGCCTACACGCAGCGCGCGTCTGGCGTTTTCGTCGCTCTTCTGGGCTGGCCGCAACCCCGACAGGCTGCAACCCCGACAGGCTGCAGCGACCCAACGACTGACACGCCGTTCCCGCACAGCTCGACCCACACCGCCGCCGCCGCTGTAGACGCCCGTCTGAAATGCCGCTAGACGCTGTACGCTGAACTCCTGTTTCTTGCCCGCCGGTGTGATCAACCACTGGTCCGAACCTCGCGCCTGCCCACGCACACCTCTTCTGCAACTGCTCATGCGACTGGTGAGGGCTGTCCAGCCATTCAGAGCTCCACACGAGTGCACCCTATCGCACCCTTCTTCCTCCGTTCTGTGTAGTTCGCTCGTTTGCTGTCACCTTATCTACTCTACAAGCGTCGTCCTATGCATGCTGCTCACGCGGCCGCAGCGGTGGCAG
>Ga0208951_1000057_pt1 | contig 41126 bp, 38 predicted proteins | sample GreLakmeMI27MSRF_FD_187702 | JGI IMG/M metagenome (GOLD analysis project Ga0208951, IMG submission 187702) | Freshwater lentic microbial communities from great Laurentian Lakes, MI, USA - Great Lakes metaG MI27MSRF (SPAdes) | ecosystem: Environmental > Aquatic > Freshwater > Lake | place: Great...
CAAGGGCGACCTGAACTCCTTCCTCATCGAAATCACCGCCAAGGTGCTCAAGCAGAAGGATCCCGAGACCGGCGTCCCGCTGGTCGACGTCATCCTCGACACCGCCGGCCAGAAGGGCACGGGCAAATGGACGAGCGCCAACGCCCTCGATATGGGTGTCGCTGCTCCGACTATCGCCGAAGCCGTCTTCGCCCGCTGCCTCTCCGCCGTGAAAGATGAGCGCGTTAAAGCCGCCAAGGTCCTTCGTGGCCCGAAGCGCGCAATGACCAATCCGGATCGCGCCAAAATCATCGAGCAGATTCGCGACGCCCTCTACTGCTCCAAGATCTGCTCCTACGCCCAGGGCTTCCAGCTCATGCGTGAGGCGCAGAACGAGTACAAGTGGAAGCTCAACTTCGGGGAGATCGCCCAGATCTGGCGCGGCGGTTGCATCATCCGCGCGAGCTTCCTCCAGAAGATCACCGAAGCCTTCGCCAAGAAGCGCTCGCTGGATAACCTTCTCCTCGACCCGTACTTCAAGAAGACGGTCAAAAAGGCGCAGAAGAATTGGCGCAAGGTCATCGCCCTCGCGGTAAAGCACGGTATCCCCGTGCCGACCCTCGGCTCGGCGCTCTCGTACTTCGACTCGTACCGCACCGAGAACCTCCCGCAGAACCTGCTGCAGGGTCAGCGCGACTACTTCGGCGCCCACACCTACGAGCGCAAGGACAAGCCCCGCGGCGAGTTCTTCCACATCGACTGGCCGGATCCCAAGCGCCCGCAAATCAAGGCCTAAGCGCCTTGATGGAAACAGAAAGGGCGTCCTTGCGGACGCCCTTTTTCTTTGGCGAGTTACTGGGCGGACCAACCCCCGCCCGTGGCGGCGGCGAGGCGCACCGCGACCTGGCGGCGTTCCCAGACGACCATCGAGAGCGTGCGTGCCGCCGTAGCTTCGTCTCGACGCGCAATCAGCATCTCGTTCTCGTTCGCGAGGCCAGCCTGGCGGCGGGCCTCGGCGTTGGTGAGCCGGACGCGCACCGCGGTGAGCACCCGAGCCGTCAGTTCTTCCTGCATGGCGAGCTCGCGCAGATCGGCGAGCGCGTCCTCGACCTCGCGGAAGGCGCCGAGCACCGCTTTCGTCCATTCCGCACCCGAGCCGTCGATACGCGCGCGAGCAATCTCTAGATTGGCCTTACGCAGGCCCGCATCAAAGACGGGGAGGTCAATCGACGGCGTGAGCGACCAGAAACTCGACGAGCCACGGCCGATACGCGAAGCGGGATCGGCCTGCCAGCCAGCCTGGCCGTTGAGCGTGACGGAAGGATAGAAGTCGGCGATGGCCGCGCCTTCGCGCGAGACCGCGGCGTCGAGCCGCGCGGCGGCAGCCGCGAGATCTGGTCGACGGAGCAAGAGCTCCGAGGGCACACCCGCGCCGAAGGCAGGCATCGCGACGGAACCCTTCGCTTCGGGAAGCTTCTCGCCAGGCGTTCCGCCGATGAGTGCGCGCAGAGCATTCTCCGCGGCGGCAAGACGACGGCGACCGAGGCCTTCGTCGACCTTAGCCTGCGCGGCGGCGAGCCGGGCGGAGGAAAGCGGGTCAGAGTCGAGCAAGCCCGCGACAACGGTCTGCTCAACGACTTCCATCTCACGGAGGCGCGTGGCGAATTCGACTTTCAGGAAAGCGAGCTGCTCGCGAGCCCCGCGAACAGCGAACCAAAGACGAGCGACTTCAGCGGAGAGGGCGAGGTCGGCCTGCTCGGCGGTGAACTTGGCCGCGCGCGAATCGGCTTCGGCGGCCTTGGACTTGGCGGCTTCACGGCCCCAGACGTCGAGTTCCCAGGAAGCCTTCACGCCGACGGCGCCGACATCGGTACGACGCGGGATGCCGAAGCCGACCGGCGTGCGACCGGTGTCGAGCGAGATACGGGAGGATTCCAAGCCAGCGCCGACAGAGACGGCGGGCTGATCGCCGGCGTTAGCCGCGAGGAGCAAAGCGACCGCTTCGCGCTGACGGGCGCGGGCAATGACGAGGTCGGGGCTGTTCTGGCGCGCCTGCCCGATGAGTTCGAGTAAGGCAGAGTCACCGAAAGCCTCCGCCCACTTCGCGTCCGCCGCGGCGCCGGCCTGCGAAAACCTACCGGGCGTAGCAGGGCCCTTCGGCTTCGCCATCGGATCGTGCGCACATCCTGCGAGGACCAGCGCGGCGAGGAGGAAGCTCCTATTTGCCCGGAGCATTTTGGGAGGCGTCGATATAGACGTCCATCTGCTGGCCGACGAAGAGCACGCGGCCGGCGGGTCGGTCAAACTGGTAGATCACCTGCAGCACGCGGGTATCGACACGCTCGATGCTCGCGCCGGTGAGGGAGGTCTTCGGAATGACGAAGGGTTCGATGCGGACGAACTTCAGGGCAATAGACCGGTCCTTGCCGCCGGCGAGGGCACTCTCGCCTTTCAGGTAACCCTTGGCGGGCAGGCCTTCGCGCATGCGCGTGGCCAGCTGCTCGTCGACGTCGCAACGGATCTGCAGGCGAGTGATATCGCCGAGGACGACGGGGGCCTTGGCGCCAGCCGCCACGAATTCGCCGGCCCGTACGCCGACTTGGAGCACAGTCGCGTCGATGGGCGAACGAAGCACCAGCCGATCGAGCAGCACCGCCGTCTGGTCGAGCTGGGCCTTAGCTAAGGCGAGCTTCGCCTTGGCCTCCTTGGCGGCCATCTGGTAAGAAAGGAGTTCGGACGCAGAAACCGCGCCGCTATCCTTGATGCCAGTCCAGCGACGGGCGGCATCTTCGGCACGCTCGGCGGTGGCTTCGGCGGCAGAGACGGCGGCCAGCTGGACGGCGTGCTGGGCGCGGAGGTCACGTTCGTCGAGAGTCAGGATGGGGTCACCGGCCTTCACCTTATCCCAGACCTTCACGTGAACCTTAGCGACTGTGCCGGACGTCGGTGAACCGAGGAGCGTATTTTCGGCCGCGGCCTCAATGAGGCCGGCGGCGGCGATGAGGCCGTCCTTATCGCGCGTAGCGGGCTCATAGGGCGGCGGCTTGATCGGCGCCTCGTTGGCCGTGCCGCGGGTGAGCTGCAGGGCGGCAATCGCGCCAGCAAGGGCGAGGACGAAGAGCAGGATGCGTTTCTTGAACATAAGTGGGGATTAGAGGTGGGTGGTATCGAGTAGTTTTGGGTCGTCGACCACGCGGCTGATGCGTCCGTCTTCCATCTCTGCGATGCGGTCAGCGAAGCGGAAAATGCGGTGGTCGTGCGTAACGACGACCACGCAACGTTCAGGCGAGCGGGAAAGGTCACGGACCAGCTGCATGATGTGCCCGCCGGTATCTTTATCGAGAGCCGAGGTCGGTTCATCGCAGATCAAGAGCGGCGGCTCATGGACAAGCGCGCGGGCAATGGCGACGCGCTGCTGCTGCCCGCCGGAGAGCGAATTGGGGCGGCCTTCTTCGCGGCCCTTGAGACCGACTTTCTCGATGATAGCAAGCGAGCGAGCGTGGGCTTCATCATAAGGACGGCCCTGAATGAGGAGCGGCACCATCACGTTCTCGATCACGGTGAGCGTCGGGATGAGGTTGAACGACTGGAAGACGAAGCCGAGATGCTTGCGACGGAACGCTGTGAGCTCCTCCTGGCCCAGCCCATCAAGGCGCTGGCCAAAGACCTCTACCGTGCCAGCCTGCGGCGTGAGCGTACCCGCGATGACGGAAAGAAGCGTCGTCTTCCCGCAGCCTGAAGGGCCGACGAGCATGATGAGCTCGCCGCGGCGGGCTTCGAAGTCGGCTTGCTTGAGGGCGACGACTTGGTTCTCCGGCGTGCCGAAGAACATATCGACGCCGGAGGCACGGACGGCGACAGTGTGGGCGAGGTGACTCATCCGCGGAAGACGGAGGCAGCGTCGACGCGCGACACCTTGATGATGCCGATGATGGCAGAGACGAAGCTGATACCCAGCACGAGGACGAACGTCGCCCAGAGGATTTGCGGGTACATCACGAACGGCGGCATACCCTTCTCGATCATCACGCGCCCGATGCCTTGCGCCATCCCGGCGCCGAGGCCGAAGCCAATGAGACCGGCGGTGAAGGCCTGCACGAAGAGCATGCGGGCGATGACGCCCATGCCTGCACCCATCGCCTTGATGGCCGCAAAGTATTTGAGGTTTTCGAGCACGAAGGAGTAGAACGTCTGACCCGAAATCGCGATGCCGACGAACAGGCCGAGGAGGACCGCTGTGCCGAAGGAGAACGGGATACCCGTATTGGTCCAGAACCACCAGAACGTGTTGCGCGCGAGACTGCGCTCTCCCCAGCTCCAGATCACCGTATCCGACGTCCACGCCTTGAGGCCCGTGTCGCGTTCGATACGATCGCAGAGCTCGCCTGGCGTGACGCCCTTCTGCGGCTCGACGAGCATGAAGCTCAGCGTACGGCGAGCGCCGAGAGTATATCCTTTGGCCCGATCGTAGGTGGTGTAAACAAACGGTCCTCCGGTGAACGCGCGCTTCACTTTACAAATCCCGACGATGCGCGCCTGAATATCGTTGATCTCGAAGGTGTCGCCAACCTTAAGGGGCACCGAGCGCGGCTTGCCGTCGGGACCGACGGTCATTCGACCCATCAACGCGGCACCCCATTCGTCGACGATGACCGTGTCGGGGAGACGCAGGTCCTCGATGCGCCCTTGCGTAAGCACGGCAGGCGCCCCCGCGAAGGTGTCGGCATCGATGCCGACGAGCGTGATCAGCTTGAAGTTGCCGTCCTGCATGCGCGCCTGGACGAAGGAAGTGTGGAGAGGAGCGGCCCAAGCGACCCCATCGACGGAGCGCACGCGGCCGAGGTCCGTATCACGGAGCGGCTTGGCGTCATTGACCTGCTCGACCATCGGGTCGCTGACCCAAACCTGCGCGCGGATGTTGACCATCGGCGTGTAGGTCCAGCTCATGATGCCGAAGAAGACCGAACTCTGCTGGGCCATTAGTAACGCCGAGAACGCCAGCCCGCACAGGAGCATCGCCAGCTTGGCGCGGTCTCCGAAGAGCATGTTGAGGGCGAGGCGATACATTCGACGTGTCCGTTGAGTGTCTCCTCAACAAGCCGTGGGTCAATGGGAAGTCAAACGGCCCGGAGAATGTCCGGGCCGTCGTAACCTGATTGCCTCGCGTAGGCTTACTTAGCGATAACACCAACCGCCGGCAGCCTGACGAAGTTCAGCTTGAACCATTCCGGGCCCCACGAGGCGTTGACGGCCCAGGCGGCGATGAGAAGCAGAAGCGCGATCGAAAAACAGCGAACGACCTTAGACTTGTCTTCGCTCTTGGCGCCGATGTGAAGGAGGGCGACGGCGGCGAGGGCGAGAATCGGGTGGAACCAGGAAATCGGGCGCGCCGTCTGGAAGAAGGCGACGATGCCCACGACGAGGTTGATGTCGACGAGGACGGTGACGATGCGCTGGAAGAGTGGCTTGGGTCCCTTAACCAGGGCGACGATGATGACGGCCAGGATAAGAACGAGGAGCAGAGAGCCGTAATGCTTATGCGCGGTGAAGAGCGGGTTCATGCTCTTACCTTGGGAGGAGCCTGACCCAATTCAAGCCATCCTATCGTAATTTACCGGTCTTCGGGGAAGAGTAGCCGGAAGAACCATGCCGCCAGAGCCGCCGCAACAAACTGAACCGCGACCTCCGCCAAGATGCGCGGGGCGACCTTGGCGAGGAAGAGGGTTTCCGTGACGAACGTCTTGGTGCCGATCAGGCCGTCGAAGATTGCGGCGAAAATCCCCAGAAGGGAGGAAGCCAACGAGACGGCCGGATTCATGGTCGGGTTGAAATCCCCGAACGTCCCCGAAAGGCCAAGGACGACCAGCGCGATGGCCAGGCCGAAGTAGCTATTGCCTGCCGTGAGTCGCGAGGTGCCGACCATAAGGATGACGAACACCAGTGTAAACGTAGCGAGTAGCTCGACCACCGCGGTCACGCCGAAACCGGTAAAGGCAGACTCGCTCAAGGCATCCACCGCCGCCCTAGCGCGGTCCGTATCGTGGCCCAGAAGATATCCGGCCATCATGGCGGCGAGGAGGGCCGCCGTCAGCTGCACGCCGACATAAGCCCAGAAAGCGCGGGTGCCTGCGCGGCCCCGCAGGCGGAAGGCGAGCGAGACGGCGGGGTTATAGTGAGCGAGTGAGACCGGCGCGCCCATGTAGATCAAAGCGCAGAGTAAGGCGGCGACCGAAAGAGGGCTAGATGCGACCAAGGCAGCCAAGCAGAGGAAGAAAGTCCCGACGGCCTCGATGAGCAGCTTATTGCGCATAGTTGGAATGTCTCCAGTCGGTGGGCAGACTCAAGCGCGGACTGGCTCAGCGCGGCGTGCGAGCGAGAATCCAGTTCTCGCTGAAGGCTGCGATATCTTCGAAGCCAGGCAAGCGACGTGTACGGCCGCTCATCTCCTTGGCGGCCTCTTCTTGCGCCGCAAAAAGCTCGGTTAGCGTGGCGTGCAGGGGCGTCTTTTGGTTCTTATTGTCGACCAGCCAGAAGCCCACCTGCTCGCCGTCGACAACCTCATTATTATAATACTGCCAGAACAGAACCATGGCTGGCTTCCAGGTCAGGAATTTCGCCAAGATTTCGCGGTTGCGCTGGTCGTGCTTCGCGCCGTCGGCGCCGCATACTTTCCAAGAGAGTCCGCATTCGCCGATGAAGACGCGCTTCACGGGCAGGCCGGGCTTAGCGGGAAGTTGTGCATTGATGTAGTCCAGTGTGGCGCGGACCTCTTCGGCGGGAAGCAGCTGGCTGTCGTACGCGGAGTAGGAAACGAAATCGACATTCGTCTTGGGCAGCACGGCGTTCACCAGCCGCTTGCGTCCGTCTTTCATTGCATCGCGGACGCGATTGACCTCGGCATAAGTATAAACACGGCACTTCGCGTAGGGCACCTCCGAGCGTGCGTCGTCGACGGCCTTCTGGCGGAGGTTGAGCCACTCGATCATTGCAGCAGCGAGCTCCGGCGTGGCGTCCTTCTTTACGTCCTTGTCGGGCAGGAGATACCAGTCTCCCTCCCAGTGCCCGAGGAAGAAAGTCTTGCCCGCCGTGTCGTAACGCGTGAGCAGGTCCTTGGTGAAAAGATAGACGGCGTTGTATTCGCGACGCTTGAGCTCCGGCGTGAAACCCTTCGTCCACTCATTCGTGGAACGGTACCACAGCACGTAGTGCGTGAAGGGCATCGCAATATAGGGAGTCAGCTGCTGACCGGAGACGGCGTTGATCTTCAGGATACGCGACCCCATTGCGCTGATGCCTTTCGCGGCTTCCAGCACGGCCTCGTCCTTGGTAAACTTATAGGCTGGTCCGAATACCTGCGTTCCCACGACTTGAGGGAAGGCGTCGGGCATCTTCGAGACCGCCGGCAGCCTGGTCATCTCCAACGGCTGATCTACGCGCTTCTTACCCTGAGCCAGTAGGGCCAACGGAAATAGCAGAAGCGCTCCTAGAAGGAGACGAGGGGTTAAACTCATGGGGTGAACCTCAGGGCGAGGGGCTTGAATTGTCCTGTTATGACACCCTTCCTTCAAGCCCGTTCCCACCCAACACCATGATAACCATCAAAACCACCCTCGCCGCCGTGCTCTTCGCCGCCGGCCTTCACACCCAACTCGCCGCCGCCCCCGCCAAGGACGAAGGCACCGCTGATTCCGATCGCGCCCGGCTCGTCGCTGCCCGTAAGGCGGCCAACGACCTGCCCGAGGTCATGACCGCCGAGCAGCAAGCTAAAGCGGACCGGGCGCTGACCAACAAGGCCTACGCCGAATATAAAATGGCGCGCCAACGGTCGACAGACTCCGAAACGGCTTACCGCAAGGCGTTTGACGCCGCTCTCGCCAAGGTCGACGAAGGCGCCCCTGCCTTGCAGGAGAAAGAACGCGACGCCTTCCGTGAACGCATGATCAAGGCGCGGGCCGCCAAAAAAACCGGGACTAAGAAACCCGTCGCGGGGGCGGAGGAAGATGAGGAAGGCGACGAGGACGAGCCTTCCAGCCAGACCAAATCTTCCAACTGAAGATATCCGACCCGCCGCGAGGCGGGTCTTTTATTTAGCAAGGGCTTGTTCGAAGGCCGCCCAGATGTCGTCAACTGGCTCCAGCCCGACGGAGATACGGAGGAGGTCCGGGTCAAGGCCAGCAGCTCGAATTTGCGCCCTGCCCTGCTCATTCGTGACTTCCTCGAAGTGTGCGAGCCAGAGGAACGGCGCAGCCAAAGTATAACGCAACCCGAAGCTCGGACCTTTCGTGACAGCCAGGCAATCGTAGACGCGTCGCATGTCGCTGCGGAGTTCCACGGTGATGAGCGATCCCGCGCCAGCGCCTGGGCGCAGCAAGCGGCGGTAAGCGGCGGCGGTCGGGCCTTGATCAGCCGTACGCACGCGCGCGACGGCCGGATGCGCAGCGAGACGACGGGCAATTTCCGCGGCGGTAGCGGAAAGTTGGTGAGTGACTTCGGCCATGCGTCCGACCTGAGTCGCCAGGGCGGCGAGGTCGAGCGGGTGCAGTGGCTCCAGGCGACGACGAACGCCGGCTAACAGCTCGACGGCATCAGCCCGCGACGGATGCACGGCGATTACGCCCGCCATGACGTCGCCTTCGGAGCCAGCATATTTTGTGAGGCTAGAGACCACGATGTCAGCGAAAGGCAGCACGTCGACGGAGGCCAGTCCCACGCTGCTCGGATCGAGTAGCAGCTTAGCTCCATACTTATCGCAGAGCGCGCGGAGCGCCGGGATGTCGGCGGTCTCGAGCTGCGGATTGTTTGGTACCTCGGTGAAGACGCCCGCAATATCGCCCGCGGCGAGCAGGCCTTCGACGACGGCGAGGTCGCGGACGTCGGCGATGAAATGGCGTTTCGCGTCGCGCGCCTTCTCGAAGAGACGGGTTGAATCAACGTAAAGCCAGCCGAGCTGAATCCAGGAGGAACGCGCGCGCGGACGCTGCACGGCATCGACGGCAGCAATGGCGGTGTCGACGGCGTTCATGCCGGACGTCGCGATGAGGATATCGGTGGCTGACACCCCGGCGAGTAATGGAGATAGCGCCGCACGGATGGTGCGCAGGGCGGCGGAGCCATCGGTCGGCGTGGCGCCGGCGAGCCAGGCTTCCGCCTGGCGAGAAGAAATGAGCGTGCCCGTGTGCTGCACCATCTTCGCGAGACGTAGCGCGGCGTCTCCAGCGGATGTCGACACCAGACACCAATCACCGACGCGGTCGACGGAGACGAGCGTGGCGCCGGCGTGATCGGCGAGCCGTCGAGCGCTCGCCTCGGAGACCAGTGGGAAGAGTTCGCCCGTACGACCCAGCTGGCGCGCGGCTTCCTGCGCGGCTCGGGTGACAAGCGCGTTGCGCACGAAACGAGGATAGCCAGCACGGAGCATCTTCCAGACGCGCGCTTCCTTACGCTCATAGCTCTCAATGTCGGCGAGCGTCGGCAGGCAGACGACGGTCGCGTGCGGCGAGTCGGGCACGGTGGCGCCCAAGGCTGGCGAAAGGATGGGCACGATTAGAGACCTTCGGCCGGCTGTTCGTTCTGCAGGATCTGCTCGAGCGACTGGCGGCGGCGGATCAACGAAAACTTCCCATCGCGACGCAGGAGGACTTCTGGAGCCTCCGGGAAGGAGTTGTAATTCTTCGTGCTCATCCCGGCGCAATACGCGCCCGCACCACCGATGACGCAGAGGTCACCCGCGGCGGCTTCGGGTAAGGTGCGAGCGGAGAGCGTCTCGGGTTCGCCGGGCGCGCAGCTGATCAGGTCGCCCGATTCGCAACAGTGCCCGACGATGACGTAATCGCGCGAAGTGCCCGTGGCCTTGGCTGGGTAGAGATGTACGGGGTGCTGTGAGCCGTAAAGGGAAGGACGCAGAATCTCGGTCATACCGGAGTCGAGCTTGATGAATTCCCGGAGTCCCGTGGAAACGATATCCTGAACACGGGAGAGCACCGCACCCGCGTTGGCCACGAGGAAGGTGCCCGGCTCGATCTCGAGGCGGAGTTTACGTCCATCGGCTTGGGCAAACTTCTCGAAAGCTATTTTAACCGGTGCGCCGACGACCTGCGGGTCGGTGCCCTTTTCCGACGCAACGCGCGCGACCTTGTAGCCGCCGCCGAGATTGAGGGTGTGCACGGTCGGGAAACGGCTGACGAGCGCGAGACTCGCCGCAGAGACTTCCTGCCAGACGACGGGATCGCTGCCGGAACCGATATGCGTGTGGATACGGACGACCTTGAGGCCGTACTGCTTCACGATGGCCTGTGCCTGGTCCGCCCACTCGTGCCAGATACCAAAGGATGAGTCCGGGCCGCCGACGTTGGTCTTGCCGGTACCACCCGAGCCTCGGCCTGGATTAAAGCGAAGCCCGACCTCATGGCCAGGGAGGGCCTTGCCAATCCGTCCGAGCTGCAGGAGGGAGCAGGCATTCACGTGCACTCCCTTACTAAGAAGAGAAGGAAAGTCCTCGGGTAGCTCCTGAGAAGAGAGCGAAAGGCGGTCCGCCGGGACGCCCGCGAGCATAGCGCGCCGGACTTCCCAGCCCGAGCTGGCATCGAAATGGAGGCCCTTGTTCGCGAAGACCTTCAGCACCGAGGCGTTCGGGCAGGCCTTCATGGCGAAACGGACCGTCAGGCCGAAGGCATTCGGGAAGGCCAGCATGGCGTCAGCCTGGGCCTCAAGGGTGGCCTGATCATAAACAAAGCAGGGGGTGCCATGGGCCGCCGCAATCTGGCGGGCCGAATCAGGAAGAAGGAAGCGGTGATTTTCCACGGGAGTGTCTCGGGCGGACTGTGTCAGGCCTGCCCTTCCCTTCCAGCCTTTTTGCGTATGTATGACACCGCTTGCCTCCCCTCCCCTCGCCCCTTGGGATGACCTCGGCTCAAGCCATCCTATGTCCGCCTCCGAGACCATCGTCGCTGCCGCGACACCCGCCGGCCGCTCGGCCTTGGCCATCGTGCGCGTCGACGGACCCCTCGCCTCGGTCATCGCAAGCGCCGCGCTCGCCCGCAAGACCCCGCTCACCGAAAAAACTTCGACGCTCGGCATCTGGCGCAACCAAGAAGGCGAGGTCATCGACCAAGTCGTCGCCGTGCTCTGGCATGCCGGCCGCTCCTTCACCGGCAACGACTCGCTCGAGATCACCTGCCACGGCAATCCGCTGATCGTGCGCCGCCTCACCGAAGACTGCCTCGCGCGCGGCGGCCGAATCGCCGAACCCGGCGAGTTCACGCGCCGCTCCTACCTCGCGGGCCGCATCGACCTCACGCAAGCCGAGGCCGTCGCCGACCTGATCCACGCCAGCTCCGAGCGCGCACTCGCCTCCGCCCGCCGCATGCTCGCCGGCGAACTCGGTCGGCATGTCGCTCGCTGGACCGACCGCACGCTGCAAATCCTCGCCGAACTCGAGGCGCATATTGATTTCCCCGAGGAAGACCTGCCGCCGGAAGACCCGCGTGGTCCTGCGGCCCGCTTGATCGAAATTGCGTCAGAACTTTCTGGATACGCCCGCACTGCAAAGCATGACGGCGCCCTGCGCGCGGGCTTGCGCGTCGCCGTTGTCGGCGCGCCCAACGCCGGTAAATCGAGCCTCCTCAACGCGCTCGCCGGCGCCGACCGCGCAATCGTGAGCCCCGAGGCCGGGACGACACGCGATTACCTTGAGGCGCCTGTGGCCGGCCTGCCGCTCGCGGTGACCGCCATCGACACCGCCGGGTTGCGGGATGGTGGCTCGACGCTCGAGAACCTCGGCATGGCCCGCTCGCTCGAGCAGGCACGCGGGGCACATCTCCTTCTCCTCGTCGTCGATGCTTCGGCGGAACCCCCTACCCTACCCGGGGATCTCGTCGCGCTGCTCGACCCGGCGCGCACGCTCATTGTCACGAATAAGTCGGACCTCCCCGCACATCGCGCGCAGAAAGATTTCCTCCCGCACATCGCGAAACTATCCGCCTGCCTCCTGGACGGTCGCGACGCCGAAGCGCTCCGCGCCAAGCTCGGCGACTTCCTGATCGCGAGGGAGATCGCCCCCGGAGCTGAAGACCTCGTGGTCAGCGTCCGCCACGCCGAAGCCCTGGCCCGGGCGGCGACCGCCCTTTCCGAGGCCGCCGGCCATCTTAAGGCCCCCATCCAGACCGAGCTCGCGGCCGCCCAAGGCCGGGTCGCCCTGGACGCCCTGGGGGAAATCGTGGGGCGCATCGATAATGAGCGTATGCTGGACAAGCTCTTTGCTTCCTTCTGCATAGGTAAGTGATTCCCTCCGGTGAGGGAGCGCCTATGCGACCTCACAAACAAATCCGCCTCGGGCCTGACCGCCCCTATGACGTCATCGTCTGCGGGGCCGGCCATGCCGGCGTGGAAGCCGCCCTGGCGGCCGCCCGGATGGGGGTCGACGTCCTACTCCTGACGGGGAACGTGGACACCATCGCCCAGATGAGCTGCAACCCCGCCATCGGGGGGCAGGCCAAGGGCCACATCGTCCGGGAGATCGACGCCCTCGGGGGCGAGATGGGTCTGACCGCCGATGTGACCGGCATCCAGTTCCGCCTCCTCAACTCCTCCAAGGGTCCCGCCGTCCAAGCCCCCCGCGCCCAGTGCGATAAGAAGGCCTACCAGTTCCGAATGAAGCACCTCTGTGAACTCCAGGACGGCCTCACCATCTTCCAGTCCCAGGTCACCGGACTCATCTTTAAGAACGGCGCCGTGGTCGGGGTGCAGACCAACCTCGATCTCGATTTCCACGCAAAAACTGTGGTCGTCACCACCGGCACTTTCTTACGCGGCCTAATGCACATCGGGGCGAATAAAACCGAGGGTGGACGCCTGGGTGATTTTAGTGCTAAGTCATTGTCAGCCAGTTTTTTAGAGGCTGGAATCGAGCTCCAAAGACTTAAGACGGGTACCCCGCCGCGCATCCTCGGTCGGTCCATTGATTTTAGCAAATGTGAGGAGCAACCAGGCGATCCCTCCCCCACCCTTTTTGCCTTCCATGATACCCGCCAGCAGACCGATTTGTTCCACGTGGAACAAGCCGGTGAACGCCTCCCTGGATGGGCTCCCGGCAGCGAGCAGGTGTCCTGTTGGATGACTGAGGCCACGGGCGCCACCGGCAAGATCGTCCAGGACAACCTACACCTCTCTCCTCTCTTTGGCGGCGAGATCACCGGAGTCGGTCCGCGCTACTGCCCCTCCATCGAGGACAAATTCGTCAAGTTCTCGGACAAGGACACCCATAAGCTCTACCTGGAGCCCGAAGGCCGCAACACCGACGAATGGTATATCAACGGCCTTTCGACCTCCCTGCCCTTTACGGTCCAGCTACAGATGCTGGCTTCAGTCCCTGGATTAGAGAAAGCTGTGATGCTCCGCCCGGCCTATGCCGTAGAATACGATTTCGCCCCCCCTACCCAGCTCTACCCCACCTTGGAGTCCAAAAAGATCGAAGGCTTGTTCTTTGCGGGCCAGATTAATGGCACCTCTGGGTATGAAGAAGCCGCCGCCCAAGGCCTGGTGGCTGGGGTTAATGCCGCCTGTAAGGTCAAAGGCCAGACTCCCATGGTCATTGGCCGCGATGAAGCCTATATCGGGGTCCTGATCGATGACTTGGTCACCAAAGGCACCCAAGAGCCTTACCGGATGTTTACTAGCCGGGCTGAATTCCGCCTCTTATTCAACCATGGTAGCGCTGAACTCCGCCTTAAGGACAAAATCGCCGAGTTCGGCTTAGTCCCCACAGATCGCCTGGGCCGAATTCAGGTTAAGGCGGAAAAAGTCGCTCATTGGATCGAATATTTGGAGAAATTAGCCATCCCAGGCGGAATCGCCGGCGACGTCATCCGCCGCCACTGGGATTCAACCCCCAAGGATTTACCCCCTACATTCCTGGCCGAAGCCCCTGAGGTTCAGGCTGAAGTCATGTACCGGGTCAAATACCGCGGCTATCTGGAGCGCGAAACGCGTAACGCCCGTAAGCTGCACGACCTAGACTCCTTTAAGGTGCCTGGAGGTTTTGATTTCTTAAAAGCCTACGGCTTGCGCATCGAAGCCCGTCAGAAGCTCCAGGCCATTCAGCCGAAGACACTGGGCCAAGCCAGCCGGATCAGCGGGGTTAATCCCGCGGACATCTCACTGCTGATGGTCCTTTTCCGGGCTAAATAGTCGTAAAGGGCAGGGGAGAGAAGGGCGGTGTTCCACGTGGAACACCGACTATGTAAAGATTAGGGCCGCAAGGTGTTACATTCGTGTTTTTTAAATTCATAAGTATATGATGGTTATAAATATATGACAAATAATTGACGCCGTAACACAACCGTCATGATTGTCACCTAGCTCTGGCGCTTTGTTTGGCGGGGCCTTTATCTATGGATGCACCCATGGACGCCGAACATCTCAAGCGCATCCTAATCGTCGACGATGAGTCCGACGTGACGGAACTATTGGACTACAAGTTCAAGCAAGCCGGCTATGCCATCCGCACACTCAACGACCCGCTGCGAGCGATTGGCCTGGCCCGCGACTTCCGACCAGACCTGATCATCCTCGATGTGATGATGCCCGAGCTCACGGGCGTGCAGCTGCTGCGCATGGTCCGCGCGGATGCACTCCTACAGGATACTCCAGTGATCTTCCTCACGGCGAAGGGTGAGACGGTCGATAAAGTGAAGGGCCTCGAATCGGGTGCCGACGATTATGTGACCAAGCCTTTTGACACGCGCGAGCTGATGCTGCGTGCCCAAGCACTCCTGCGCCGCGCTAAATCCGCCGCCGCCAAACCTTCGACGCGCCTCGCCGCCGGCGCGCTGATGCTCGACATCGAGCGGCACGAAGTGACCGCCTCAGGTAAAATCGTCGAACTGACCGCCACTGAATTCAAGCTGCTCCGTCTGCTCCTCGAGCGGAAGGGCAGGGTGCAGTCACGCGAAGAACTCCTTGCTGACGTCTGGAATTATTCGCCCGACCTCGAGACCCGCACGGTCGACACCCATGTTCGCCGCCTGCGCGAAAAACTCGGCCCGTCTGGCGACGTGATTGATACGGTGCGTGGCGTTGGTTACCGGGTGAACGGCTAAACCGCTTTGCGCTCGCGCGTCCGGCCCAGCCGGACAGCATACTCCGCAGATGTCCTGGCTTCCCTGGTTGCTTCTGTTCGCGCTCGTCGTCACCGCCGTCTGGTGCTTCGCCGAAATCGGCGGGCATCTGCGCTGGGCCCGCCGCGCGTTGCTCGCCGATGGCGGCGCGCCGCGTCCGCAAGGCTGGTTGGTGCGCAAACTGCGCCTGGAAGAACTCTTCATCGCCATCGAGCGGCGAACCGCAAATGAAAGCGAAATCCGTGACGCAGCGGCACGCCGCATCGAAGCGCTGCTAGCGCCCTTAACCGATGCGGTACTCGTCGTGGACGCGCAGGATCGCCTCCGCCTCGCCAACCCCGCCGCGGCCGCACTTTTCAATCTTACCGAAGAAGATGCGGGGGGGTCCATCGTGCCGCTGGTCCGTAGCGCCGACTTTATCGAGCTCGTCCGCCGCGTGCGCACGGAAGGCGGCGCCCGCTCCATGATCCTCCTGAACCGCGCGCCTTTGTCTGATGTATGGATCCAAGCCGCCGGCGCTCGGACCGATCCAGAAGCATTTGACGACGGCGCCGCGATCTTCGTGCTGGCGGACGTGACCGCATTGAAGCGCCTTCAAGCAATGGAACGCGACTTCGTCACGAACGTCTCGCATGACTTACGGACGCCGGTGACGATCCTCCGGGGCTACGCCGAGACCTTGGCCGAAGACCAGGCGACGATGTCGACGGAAGACCGCGCCCGCTTCACGCAGAAGATTGTGGGCTCTGTGGGTAGGCTACAGGGCCTCGTCGAAGGGTTACTCGCCCTCGCCAGCCTGGAGTCCGCCCAGGATGTCCGCCGCGAAGTCGGCGCCCTCCATGTCGCGGCCCGTGAAGTCGCCGAAGAATTCGCCGCCCGCTGCAAAGCGGCTGGCGTGAAGTTGGAATTGAAACTGGAAGCCGCCGATGGCGGAGCCGCCGACCCGGTCCAGGCGCGCCGCCTGGTTCAGAACCTGATCGACAATGCACTGTCTCATGCCGCCGGGATGAGCCGTCTGCTTATCTCCACGCGCGACACCCCCAGCGGGGTCGAGTTGAGCGTAGAGGACGACGGGGCTGGGGTGACCCCAGCGGACCTGCCAAGGCTGTTCGACCGCTTTTACCGGACCGACAAATCCAGACGGGCAGGGGGTAGCGGTCTGGGTCTAAGCATCGTCCGCCAAGTAGCCGAACTGCACGGGGGCTCCGCCTCCGCGGAACCCGCCCAGCCGAAGGGCCTGCGGATCACGGTGACCCTGCCAGCCTCAGCCTAGGTCCTGAAATGAAAAACCCGCCGGGTTTCGGCGGGTTTTGGCTCCATTTTAAAGTGGAGCGCGCGACTGGACTTGAACCAGCAACAGCCACCTTGGCAAGGTGGTACTCTACCATTGAGCTACGCGCGCGTTGGATGGGAAGCAGACCAAACGCCCTATCGAGTGTCAAGCCTTTGGAGGTACCTCATCCGGATGGCCTTAGGCGCAGGGTATAGGCCCTGCTTTTCAAGTAAGTCGGCCGCTTCATCCGAAAAGAGCCACCGGAGGGCGGGGCTAACGGCGGAAACTCGGTCAGTGCGGACATAAACAACCAAGGGCACCTGTAATGGGTAATCCCCATTATATACATTATTCTCATCGCATCCGTAAGCCGTAGTCGGTCGACCAGGGCGCCCGTCAGACACCATGAGCACCTTACCGCGGCCTGTGGGCGGCCGGGGCAACAAGACGATGCTGCCCACGCGTGAAGCCAGCAAGTCGGCCGCCAGATCAGGCTCAACCCGGAGACGAACGTTAGAGCGAAAAGTCCCGCCCTCGAGGACGATCCCCTGAAAAATCTCGTGAGCCATAGTGCCGGCAGGAGAACAAACCGCGGGCGTGATCAACTCGGAGCGCGCCGCTGGGTCGAGGTCGTTCCAGTTCTCGGCCGGAGAGCGGGCGACGTGAGCGAAAGCGCTCACTAGGTTCTCTAGCGTAATCTGCTCCGCTCGGTTGGTGGCATGCGTCGCGACAACCACGACCGAGCTCGCGAGGCGGAACTCCGCGAGACCGATACGTCCAGTCACGACAGGCGCGGCATCACGTTCACGCATCATGAGCACCGCCACAGCGGCTTTGCCTTCACTGAAATCTTTCCGGCCAGGCAGAGTGCCGGCGAAATCGGTGGAGGACATTCCCCCTGCCTTTTCAAGGCCACGGGCGATTGATCCGGAGAGTAAGTCGGCGCCGACAAAGTCAGCGGCGCTCAGCACGGCAGAAGAAAGAAGGATGACGAGCAACCTCACGCGGACTCGGGACCGGGATCCAGTTCCGGCCATTGCAGAAGTTTACGATGAAGGGTGCGACGAGAAATCCCCATGAGTTCAGCAGCACGCGTTCGATTCCCCGCAGCGGCCGCTAAGGCCTGCTTGAGGAGCTGTTTCTCGTTCAACTCACGGTCGAGGATATTTCCGCCGAGCGAGGGCAGGGCGGAGATAGCCACCGAGGTGGCCGTTGGCTGAGAAAACCGCGGGTCGAGGTCGGCGGCGCCGACGGTCTTGCCGGAACGCAAGACCGCAAGGTTCTCGCTGGCATTGCGGAGCTCACGTATATTGCCTGGCCAAGGATAACGGACAAGCACTGCGAGGGCCTCGGGCGAGAGCTTCGCTGGCGCGACCGAATTTTCCTTAGCAAACCGTTCGAGGTAGTGCGAAAGCAGAAGCGGGACATCATCCTGCCTTTCGCGCAAGGGCGGCAAGCGAAGCGGGACGACCGAAAGCCGATAGAATAGATCTTCGCGGAACTTGCCTTCCTTGACCATCTGCTGGAGGTCGCGGTTGGTGGCACAGACGAGACGAAGGTCGAGTGCAATCGGGCGATGCGATCCCAAGCGCTCAACGGAGCGCGTCTCGAGAAACCGTAAGAGCTTAACCTGCGTGGTGGCGTCAATCTCACCAATCTCATCGAGGAAGAGGGTGCCACCGTCGGCCGATTCGAAACGACCCACGCGGCGCTCATTGGCTCCGGTGAAGGCGCCCTTCTCGTGGCCGAATAGTTCCGACTCGAGTAAGTTAGCGGGAATGGCCGCGCAATGCACGGCCATGAAGGGGCCTTTGGAGCGCTGGCTCGCCTGATGAATCATCTGGGCAAAAAGCTCCTTTCCCGTACCGGTCTCGCCCAGCAGGAGAATGGTCGCATTCGATGACGCGACCGAGCGGACCTGTTCGATTGAACGTTGAAGGGCGGCAGAGGAACCGATGACCTCGCCGAGCGAGAACTTGCGGTCGAGCCGGGCCTTCAGCGTGACGACTTCCTTCTCGGTCGTCCGAGCCTTCAGTCCGCGGTCTAGCACCAACTCGACCTGGCGTAGGTCGACCGGTTTCTGGAAGAACCAATAGGCGCCAAGGCTCATCGCTTTCACGGCAGCGTCCACGTCCCCGTAAGCCGTCATCATAATGCAGACGGGCTGATGGGGTAACTTGAGCGCGCGTTCGATGACCGCCATGCCGTCTTCACCGGCCATGCGTAGATCGGTCAGCACGGCATCCGGGGGCACGTCCTGCATGAGGCGCGCCGCTTCCGCGGCATCCTTCGCGACGAACGTCTCATAGCGCTCTTCCAGGGCGGCGCGGAGGCCGTCGCGGATATTCTTTTCGTCGTCAACGATGAGGACCGTGGGTTTCATGGCTTAGGCTTCGGGAGAAGCTTGATGGTTGGCCGCACCCCAAGCGCGGGCGGCCTTCTCGGCCAAAGCGATGCGCGCGCGGTCGACCTCCGCAAGGCGTGCCTTGAGGTTGGCGTTAGAGACGCGCGCCAGGTCATCCAGGTCGCAGAGATAGGTGCCATCGAGGCCTTGGACGCCGGCGGCAAAGTTACGCGGTACGCCGAGGTCGACCAGCAAGAGTGGCCGGCCGGAACGGCGGCCAGCAATCTCCCGGAGCGTGACGGCGTCGAGTAGGGCACGGTCGACGGTCGCACAGCCCACGATCACGTCGTGCGTATGGGCCTGGCGGAGGGCGTCGGCAAGGGTGAGCGAGGAACCAGAAAATTCCTCCGCCAATGCGCGGGCGTTCTCAAAAGTACGCGACGCAACTGAAACCTGGGAGGCGCCGCGAGAAACAAGCGCCTGCACCACCTGACGTCCGACATCACCCGTACCGAGGACGAGCACGCGGGCGTCGGCCAGTGAACCGAAGACACGCATCGCAAGCTCGACCGCGATGTTGCCGAGGCTCACCTGTCCTTGCGAAATCCCGGTGTTGGTGCGTGCCCAGGCCCCAGCCTGAAAGGCACGCTGGAAGAGGCGGTTTAAGACTGGTCCAGTCATGCCACGAGCGAGAGCATCGGCGTAGGCGTCCTTCACCTGTCCAGCAATCTCGACCTCGCCGACCATCTGCGACTCCAGACCGGAGACCACGGAGAAAAGGTGTTCGACCGCCTGCAGTCCTGGCACCGGACGGAGATGCTGATCGAGCGCGGCCGCCGGTGCGCCGGTAGCCTTGAGGAGCGCGCTACGGACATGAAGTGCGGCGGCTTCATCGCCGACAGCATAGGCCTCGAGACGATTGCAGGTCGCCAACAAGACTGCTTCGGCGAGGCCGGCTTCACGGGCGGCCGCGTAAAACACTTCGGCTCCTCCGGCAGGAACCGTGAATGCCGCGCGTTCATCGAGGCCGGCGGTGCGATGCGTGGCGCTGAGCGCCACCAAGTTGCGCGCGCGGTCGCTCATCGGGCAGAAGGAAGCGATAGCGTAAGAGCCACCACCGCCGGGATTGCGGCGATCAGGGAAGCGCGTGCAAAGGAGGCGCCTTGAAGACGTTGTCGGCGGCGTTGCACGACAATCCAGAAACAAGCGATCCAGGTGATGAGGGCCGCGATAAGCTTCGGGGCGGCGACGACGGAGAGATCACGCTGCGCCCAGTCCGTCGCTCCGATGACCAAGGAAAGTCCGAGCAGCCAGACCGCGGCACCCATCAGCTGCACGCCGATACGGTCGAGCGGCACGAGCGCGGGAAGTAGGGCGTAGATGCCGCCAAACTGATGGCGAGCCAGCGCACGATCCTGCAGGAGATACGCGGTTGAATTGAGCGCTTGCGCGCCGAGCACGCAGTAAGCCAAAACCGCCGCGCCGACATGGATGGCGATGAGCGGCTTGCCGGCTTTATCCAAGGGATGTTCGACGACGCCAATAAAGGCAGCTGCGACGAGACAGAGCGCGGTCGTCCCGGCAATCGCCCAAGTCGGTAAACGATGGTTAAAAGTCAGGTCAAGGAAGAGAGAAAGCCCGGATAGACCCCACGCAATCGAGAGCAGCACTTCGGCGGGACTGGCGATGGGCAGGGAGTGGGTGCGCAGCCCTTGATAGGCGAGCATCGTGGTCAGTAAAACCCATCCGGCACGGAGTAACCAAAGTCCCGCTGCGGGTAATTTCCCAGAGACGCCCTTGGTCACCAGTGCGTCAAAGACGGCCGCGACCATGAAGACGGACGCACAGCCCAGCAGGCAATCCCGGGTGAGGGGATGGGCGGCGAGATCGGCAGCCATGGGGAACATGGGTTGAGATAAAGGGAGGTGTGACATTTTGGCAAACCCTCAAGCCGCCCTGTTTTCTTGCGGACAAGGGCAGGGGGGCTAGGTTGGCTATTCTTTATGGCCCACGACCTCTACGACCTTACCCAGCACCCGCCCCGCAGCCCCCGTATCCGCCTGGGCGGCTTCGTCATCCTTCCCCGAATGATCGACAAAGCCCGCGCCACCAAAGCTGGAAAAAATGGCGAATATAACTACGGCTGTCCACTGGATGCCAACGTCCTGGACTTTCTGGGCGTCGAAGCAAATGCACTTAAGGCTCAGATTGACAATGGCTTAGGAGATGGAGAGATCCTGGCTTGGCTTTTAGCTCATGCCAAGAAGCCGCGTTCGGGTCAGGAAATCGCTGCATTCAGTGCCTTCCATGAGCACCGCGCCCCAAGCTCACCCGGAAGCCGAACAAAGATGAGCGACTACCAGTCCTCAACCCCGGCCGGCGCTAAGCGTGATGATATTACCACCTGGTTCGACGTCCTCGACCTGGACGATCACCAAAGCTTCGGCGGCAAGGTCTAAGCGCGCTTCACCGCTAGTGAAAGAGAGGCTTTATTATGATTATGGATGCACGGTGAGGTAAGAACTCTGCTACACTTTCCCCATGAAAACATTCCTCGCCTCGGTCAGCCTCGTGCTCTGCGCCGCCCTCGCCACCGCCGCCGACTTTGATTGGAAGACGCGCTTCCCGGAAGGCCTCGTCGATGCAAATGGCAAGTCCGTCGACCTTGCTACGCTGAAAAATAAGACCGTGGCGGTATATTGCTCTGCCCACTGGTGCCCGCCCTGTCGCATCTTCACGCCGCAACTCGTCCGGTTCGCCAACACAAACAAGACCAAGCTCGCCGTGGTCTTTGTCAGCAGCGACAAGGACGAGGCCCAGATGTTCGCCTACATGAAGGAAACCAAAATGCCTTGGCCCGCCGTCCCCTTCAGGTCTGCCGGAGGCGGGGCGATTCAAAAAGAACAGGGCGTGTCTGGTATCCCGACGCTCCTTGTGTTTGGGAAAAATGGCGAACTTCTCACCAAGAACGGCCGCGACTTGGACGCCCTCAAGAAACTGCTCGGTAAGTAAATGCCCAAGCGCCCGAGTCGAATCCTCCTCGTTTGCATGGGCAATATCTGTCGGTCTCCAACGATGGAGGCCGTGCTGCGCACCAAAGCCAAGCAAGCTGGCCTAGCCATCGAGTTCGATTCCGCCGGCACGGAAAATTACCACATCGGCGACCCTCCGGACCCTCGCTCGATTCGACACGCAAAGAGGCGTGGGTACGACCTGGCGGAACTCCGCGCGCGCCAAGTACACGCCTCGGATTTCCATGAGTTCGACCTCATCCTCGCCGCCGATGAGCTCAACCTGCATGAACTCCAGCGTCGCTGTCCCGTTGAGCTACATGCTAGACTGCGTTTGTTCCTAGACGATGTCGCCTTGCCCGATCCTTATTACGGCGAAAGCAACGGTTTTGAAAAAGTGTTAGATTTAGTCGAAAAACAAGCGGTTTTACTGATGGCACGCTGGTCACGTCCGAACTGAATGATTGCCGAGGCTGCGCGATTTGCGTTGGATGACGAGAGAGATGTACCAAGTAAACTTCAGCGACCAAGCGATGCGTGAACTCGCCAAGCTGCCCACCCTGGAGCAGATGGATGTCGTTGAGGCATTTACTTCGCTCACGCCGGAAGAGTTGCTGCGCGGAAGCTCTGAGCTCGGGACCGTCCGGCGCGGCGGACATACTTATCACCGCCTGCGCGTCGGTGAATTCCGAATCTATTTCGAAGCCAGCGAGGGATCCCTTATGGCCAACTACGTGTTGCACAAGCACACCTACGCCGACTTTGCCTTCCGGTCGCGCTTACCCTTCGCCGACGATGAAGCCCGTATTGAACAAGAAGGCGGCTTCTGGAAATACGTCGACGAAACCCCAAAGCCCTAATCGTGACCACTCCCCCCTTAAAACCCCAGTATTCCTCCCCAGAAGAGGCCGCACGCATCTACCTGCTGCCTAACCTCTTCACGGCGGGTAACATGCTCTGCGGCTTCTTGGCCATCAAGAACTGCATTGAGGCACGCTTCACCTCCCTGACCGCCGACGTCCGGGCGGATCACTATATTATGGCGGTCTGGTTCATCCTTTTCGCCTGTGTCTGCGATCTTTTTGATGGCCGGGTCGCCCGCGCCACCAAGCGTGAATCGCTCTTCGGGGCCGAATTCGACTCCATCGCGGACACGGTCTCATTCGGCGTCGCCCCTGCACTCATGGCCTGCTTTCTGGTCATCAAGCCTGAGGCCACGGATAACGTCCAGCTGATCACCTGGCTGCTGGCATTCATCTATCTCCTCTGTGCGGGTGTGCGTCTGGCGCGTTTTAACGTCCTGACCAACCCGCTCGTCCCGGGTAACGAGAAACGTGCCGCGGGAGGCGATTTCGTCGGCCTTCCATCGCCGGCCGCCGCTGGGATGATCGCATCGCTGGTCTTGGTCTTATCCAAGATTATGGAAGCTGAAGGGCCGCTCGAGGTGGCCGTCCAGGCCTGGTCTTGGACACTGCTTCCCTTGATGTTAATCATCTCTTTCCTGATGATTAGTAATGTCCGTTTCCCGAGCTTCAAAAAGTTGGATTGGACAGCCCGGGCGCGGACGCGCGTATTTATCCTGATTATCATCGTTGGTGCCATCGTCTTCCGATACCCACATTATTCGTTCCCAGCCATCTTCCTTGGCTATATCAGCTACAGTATCTTCCGGCACATCTTCCTTCTCAAAAAGAGCGAGATGGACCCCGCACCCGACGACGATGATGAGCCGGTGTCCAAAGTGTGAATAGACCGTGAAGGGTTGGTTGGTCTGACCTCCTGTGAACAACCGAGGTCTTATTCACCCTTAACACACAGACCGGCAAGCCACCGATAGGTCCCCTCATCAGGGGCTTGTGGAACTGTACACGGGATTCCGAGACCTACTGATGCTACTGGTATTTATAAATGAAGAGTAATTAGATACAGAGTCACCCGGTATGTCGGCAATGAGTGGTTGCCTCACCCCCTGCCTGTCCTCAATTCTTCGGTCATCATGAAGTTCAAGGTTAACCGGAATCACTTTTTCAACGGCCTCTCGAGCGTGACCAACGTCGTCGGTAACCGCGCGACAATGCCGATCCTCCAAAATGTGCTCATCGAAGCGGAAGGTGATACCGTGACCCTCACCACAACGAACCTTGACCTAGGAATTTGCTGTCGCATTAAGGCCTCCGTATCTTCGCCAGGGCGCATCACCCTGCCGGTTAAGAAACTCGTCCCAATCATCCGCGCTCTTTCCAGCAGCGATACCATCGTTGAACTCACTGGTAAAGATCGCGTGAAGATTACTTCCGGAAGTTCTGTGTTCCAAATTGCAGGTCTGCCCGCGGACCAATTTCCCCCCATTTCAAACTTTGCCGGTCAGCCGACTATCTCAATCAACCAAGACGACCTGGGCGACATGCTCCGCAAGGTAAGCTACGCGCAATCGTCCGACGAGAACCGCTACATCCTTAACGGCGTATTCTTTGAATTCGCAGAAGGGAAACTCACGGTTGTGGCCACTGATGGACGTCGCCTGGCAAAATGTGAACGCAAAATCGCCGGTAGCGATAAAGCCCTAGCCCTCATTTTGCCTGCGCGCACCATCATCGAACTGATGCGCTTGCTCAAGGCTGGCGGCGAAGCCCACGTGTCTCACAATGAACGCCAGGTTGGCTTTACCATCGATATCCCAAAGAACGAGGAAGGCCTCGTAGACCGCATCCAGCTGGTCTCTAAGGTCGTCGAAGGTAACTACCCTAACTACCGCCAAGTTATCCCAAAGGATGCCGGCTCCAAGGTTCGCCTCGAGCGCGAGAAGCTACTCGAAAGCGTTAACCGCGCCGCGCTCATGACGGATGATCGCAACAACACCATTCGTATGACGGTTTCAAAGAAGACCCAGAATCTTGAAATCTCCGCAAAGTCCGACAGCGGCGAGGCCCATGAGCCGATTGCGATTAAGTACGAAGGCCCGGAAGTGAATATCGCGTTCAACCCTCAGTATATCGTCGATCCACTCAAAGCGTTGACCGAGGATGAAATCGACTTCGAATTTAAAGACGAGATGTCCCCAGGTGTGATTCGCGGGCTTAAAGATGACTTCCTCTGCGTCGTCATGCCGCAGCGGATTTCCTAACAACACCGGCGATCACAGTCCAGGTTCGGCGCAATCTGGGAGCGACTTAATTCGCTCCAGGATGCGTCGTGATGCCTCGATAGAGCGGTCGGGATAATCTCGACCCGGATCATACTCAGCCGGCAGCATCGCCTTACCGAAGCGGACACGGATACGAGCCGAGCCAACCGGAAAATTCGCGCCCCGGGGAAGCACATCGCGAGCGCCTCGGATATGAATCGGGACGACGGGCACACCGGACTTACAAGCCAGCAGCCCGGCGCCGGCCTTCGGGGCGGTGATGACCCCGTCGTGGCTCCGCGTTCCTTCGGGGAAGATCAGGAGCCCTTCTTTGTCACTCAACGCTGCGAGGGCCGACCGGATGGCGCCGATGTCCGCTTCGCCGCGGTCGACAGGGATGGAATGACAGGCCCGGATGACGAAGCCGAAGAGCGGATTATCGAAAAGCGTGCGACGTGCGATAAACGAAATCTCCCGCGGGAGGCTCGAGCCGATCAAAGGTGGGTCCAGCATACTTTGGTGGTTGGACGCGAACAGGCATGCGCCATCGGGGACGTTTTCCCAGCCTTCAACCTCGAGGGTAGAGAAGACTTCGATGAACGACCGAGCACCGTGATAGACGGCCTTGTAAATCAGATTCTTCGAATCGAGAATCATCGGGGCAGGGCGGCCACCTTGATGAGTTCGCCGATTTCGGACACGACTTCATCCAGCGATTTATGCGTATTGTCTAAGCGATAGGCGCCGGTCGGGCAGATCAGTGGCGCGGTCTTTCGGGTCGCGTCAAGGTGATCACGTTGCGATACCTGATCGGACTGGCCTTCAGCGGCGCGGCGGAGGGTGCGGGCCTCGGCGTCGGCTTCGAGGAAGACACGGACTTCAGCGTCGGGTAGCACGACGGAACCGATATCTCGTCCTTCCATGACTACGCCCGCGAAACCTTGGTCGCTCGCGAGCTTTACCTGCGACCGCTGGTACTCGAGCAGGAAGGTGCGGACGGACGGCAAGGCGGCTATTTTTGAGACGGCCGCATTGACCTCAGGCGTGCGCAGTTCGGCGTCGTCGGGCAGGACGCCGTCCAGGGTGAGTGCGGAGCTTCGGGCGCCCTGTCGGACGATGATGCGAGAGCTGATACGCAGCTTGCCGAGTGCGGCCTTCACGGAAACGGCATCCTCAGCGGAGGCACCAGCTTGGAGGAGCGCCCGCGTCAGGCTGCGATAGTGGGCTCCGGTATCGACATGCAGCAGGCCGTGGAGATGGGCGAGGCGTCGGCTGGTGCTCGACTTGCCGGAGGCGGCGCCACCATCGACGGAGACGCGGACGAAGTTCGTGCGCAGGGCTTCGATCGCCTTAAAGAAGTGAGGAAATGTTTTGCCGGTACACGCTGGATCTTCGATGGCAATCCACGGACGTCCGTCACCGAAGAGGTCGAAGCTACCGAGGACGCCGAAGCTCATCGCCATGCGATGGTCTTCGTAGGTATGGATCGTCACCGGGCCGTTCGCAGCGGCGCGCCGAAGGGCGGCCTTGTCGGGAAAAATGGAAAGCGAGGAAAGCTGGTCGTCCGTGCGGAGTTCAGAGGCGGACGGCGAGACCTTGATGCCGAGGCGCTCGAGTTCTGTGGCCATCGCGAGCACGCGGTCGGTCTCCTGCTTACGCGTGTGGGCAATGCCGCTGATTTTTATTGGGCCATCGGCGAGTGTCGCCAGCGTCGCCAGCGTGAGGAATGTATCTGAGAAAGCGTTAAAATCGAATTCGCCCTTGCGGACACCGGACCAGGATTCGGCGATGAGTGTACCATTCGACGGCTTGAGCGAAGCACCGCAGGCGGTGGCTACCTTGGCGAAGGCGGTGTCTCCTTGCAGGCCGCCGGGTGCGTAACCTTCGATCCGGACGGAGGCGCGATGTCCCGTGACTGCGGGCAAGGCGATGAAATAGCTGGCTGCGGTGGCGTCTGGCTCAATGGCGTAAGTCGGTTGCGCCGCATAGGCGCCTGTTTCAACGCAAGTCCAGCTTCCGTCCGCAAGCCTCTCGAGCGGCCTTCCGAACTGGCCACACATGCGTGCGGTCATCTCGACGAAGGGTTCGGAGACCGTGGAGCCTTTCATGCTTACCGATGCCCCGGCTGAAAGCGGCAGGACCATCAGCAGCGCGGAGAGGAGCTGCGAAGACGCCGAGGCGTCGACTTCTAGTCGCCCCAGCTTGCCGGTCGTGTGCAGCGTGAAAGGGAAACCCGTTGCGGGCGAACCGTCTGGCTGAAGGACGCGGCATCCACCGCTCGTCAGTGCTTCAAGTAAGCCGCGCATCGGGCGCGCACGCATCGCTTCGTCGCCGTCGAGCTCATAACATCCATTGGGCGCGAGCGCCAAGAAGGCGGTGAGGAAGCGGGCGGCGGTGCCGGCGTTGCCGACGTGGATTTTGGCTCGAGCGTTCGGGATGCGACCCCCGAGGCCAATGATGCGAATCGTACTGGCGGCCTCGTCAGCGGAGACTTCGAAGCCGAGTGACTGTAGCGCAGTGATGAGGATGCGCGTATCGCGGCTAAAGAGCGCTCCGCTGAAGAACGTGACGCCGTCGGCGAGTGCAGCCAAGATCAGGGCGCGGTTGGTGATACTCTTCGATCCAGGGACTTGGGCCACACCGCGGGCGGGCGTCTGGAACGGACGGATAACAAGGGTCGGACTCATTCGGACCGATCCAGGTTCTGTCGGGCGATGCGGGCTTCGGCGAGTAGCTGGCGAAGGGTGGGGATATCGTTGGCCTCGATGGCGGTGCGTAGTTCCGCGGCGCGGCGTTCGACGGCGAGCAGGCCGGCCGCCGTGTGGCGGGCGTTGGCGAGCATGATACCCACCCAGAGGTTCTCTTCACCGGCGGCGACCCGGGTCGAGTCGCGGAGGCCAGCACCAGCGGCGAAGCGACGGAATCCCGGCTGATCCATCACGGCGAGCATGAGCGCGGAGGCCGCAGCGTGGGGGACATGGCTGATAGCGGCGACAATCTCGTCATGGGCGGCGGCGTCGGTCTCGTGCAGTACCGAGCCGATCTCCTTCCAGAAGAGACGGACGGCGGCCAACGCCTTGGGGTCCTCGGAGCCCGTTGGAGTGAGGAAACAGACGCGTCCCTCGAAAAGGTTCGCCGCTGCATGGGCGGCCCCGGCTTTTTCGCCCCCGGCCATCGGATGAGCACCGACGAAAGGATTGGCGGCGGGGAGGCGGCGGGCAGCGAGGAGGATAGCCCCCTTAACGCTGCCGGCATCGGTCACGACGGCACCGGGGCTCAGCCCAGGCCCGATCGCCATAAAGGTCTCCTCGGCGGTATCAACCGGGGTGGTCACAACCACTAGATCGGCACCCTTCACGCAAGTTGCCACGTCGTCGAAGACTTCGGCGACGCCTAAGCCGCGGAGCGTGGCACGGGATTTTTCCGAGCGCGACCAGCAGGCGAGCGAACCGGCCAGGCCTCGGCGCGCCGCCGCAAGGAGGATTGAGCCGCCGATGAGGCCGGCGCCGACGACGGCGATACGCTTGAATTGAGCCATTTCCAATATTGAAGGTATGACTTTGATGAACCAGAGTGACGAACTATTAAAGCAAACAAACCGCTGGCACAGAAGTTAGCGGCCCTGTCATGACCTCCGGCCCTCAAAACCCCAAGAACGACTTCGCCCCGGCCTCACGGCCAGCTCGTGGCAAGGCGTTGGGCTATGAGTTCTGGCTGAAGGCGCGCATTCTTTTGCTGGTCGTGGTGTTGGCGGCTCTCGGGGTTGCCAGCCTCCTGCTCTATACCGCCGACCGCCGCAGCACGCGCCAGACAGATCGCCAGTTCACGCCGGAGCAGGCAGAGGCGCTTCGGCAGCGTTCGTTAGAGCTCGAGGCGACCTTCGAGAAAATCCGCCAAGAGAAGTTTGAGCTGAAGGAGGAGGACATCGCGATTCTTGAGTCGGCGTTGCGCGCCCAGGAAGAATATATCGATGCCCGTCAGTCGGTCGGCACAGAAAACGCCCGCCAGCATTCATTGCGGCGGCGCCTCCATCTCATCCGTGGCGAAAGCCTCAGGCATGAGTCCGAGCAAGCTGAGGCCAAAGCGATAGAAGCGGCGAAGACCGATGAGAATGCCGCCGTCGCGTTGCTCCGACGGGCGGTCGCATGCGAACAGGAAATAGTAATGAAGTGGGAATTCTCAGGATTAGCCGAAGCCGGCCGTCGCGCCCGCCTAGAGACACGTCTGCGGCGGCTCGAGTCCGCGCCGCTCTGGCGGCAGGGACGTGCCTTGGAGGCGGAAGGAGAGAAACTGTTGACCGCCGGAAAATTCGTGGAGGCAGCCGCCAAATTTGACCAAGCAATCGAATGTGAGACCGATTTCGTCGCACTTTACCGGGATGTGCGGGACACTGAGTTTGGGCGGGCGGACAAGCTGGCCGAGCGTCGCGAGACTGCGATGAGCGGCTTGGCTTGGAGTGCGATCCGTGCCCATCGCTTAAAGGCTGAAGCCGCTGAGAAATCTGGCGATTGGCCTGCGGCGACGCAATCGTGGCAGGCCGCCGTGGATGCATTTGCTAAATTACTGACCGACCACCCAAAAAGCAGTTTCGCGGATCGGGCACAAGAAGCGGGCATCGCGACTCGGCTCAACTTCGCCCGCTTCCACAATGACATCGCCTCGCTTCGTCTCCGGGTCACCGAACTTCGAGCGATTTTGCGGGCGCGTCGCGCGGATGAGGCGGTTCGTCTCACGGAAAGCTTAGTCGTCGAGGCTCGGCGACTCGCCGATGCGAATGCCGGCGTATTCCTCGAGGCTGATGATGAGCGGAAAGAACTCGAATACCTTGCGGCTAACGCTGCCGTCATCCGCGGTGTCCTGCCTGGCATCGACCTGAATCTCCGTCCCGTACCCACCGCTTCCGTGCGCATCTACCGGACGGAAATTCCCCAAGGCCTTTATGCTTCGGTCATGGGGGCCAATCCAAGTTCCACGCGCCGGGAAGCAAATCCGGTTGAGTCGGTGACCTATGCGGAAGCCGAGGCCTTCGCCACCCGCCTCGGCTGGGTCTTGGGCACCAGAGCTCGCCTACCTTCACCCGCTGAATTCGGTGCCGCCGCCGGAGACCTGAGCCAGTCGGCCAAGATGGATCAGGTTTGGACGGCTGAGAATACCGACGGAAGCCAGCTTCGTGCTGTGGGAACTTCGGCCCCAAACCCCTTTGGCATCCATGACCTCGTTGGTAATGTCGAAGAATGGGCACTTGCTGGGCTTGAAGACCTTCGAGCCCCCGCTCTCGGTGGAAGCATTGCGACCCCTGCGGGCAAGGGTTTGGCTGTGCGTCAGGCCTTCAAGCGGGAGAAAAGCCGCACCTTAGGGTTTCGTATCGTCATTGAATAACCCCCGTAGGTCCTAATTATAAAAAGACCTACCCCATGGCGTTCCCGACCCATTATCTCCGCCGGAGTGCGTTCTTTTTTACGCTCTACGGAGTCCTTGCCGCTCTTTCGTTCTGGTTCGCCTATGAACTAAGATTCTCCGGCGGAAACGAGCCACTCGCAATGGGTCATCCGACCGCCGAGTCATACCACCACCAACGACCAACAGCGCTTTTATGGGTTGTGCCGTTCAAGGTTTGCTTGCTTTGGATCCTCGGCCAATTCAGCGGCGTCTTCTATTACTTCCGGCTTATGGATGCGATTCGTATGGTCATCGCGCTCGCACTGGCTTCGGCCACGATTTACTTTGCGACTTACCTTTTGGGAACGGTCGGGCCAGAAGATATCTTTAATATCCCACGCGGCGTAGTCCTCATCGACTTCAATCTCTCGATGATGCTGTTTGTCGGTTTCCGAGTCTCGATCCGCGCAATGCGCGAACGGTTCTGGGGTAAGGCGCCGAAGTTCCACGGAGCGCGCAAACGCATCGCGATTGTCGGCGCCGGCCAGGTCGGAGCCCAGCTCGCCGCGGAGTTATTGAGCCGCCGTGGCCACGGTATCGAGCCAGTCTGCTTTCTGGACGACGACACGGCGAAGCACGATTTACGGATTCACGGCATACCCGTGATCGGCGCACCAGAGCGTATGCCGGAGCTCGGCGAAAAATATAGCGTCACGGAGATCGTTTTAGCTCTCCCCGCGAGTAGCGTGCGGCGCATCCGCGAGGTGAGCACCTTGGCGGGCGCCAATAACCTGCGCGTTCTCGTGGTCCCCTCCATGTCCGAGCTCGCCGGCGGGCGCGTACGTGCCAGCGATATTCGCCCCATTTCCGTTGAAGACATTCTGGGGCGCGAGCCCGCCCAGCTCGACGCTATGGCTATCGATGCGATGGTGAAAGGACGCACTGTCCTGGTGACTGGGGCCGGCGGTAGCATTGGTTCCGAGCTCTGCCGGCAGATCGCCGCGCGGACGCCCGCGCGTCTCATCATCGTCGATCAATGTGAAGTGCTGCTATACCAAACCGAGCAGGAGCTCATCGCCGCCGGCGCCGGCGCACTCATCACACCCATCGTGGGAGACGTCACCGACGTCGACCGTATGCGCGATGTCTTTACCCGTTTTCAGCCTAGGCTTGTCTTGCATGCCGCCGCGCACAAGCACGTGCCGATGATGGAGTCGCAGCCCGCTGAAGCCCTGAAGAACAACGTCCTGGGCACGGCGGTCGTGGCCCGGCTCGCCGCGGAGCACGGGGCGGAGAAGTTTGTGCTTATTTCTTCCGACAAGGCGGTGAATCCGACCAATGTCATGGGCGCAACTAAGCGACTTGCCGAGCAACTGGTCCGCAAGATGCAGGTGGAGGCTGGAGGCAAGACCAGCTTCCTCGCCGTCCGTTTCGGCAACGTGCTTGGCTCTTCAGGCTCGGTCGTCCCACTCTTCCGTCGCCAGATTGCCGAAGGTGGCCCCGTCACGGTGACACACCCAGACGTGAAGCGTTATTTCATGACGATTCCCGAGGCTGTTGGTCTCGTCCTGCAGAGTGCGACCCTCGGCCAGGGAGGGGATATCCTCGTGCTGGAGATGGGTCAGCCGCTTAAAATCATCGATGTAGCCCGCCAGCTGATCGAGCTGAGTGGCCTCCGCCCGGACATCGATATCGAGATCCGTATTGTCGGCCTCCGGCCTGGAGAAAAACTCGTCGAAGAGCTGCATCACGAAGGGGAGCAATATCGGAAGACCGACCATCCGCGCATCGTCCGCTTTATCGACGCCAACGGGCGGACGAATTCGTCCGAGACGCTGATCAGCCAAGTCCAGGCCCTTCTCCTATTAGAACGCCAGCCCTGCAAGCAGGGCATGCGCGACTTAGTCCCCGAATACGTGCCTTTCGTCGAGTAGTTTTTTCGCTTCGGGCTTCACAGGCGGGCAGGGGTTCGACACGCTTCAGTCATGGCTCGCGCGTCATCCTCCGCTCCTCAGGTCGGCATCATCATGGGTTCCCAGTCCGACTGGGAGACGATGGTCAACGCGGCAGACACGCTCAAGAAGCTCGGGGTCGCCTTTGAGTCCGAGGTCGTCAGCGCTCACCGCACGCCACTTAAGCTCAAGGACTACGCTTTGGCTGCCCGTCGTCGCGGGTTGAAGGTTATCATCGCCGGCGCCGGTGGCGCAGCACATCTCCCCGGCATGGTGGCCGCGATGACCTCGCTTCCCGTCATGGGAGTGCCCGTGCAGTCCAAGTCGCTCGACGGCATCGACTCGCTTCTTTCGATCGTCCAGATGCCGGCTGGCATCCCCGTCCACACTTTCGCTATCGGCCGTGCCGGCGCGATCAACGCCGCCCTCGGCGCCGCTGCGGTGTTGGCCTTGTCCGACGCCAAGCTCGCCAAGAAACTTGACGCTTATCGTACCGAGCAGACTAAGGCCGTGCTCGCTAACCCGATCCCCGGTCGCAAGGGCAAGAAGCGCTAAGCCATGGAGCGACCCCTGCAGCCCGGCGGCACCATCGGTATCCTCGGCGGCGGCCAGCTCGGTCGTATGTCGGCCATCGCCGCGCGCCGTCTCGGTTATAAGGTGCGCACCTTCGATCCTTCCGCCGGTGCCTGTGCAGCGGGTATCGCCGATGAGCATGTGACCGCCGATTGGAGCGACACCGCTGCGCTCACGCGCTTCGCCCAGGGCTGTGGACGCATCACGCTCGAGTTCGAGAACATCCCGCCCGCGACCGTCGAGTTAGTCGCAAAGTCCGTCCCGTGCCATCCCTCCGCCCAGGTCCTCGCGACCTGTCAGAATCGTCGCCGCGAGAAGGAATTCCTCCGCGCTGCAGGTATCCCGTGCGCCAACTTCGCCGTGGTGACGTCGCTCGCTGAGCTGCAGGCCGCGGTGAAGGCTATCGGCTTCCCGTGCGTACTGAAGACGGCGGATTTTGGCTATGATGGGAAGGGCCAGATCAAGCTGCCGACCGCTGAGGCAGATCTCGTCGCGGCCTGGGAAAAGATCGGCGGAGCAATGGGGGTCCTCGAGGCGTGGGTACCATTCCAGAGGGAGATTTCGGTGCTCGTCGCCCGCACGGTTGACGGACGTACCGCCGTCTATGACCCGGCCGAAAACATCCACCGGAACCACATCCTTCACCTCTCTATCTCGCCTGCCCGCATTTCCGATGCTACCGCTGCTGAAGCGCGAGCCTTGGCCCTCAGCATCGCCGAGAAGATCCAGCTCGTCGGCCTCCTCGCCGTCGAGATGTTCGTGAAAGACGGCCGCATCGTCGTCAACGAGCTCGCGCCGCGTCCACACAACAGCGGCCACCAGACCTTTGACGCCAACGAGACCAGCCAGTTCGAACAGCATATCCGCGCCGTCTGCGGCTTGCCGCTCGGCGGAACGAAGCCACTGGCACCTTCCGCGATGGTGAACCTGCTCGGCGACGTCTGGCGTAATGGACATGAGCCCGACTGGACCAAGGTCCTCGCGGATCCTTCCGCCAAGCTGCACCTCTACGATAAGGGTAAAGCCGCACCAGGCCGCAAGATGGGTCACATCACTGTCACCGCGCCGACGGTCGAAGAAGCCATCCGCCGCGCTGAAGCGCTGCACGCCGCGCTCTGATTAGTCGAGCAACTCGGGCTTGCGGCTGAACAGCTCAATCGGGATCTGACCGAGGCTGAGGAAGAGCAAGACCGCTTGGAAGACTGGGATCTTCGCTTTCAGGCCAGCATTCTGCGCGATGTAGTTTTTGGCCATCACTTCGCAGATCATGGCCATCGCGAAGACGACGGAGGCTACGCAGAGCAGGCTGAAGAGCCCGCGCCACACCTTTGGGCTCTCAATGCGTCGCCAGGGGAGGAACAGCAGGCCGGCGTAGGCGATGAAGAACCAGCACTCCACGCGGAGGGCGACCGGGAAGGTGACGATGGCGGGATCCCAACGGGCCGGGATATGGAGTGGGCCGAGGCTGACGCCGCCAATGAGGCCATTGGCACCGAGGCCGACGCACAAGAGGCCGAACAGGATCACGATAATGCGTCCGTAGCGGATACGCTGGGCGGTGATGTCGTTCATGGGGCGAGTGAAGGGGGAAGGCCGGGCGAAGCAACTGCTCAGAGCGGGCGGAAGAGCGCAACGTCGCTCCATTCACCCATGATACGTCCGTCTGACTTCATGCCCTCGCCCCAAGCTTCGCGGCATTTACCTTCGAAGTGGGTGCGGACCGTATCCTGTTCCTTGGCGAGGATACCGCTGAGCGCGAGCACGCCGCCGGGGCTGACGGAGTCGACAAGGTTGTCGGCGTAGATGCAAAGCACATCGCTGATGATATTCGCGAGTACGACGTCGGCGCGACCGGTCAGGCGGAAGCCTTCTTCGAGGCCGGCGTGATGGAAGGCGACCGCGTCATCCGCGATGCCATTCTCTTCTCGATTGGCGATACTGACGCGCACCGATTCCGGATCGCGGTCGAAGCCAGCGATACGACCGCAGCCAAGCTTGGCGGCGGAGAGGCCGAGGATGCCGGAACCACAACCCGCATCGGTCACGGAGACCTTGGCGGCGGCGTGCGTCTCCAGAAAATCCATCATGCGGATAGCGCAGAGGCGCGTTGTGGGATGGTCGCCGGTGCCGAAGGCGAGTCCGGCGTCGAACCAGATCACCGCGGCGTCGGCCGGGACGGCATATTTACCGCGCATCCAGGCGGGGACCCAGTGCAGGCGGCCATGATCCCAAGGCTTGAGGTGTTCCTTATAGGCTTCCTTCCAGTCCTTGTCGGCCATGACGGTTTCTTCATAGGCCTCGGGGAGTTTCTTGAAGGCTTTGCGCAGGCCAGCCCAGGCTTCGTCGGCCTCGGGCTTGGTGTCGAAGTAACCCATCACGAAGTGAGGCTTCCCGGGACCTTCATGGAAGAGCATCCACGACGAGCGGGTGAGTTCGCAGAAATGGTCCTCCAGCGGTTGGACCATGTCTTCATGGATGGGGCACTTCAGTTCGATCATCAGGAAAGGGACTCGCTCAGGCGGGCGATGACGGCGGGAAGCAGGGCATGCTCGGCGGCGTGGATCTTATGAGCGAACGACTCGAGGGTGTCGTCGGCCTCGCGGGTCACGCGGGTCTGGCCGAGGTGGGCGCCGCCGTCGATCTCGGCATTGACCCAGTGGACGGTGCAGCCGGCCTCCGGGACGCCGGCGTTCCAAGCTTGGCCGATACCATCGAGGCCAGGGAACGCGGGGAGGAGGCTGGGGTGGAGGTTGATGATGCGGCCGACAAAAGCGTCAAGGAGGGGGGCCTTAATCACGCGCATGAAGCCGGCCAGCACGACGAGGTCGACTTTTGCGGCCTTAAGGTCGTCAGCCCAGGCCTGCTCGCGGTCGGGGGAGAACTTCGTCTTGAAAGGGCCGGTATCGAGGAAGCGGGCCGGCACGCCGTACTTCGGGCCCAGCTCGAGCATCGTGCAGGTAGGGACGTCGCACCAGATGCCGACGACCGTAGCCTTCCCGAGCCTGCCTTCGGCATGGGCACGGAGGACTGCGTCGGCGTTGGAGCCGCGACCGGAACCGAGAAGGGCGACGCGCATGATGGGAAGGTGTCCTTGAGGTTCGCCTCCTGCAAACGGATTTTCGATTTCGGACTTTGAACCCCTCGGCAATCCGATGAAGATGGACGGCACTGCTTCCTATGGATCGCCGCGAGTTTCTTCACCTCACCGCCCTGGGTTCGTTGGGCGCCGTTGCTCTCTCCGGCTGCGCTTCTGGTGGGGGAGGATTCTCTGGCCCGGCCCCCGCCGCCCCAGCACCGGTCGCGCCAATTACAGGTAAGGTTATGCTCGGCATCGATGTTCTCGCGGCCGAAGGGTTTGCTCGCATCAAGGGTCTCCGTTGCGGCCTCGTGACGCATCGTGCCGGCGTCAATGGCCTCGGCCAACGTACGGTCGACGTGCTCGCCCGCGCCCCCGGAGTGAAGCTCGTGAAGCTTTTCGGCCCGGAGCACGGTATCGACGGCGTCGCCAAAGCTGAAGTCTCCGTGAAGAACGCAAAGGACGCCCGCACAGGCCTGCCGATTTATTCGCTGTACGGCGCGACGCGGCGTCCGACGCCCGAGATGCTGTCCGGGCTCGATGTCGTCCTCATCGACTTCCAGGACGTCGGGTCGCGCTCCTACACTTACATCAGCTGCATGCGCTATGTCATCGAGGCGTGCTTCTCATTGGACCGACCCGTTCGTGTCATCGTCCTTGATCGACCCAATCCGCTCGGCGGCGAGAAAATAGACGGGCCATTTCTCGACCGCAAGTGGCGCAGCTACGTGGGAGCTTACGAGACACCTTATGTCCATGGCCTGACCATCGGCGAGATCGCGCGCTGGGCCTTGGCCACCCCGGGCGTACTCGAGCTGGATGATGCCCAGCGCCGACGCGGTTCCCTGGATGTCGTGACGATGCGCGGCTGGCGGCGGTCGATGACGTGGAATCTCACTGGTCTCAATTGGGTGGCGACTTCGCCGATGATCAATAGCTCGAAAGCGGCGCTGGGTTACGCGATGACCGGCCTTGGATGCATGGATTCCGGCTTCAGCCACAGCTCTGGCGCCGAACATAACTTCCGTTTCCTCACTTACCCGCGCCGCAAGGCCGCCGACCTCATGGCGGCGTTCAGCAACAGTGTGCCCGGCTTGGTGCTGCAGCCGCAGCAGATGTCCGATGGGACGCAGGGCGTCTACCTCGCCATCGGCGATTGGCCCAAGTTCCGCCCCACCGCGATCTCACTACTGATGCTTCGCCAGGCGTGCGTCTGGGCGCCGAATCCGTTCGCCGGATTATCGGCCAACAAGCGTGAACTTTTTATCAAGCACCTCGGCAGCGAGGCCTTCTTCGAGGAACTGCGCACGCAGGGCGCCCGCATCGACCTCGCTCGCTGGATGGCGCGCTGGGATGGAGACGCCGCGGCCTTCCGCGCGCGCACCGGCTCCTTCCGCCTCTACGCCTGATCAGTAGGAGCGACCTTCGCGCTTTTCCCAGTAGTTGATGTAGGCTTGGTTGAGCACGCCGAGACCACCCGGGGTCGGGTAGTCGCCGGTGAAATACCAGTCGCCACGGCTCTTCGGACACGCCTTGTGCAACGACTCAATCTTCTGGAAGACCAGGATCAGTTCGCCCTTCCAGGCGCTCTTCGACGGGTAGACGAGCTCGGCCGCCTTGGCGGCGATCTCGATTTCCGTGAAGGCAGCGTAAATCCGCTTCACGTGGTTTTGCATCTCTTTCGTCGGCTTCTTCGACTGCGCGACGCAATCTTCGTAAACTTCGCGGAGCAGGTCCGTCTTGCCGCGTTCTTTGCAGAGCGCGACGGTGGCTTGGAAGGCGAGAAACTTGCCCATCTCCGACATATCGATGCCGTAGCAGTCCGGGTAGCGGATCTGCGGGGCGGTCGAGGCGATGACGATGCGCTTCGGATTAGGGCGGGCGAGAATGCGGAGGATTGACTGGCGGAGCGTCGTGCCGCGGACGATGGAGTCATCGACGCAGACGAGCGTGTCGCCGTCGCGGACCGTGCCGTAGGAGATATCGTAGACGTGAGAAGCCATTTGCATACGGTTCTTCTCCTGAGAGATGAACGTACGTAGCTTGACGTCTTTATGGGCGACCTTCTCGCCGCGCGGCCAACCGCCGAGGACGAGCTTATCGATGAGAGCTTCATCGAGCTTACCGGCGCGCTGGGCGTCAATGAGCTTCTGGCGGACCTGCGAGCGGCGGCGCTTTCGGAGCTCTTCCATCAGCCCGTACCAGGCGATTTCCGCCGTGTTCGGGATGTAGGAGAAGACCGCGTTATCGTGGTCATCCCGGATCTGTGCGATGACGTCGTCGGCGAGGGCGGCACCGAGGGCCTTGCGTTCGGCGTAGATTTCCGGGTCGTTGCCGCGTGAGAAGTAGATGCGCTCGAAGGAGCAGGAGCGGGTCTCGCCGGGGGCGTGGAAGGACTCAATCGAATGACGGCCATCGGCCTTCATGATGAGGGCCGAGCCCGGAGGCAGCTCGTGCACGTCTTCTTGGCTTACACCGACGATGGTCATTAGCGCGACGCGCTCGGAGGCGACCGCAATGAGGTCTTCAGTGCGGGCGTACCAGCACGGGCGGATACCGTTAGGGTCTCGGATGACGAAGCTATCTCCGTTGCCGATGAGCCCAGCGATGGCGTAGCCGCCGTCCCAATTCTTGGTGGCCTTGCGCAAGACGTTGCCGATGTCCATGTGCTTAGAGATCTCGGACTGCACCGCGGCGCCTTCGAGTCCCTGGTCCTTGAAGGCCTTGAAGAGGCGATCATGTTCTTCGTCCAACCAGAAACCGATCTCCTCGAGGATCGACTGCGTGTCGGTGGAGTAGATGACGTGCGCACCGCGCTCCGTGAGCGAAGAGTTGAGCTCGCTGGTGTTAGTCAGGTTGAAGTTACCGGCGACGAGTAGGTTGCGGGTCGGCCAGATCGACTTGCGGGCGTAGGGATGGCAGGAGACCGAGTCGAAGTTACCCGAGGTGCCGTAGCGGAGGTGGCCGAGGAGCAGTTCGCCACCGAAGTCGAAATGACGCTTAACTGTTTCCGGAAATTCGGGGACGATGACCCCTTCGCGCATCTTATCGGAGTAGGTCTTGATCTGACGGGTGAAGATCTGGGTCAGGCCCTGGGCGCCAATCTCGCGGTCGCGGAAGAGGAAGGCCTCGCCGTTTTCGGCGCCGATCTTGACGCAGCCGATACCCGCGCCGTCCTGGCCGCGGTTATGCTGCTTCTCCATTAGGAGGAAGAGTTGGTTAAAGCCGTGGAGCGGGGTGCCGTACTTCTCCTGATACCATTTCAGGTCCTTGGTCAGCCGGACAAGGGCAATGCCGCATTCGTGCCTTAAAGAGTCGCTCATCGCAGGCCTCGGAGTTTGCCCACTCGGCGCGCGTCCTGTCCAGCGCTTACTATTAAGAGCGGAGGACTCGGTCGAGTCGGGCGAGGCTTTCGCCGATCAATCCGGCCATATCCGTATGCTGCCGAAAGGCGGGGTCGCGGTGGTATTCGGCCAGACCATCGGCCAGTTCCTTCGCCTTTTCGTTACTAGTGAGGGGGTTGGCCCGCATGGCGGCCAGGAGGTCCTTGACCCGGTCGGGTGCGGCCAAGTGGCGGCGGTGGATGAGCGATTGCTCCTCGCGTCGGTACTGGATGGAGGAGGCGGCGTTGATGTGCTTGGCGCAGAGCTGGGCGAAGGGCCGATTCTCCTTAAAGGAGCCCGGGAGGTAGAAGCGGAGGCGTCCGTCGTAGCTCTGCTGGTCGAAGTCCATGGCGCGCACGCGGATGGCGGTCGAGTCGAAGTCCGGGGTCACGGCGATAACGAAGTTATAGGCGCGCATGTCGCCCAGGAGGCGCACGAGGCAGCGTTCCTCGAACTTGATGAGCTCCTTCGCGAGGCGTACCGGGTGGTGGCCGTCAGCGGCGAGCCACTTTTCAGCGAAAATATCGCCGGGAATACCGGTGACATGCTCCTCAACTAGGGTCTCTTCCCAGGTGAGGTAGAGCATTCGGTTCGGGGAGAGCAGGTGCTCGAGTTCGAGGCCGCAGACGCGGGAGGCGTCGCCGACCTTCACGTAGAAGTAATCTTGGTTCTCGTTATAGGCGTTGACGATGCGCACGCGGAACGGCTGCGAGTTACCAAAAGAGCAGAAGTCGATGCGGTCGACGTAGACGTGGCTGAAGACCTTCATGCCGCCTTCGCCGCGGAGCAGAGCGTACGTCTCGAGCAAACCCTGGGAGAGGTGGCTCATGACTTCGGGCGGATAGGCGACGGTCTCCCAGAGCGTATCCTTGCCGCGTTCGAGCAAGGGCATCGCGGCGGTGAAGTCGCGTAACTCCGCATAGGTGACCGGCAAGGGGACTTCGCGGCCTTCGCGCGAGAGGTAAGCGCGGAGCTCGGCGCCGATCGGATAGGCCGGCTTGCGGTTCGTCCGCTTGAATTCAGCTTCGGATCCGGTGGCGTCCATCGTCAGTCGAGGTTGGGCCGGTCGCGCGTCTCTTCGACAATCATCTGGAGCGGCTGGCCCGGGTGGCATTCGGCGCGATACGCCATGAAACCACGACGGTGTTCGTCGTAGACAGGCCAGAGCAGGGTGCGGTCGGTCTCCGGGATTGCGGTGCGGTCCAATTCTTCGCGGGCGAAGAAGCCGAACTTCCCTTCATCGATGGTTTCTGGAAGGCCCGTCAGCGGCTTGCGGCAGTCGAAGAGGAACATCAGCCAGTGCGACTGGCCTTCGTAGCCCTTTTCGGAGATCATCCCAAAGAGGTGGAGATCATCGGTCGTCACTTTCGCGCCGGTCTCTTCTTCAGTCTCGCGGACGGCACATTCGAAAGGGGATTCGCCGGTGGCCATCTCGAGCTTGCCGCCGATGGGGCTCCAGCAGCCGATGTTGGGCGCCTTGGTGCGTTGGATCAGTAAGAGCCGCCCCGCCTCGTCATGCATGAAGACGAGGACGCTGATCTTGAAGGGAAGGGGAGCACCGGCGGACATAGGCACAACCTTGCGGGCATGCTTCGATGGCACAACCCCGGAGTGCTCTTTAGCCGGCTAGGATGGCGTCGATTCGCTTCAGCTCGTCGGAAGCGAACGGAGCGGAATGGGCGGCGGCCACGCACTGCTCGAGTTGGGCCACCTTGCTGGCACCGATGATCGCGCTGGTCACACGCTTGTCGCGGAGGACCCAGGCCAAAGCCATCGAAGCGAGGGGCTGCCCGCGCTCTTCCGCGACCTTGGCGAGTTGGCGGACTTTTTCCATGCGGTCGGCGTCGACTTGTTCGGGGCGCAGGAAGCCGTGCACTTTTCCGGCCCGCGCGTCCGCCGGGATTCCTTGGAGGTAACGG
>Ga0208951_1000058_pt1 | contig 40938 bp, 53 predicted proteins | sample GreLakmeMI27MSRF_FD_187702 | JGI IMG/M metagenome (GOLD analysis project Ga0208951, IMG submission 187702) | Freshwater lentic microbial communities from great Laurentian Lakes, MI, USA - Great Lakes metaG MI27MSRF (SPAdes) | ecosystem: Environmental > Aquatic > Freshwater > Lake | place: Great...
AAGGACTCGATGGTCCAGACCCGCCCGAGGTTCCGCACGTGACGGAACCCGGATTCAGCACCATGTGGTTCGAGACGACCATCAAGCAGTCTGCTCAGATGATTATCGAGAACGGCATCGACCCGTGCCACGCCTCATGGGTCCACGCAAATCCCCTTGGTTTCGGCACGGCCGGTGAAAAGCCCACGAACGTCGTACACAAAGGGCACACCATCGAGTTTGACTACGTGCCGAACCGCAAGGCCTTGTCGACCAAATTGTTCGGGCTGAGCACGACGCACAATTTCCACGCGTTTGTTCTCCCATATACGACGTGGAGTGACGTAGTGGTCCACGGGGACAAGGTACTCATGACGTATGTGACGCTGTGCCCGATCGACGAATTCACGACCAAAATGTTCGTCGGGTTCAGTCAGAACTTTGGCGTCCCTTCAGCGCTCTTCATACTCATGGGCAAGGCGATCGTCGAGCAGGATCGTGCGATCCTAGAGAATTTAGATTCGAGCTTTCGGTTCAAGGGTATGAACGGAGAGCACGATGAGCTAGTGGTGGCGTACCGCGAGGCTTTGCACAATAGTATTTTTAAGTGAACTCTAAGTATGAAGGTGCATGTTTACACCATGTGTTGCTGGATTCTATGCGTGTGGTGTACACGCTGCCGTTCAAGCTTTAAAACACGCAAACAGCCTTGACAGAATACCACGCGCCTTTTCTACTTCGACTGAGACCGTCTCGATCACTTGCTCGGCCGTCTCAATCACCTCTTCGACCGTCTCAATCACCTCTTCGGTCGTCTCCTTCACTTGATCGACCGTCTCTTTCACTTCATTCATTGTACTACTTATTGAAGAAAATCATTTCACGTCTACTTTTCCAGAATGCGCTTCACAACCAAGGAGAACATGATAAGCTGGACCGCCATGGATGCGACACGTGCACGCGTGCTCTTTGGTACAATATCACCGTAGCCTGTAGATGTAGACGTCGTCACCGTGTAATAAAAGAGTGCCATAAACCGTTCGCTGGGCTTCTTTGGCAGGTTTGTAATGTCTTCATCAGTGACCCATGAATAAAGGAACGCACTGAAGATTACATTCACTACGAGCAGAATGACGAGGAGTGTCGCCACGCTCTTGAACATTTATAGTATGCAAGTTTTTTGTTAGGACAAGTCCGAAGGACTTGTTTGCCGCTGCGCGGCGGTGTCACATGCGACACCTGATCTACATATCAATCGACTCGAAGAGCTCCTCGGCGGGCGTCTTTGAGAGTCCGTCCTTTCCCATCAACGGCTCGAACCACTTGCCTGTAGGACCACACTGCTTCGGGTCGTAGCGCACAATCTTGGCGTAGTCGTGATAAACCTTTCCGGGAGCGGCGGCAACGACGGATCGTGCGCACGTCTTGTCACCGGGGTTGTAGTACAGGCAAACCTTGCAAAGAGCAGGGCTGATCATTTAAGTTTGAAGGAAGTAGTATCTCTATCTGCATTACACACGACGCTTCTTTGCGAAGGTTCAATGCGAATACAAAACTGTCTAGTTTTTATCCATGTATTCCACTTTTACCATGATTTGTCTATCAGGTAGAAACGCATTCGCCTTTTCCAACGTGCTAAATGTGCCCACGTGGTAAGGTTCATCATCTTCAATCTCGTACAGTTGAAACACTTCTCTCCGCGGGGCCCACGCTGCGATTCGGTCGAGGATGATATCCATTACTAATTTACGTATTTGTCTTCTTTATTCAAAACATCTTCAATCTTCCTCACTCTGTGTTCCATATCACCTAGTAGAAATACAGAAAGAAGAGTCACCATGCCCAAAAAAAGAAAACCGCCAAGAATCTCTGCCAGGTCCATTTAAGGAGACGAGTTCCTAATACCTTAAATGGGTTGGGGTGTATGTTTTGGACTTGACGACAACAATATTCTCTATTGCGCTGATGGGTGCAAGTGGCGTGCGCGCAAATCTGACATGCCAGCTAAACCATCCGGGTGCGAGTATGTTCTTGAATACTTTGAGCGTACCCTTCACTCTGAGCTTGACATGATTCGTGACGAGTGTCCCGGGACGGCTGCTGCCCTTCACGAAGCGTGTCATGAGAATATTGGCGATGCTACACGTGCCTACGAGCGCCTTTCTGACGAGCACAAGGCGGAACTCAGCAAGACGTCACTTGCAAAGGTTGAGGATGAAATTAAAAGTCTGGAGCCACGTCTCAAGCAGGAGAAGGATAATTACAATCGTTGCAAGCAAAACTTCATGGCGTACAAGCCCTCGATGAAGAATCCCAAGTACCGTATGGATGAGCTGATAATGCAAATGCAGCCCATAAAGCTCGAGTTGGACATGGAGATGTCAGCGGACAAGGTGGAGAAGATGACGAAGCGATTCAAATATCTCAAGCGCAGTCACAAGCTCGAGAGTCTAAATATGTAAGAATTTCCGAATCTCATTTGCCGACTTGCCCTTCAGACTGTCTGCAACAATTCTCGCCGCGTAGTCGAGAAGTTCGTCATAGTTTAAAAAGTCGCACGCGAGCATCAGGTTGATGAGGTCGTCGTGATGTTCCAAATATCCAGACGTGTTGAAGAATACGATTCGCTTCATCATGTCTGAACTTACATTCGAAAGTGGAATGTCACCGTCACAATCTTCAATGATCATGGAAAATACTTTACAATCTTTTGTCAATTTAGAATCTAAATTAAAAGTCAAACCGTCAGACGTGATGACAACTGCCATCTTACTCACATAGGTACTGAAATCTTTACTTGGAGATTATTTCATCGATTGAATTGATCATCAGTGAGAGTTCCCAAATGCTTCCAACTTGTGGGCACCAGAGACGCTGCTCCTTTTCATCCTCGTTGAAATAGACTGGGTGCCAGTTTGGCATGAAGCGCGCCGTTGCGAGGTTCTTGAGAGAGTCGTCCACGTAAATGTGCGTCTGGACTTTGGAAAACCCCATGTAAAAATTCGCCTCGGGCTTGAGATACGTCTTGGATGCATCCGGACCGGCGCACTTGATGTACACTTCATCACCGATTGCGAGCGCAACTGGACCGGCCCACTCGATCGGTGAATTCGTAAAGAGCGTCACGTTCCAGCCCTTTTGTGTAAGTTCGTGAATCTGCTTCGCCTCCTCCCGAAAATCATCAGAGTAAATAGTCTCCGCGAGGTGATCGAGAAGACGCTTGTCGTACACCCTCTGGTTGAAATCGCTCGTGTCAATATTGAATGCGGTTTGAAGCCCCCGTGCCGTGTGTCCATGTGCCAAGTACAGGTGTTTGTTGGTCAGGACGGGATCTTTGCATTCGGGCAGCTTGGCCCGAACATATTCAACACAATTCTGCTTGAGATGATGCACGAGGAGCTTGTCGCGTACGATAACTCCATCAATGTCTAGCAGAAGTGACTTGATTGCCATCTTACTGATAAATATGTTCACCTTTTTATCTAAAAGTTGTTCATCGCGTTATCCAACAGAAATCCGGCACCGAGACCGAGACCGAAGATGACACCCAATGCAAGAACGAAATACGCGGTGGTCATGCTCCCCTGACCGCGGCGCGCCTTTTTCAAGAGGGACACACCCCACAGAAGCAGTAAAAGACCAACTGCCAGGTAGAGCATCTGGGCTGCGGCAATACCGAGACCAAGGCCAAATCCAGTCTTTACGAGTTGTTTGAGAGACATTGTACTATTATTAAAGAAATAAGTTTATGATATGGTACAATGGCCCTCAACGTCAGCAAGCTGGTTCCTCATGCAATTCTGCCTGCGCGCGCCACGGATGGCGCAGCTGGGTATGATTTGTACTCCTCTGACAGTTATGTTATCCTCCCAGGCCACCGAGTTGTTGTCTCAACCGGGATTACTATGCAGCTCCCATCCGGAACCTACGGTCGCATTGCACCTCGCTCTGGACTGGCCGTGAAGCACGGGCTGAATATCCTGGCCGGTGTTGTTGATCCCGATTACACTGGAGAGGTGAAGGTGGTGATTCACAACACGGATGAGCGTCAACCGTTCATCATTCGTCCGGGCTACCGCATCGCGCAGCTGATTCTGGAGAACTTCACCGTTGTCCACGTGAATGAGGTTCCAACTGAGTTTACTGAGATTAACACTGCGCGTGGCTCAGCTGGTTTCGGCTCCACTGGGATCTAGGTATTTGATCATGAATCCATTACTCGAGATGAACGGGTTTTCAATGTCAAAAAATGACTGAGGGCACGTTCGGATTCCATTGTACCATTCCCAAATTTCACACGCATTCCAAGTTTTCCTTGCAGGACCCTTGATTTTGAGACCACTCGTCTCTCTCTTGAGGATATCCTTCAACGAAATCGTTGGTTTTTTAAAGCAGTCCCCGCAGAGGCGAACAGTTCTATTCACACTCAAAATTTTAAACCACGTGTCATTTGCAGTCACGTCTACATGTGTCAGTGCTAACCATGCAAGCACTTGTATATATTCGTATGTAGACGAGACGACGACATGTGGGTCAAGGGGGGCGCGACAATAGTGGCATCGCCCCCGGTGTTTTAATTGCATTTTTAATTAAGGGTTCACAGCTTTATCCAGTAGAACCGAAGGTTCTCTGACCAGCGAAGCTGCTTCGCTAAGAACAGTCCCTCGGACTGGTAGTAATTTACGCCTGTGCCTCTGCCCAGAAAAGGTTGACAATTGCCTGTGTCACGTTTGACGAGTCTGCGTTTTTCACGTAGATGGCGATAGTGTCAGGTCCATCTGGGAAAAAGTTGGGTCCACCAATGACGCCACCGGTCAACTCCTTGAGCGATGACAGATCGATAAAATTTGTTGAATTTGCACCTGAAATTGTTGAAAGAATGCGCTCACCACCAGTAAATGCTCCCGAGTATGTGAAATTGTTGCTGACTTGACAGAAACTGGGCTGACCACCCGTGGCTGCCGAATTTACAGCCTGCCATGTAATGCTCGAAAAACCAGAAGGATTGATGACACCCGTCACGTTGACGGTCTTGTTTGCAGCCACCTCCAGCTTTTGCAGAAGCAGCTGAGCGCGATTCAGCAGGTCGCGATCACCGATATCACCAATGATACCGTTGCTGACCGCTGGTGCGAGGCGCAGAAGGAAGAGTGGCAAGGGTTCTTGTGTGGTTGTGATGTTTGATGTGTAGGTGTTTGAATAACTGAAGTAATATCCACGGTCCTGATCGTAAGAACCGTCCATGAGGAATGCGGAACCCCAGTGGGTCAAACTGGGGGTGCATGTCATGCTCGTCAGAAGAACTGTCGAGTTGGGTGCGTGACTTGTTGCGGCAGATCCCGTGAATTTGCGTAGCTGATCGTTCACAGTGTAGCTAAATGGAACTGATCGAGTTATGCCGTTCAGTGCGAATGCCCCCTTGCTCGCATATGACATGAGCTCCGAATCAATCAGCACCGTTCCATAAGGAGGCCAGTATGTTGTGTCGTCGTTCAGGAGGATATTAGACGTGGCTGTGGTAATCTGACCGTTGAGTGTAGACACGGCGGCACTCATCTCGTTGATGAGCTCGTAACGAACGGGCAAATTTCCTGAACGCATGTACGCCTCGTCATTCACGTTGTTGTTACGGAAACGATGAGCGTACACCCAGTTACCGTCCGAGCCACGCATCATGAAATCGACGAAACCCGCTCCGTACCAGGTATACTGGAGGCCAATCATTTGCATCTTTGTAATGTCCACCTTGTAGCCGGACGCACCGAGGCCGTCGAGCGTATCCCTGTTGAAATTTGCCTGGTTAACTCGAGTTTCAATCACTCGTGACGCTTTGGTAGGTACGGATGGCGCGGTAGTTCCGCGGTATGGTGGATTAAAGTTCAAGACACCCTGTGACAAGATGGCCGTCACCGTATGAGTCATTCCACGTAGAACAAACTTGTCATTCACCTTGAGCTGATCCTGGAAACGAGTCGTTGGGAGTTGGTAAATAAGTGTCCCGGTTGCTGGCGTTTGGCTTCCGAATGGAATTGAGACAGATATCGGTTGAAACCCAATTGTAATCTGGGTCACTGAATCGACTGAAATGATGTAACTGGTGTCGATGTAACCAGCGTAAAACCCGGACACGATGTGCATTCCCTTGATGAGACCAGCTGTCGACGTCAGTGTCACTTGTGCACTCACGTCACCGACGTTGACGGTCGTTGGGAAAGTGATGCCCTGCGTAGAAATGGTAACTGTCGAAGTAGTTGAATCTGTATATGTGTTGCCAACGAGCACCTGACCTCCCACGGAAGTGATAACCGTGCCAGCCAGTTGGAACGTGCTCGACCGCTTCACTGCCCACAGATTCTGACCGTCCCACTCCCAAAAGAGGCCATTCTGATCGTCGAAGCACCCCGCACGGGCACTTGCCCCGTGCCAGCCAGAAATGATGAAACGTGGCTGGTTGAGAAATGCGGGAATTGTACTTCCAAGCGTCGTCGTTGCCACCACGTTGATCGATTTAGAATCATTGATATTCGAAACAGTGTACGTTCCGTTAAATCCGGCGTCTTTCACGCCACGAAGCTGAACCGTTGAACCTATCTGTGCACCGTGAAACACATCAACTTGAACCACGATGTTACTCCCAATAGCTGTGGAATCTGAGATGACGCGTGAAATGTCGTTATTTGGGCAGAAAATGGTACCAGAAGACCACAACAAACCCTTGCCAGACTGATACCGAAACACCTTTTTCGATTGACGACAAACCATAGCACCGTGGGCCGCCACGAGCGGCGTCAAGAGCACGCCACCGTCAAATGGCCTATGAGTCACTGTCGAGTACGGCTGAACAAAGATGGACCCGCCAGTTGGACTGGTACCACCGACCGCCGCGACAAGAGAGCTGAAAATGAACGAATTGGAACTTGGAACCGATTCAATAAAAAAGCTTCCATTTACGCCAGTGACTCCGGACCCGGTCCAATTGTTTGCGGTGATTGGTGTTCCTGGGAGCATGCCGTGCGTGTTGGACGTGTACACCTGAACCAAATTGGAGTTTTGTGTGATGGATGTGACAGTGATTCTACAGTTGCCACCGTTAAACACGCTTCCTCTGCGAATTGTGGTGGATGGGGTGATCAGCTGACCCGTGTTAATCTGCCCCTTTGAAAAATATGTAAAAGTGTTGGATGGGAGGGAGATGAACGAACCGGGAGTGCTGTAATTAGCAGTTACGAGGAAATACCCCTCTGCGCGATCAGCTGTGCGCTGAAAGTTGCTCAGACCGTTCACGGTGATGACCGTCCCGACTGGAGGCTGAGACGAAGTAGTCCCTACGTAAATGTTAGATACAGCATAGCCATCGGACACGACATCTGTAACCACAAACTCGGTACCGGGAATCTCGTAGAAGCTGGGCGTCTTGCGAATCTCCTGATGAGTTTGCCACTTGGTTGGCTGAATACCGTACTCGAAATCGGCGTCAATGAGAGACTGACCGAGGGACACGCGCTGCCGCTCAATAGCATCCGTGCCAAAATCATAGGGACGGGTCTGTTGTACGGGTGTATTCTTTGACTGCGTACTGAACGTTCCATCGATCGTACGGCTCATATTACTTATTGGAGAGAAAAGAAAAGGTGGACTAGGTATCCGACTCAACCTCAATGGTGAAAGACCAATCAAGGCCGTTGTTGCTCAGTGGGTTTCCGAAGCGGTCCTTGACTGCAATATTTAGGCGGTCAATCTTGTAGTCTGGATCAAAAATTTCAATAGACTGCTTGAAATAGCTGTCAGCTAGGTAGTTCTGAACACCACCCTTCTGGACTGTAATTGGGATTTTGTAGGTGGCGGCAAATGGCTCCATGCACGAATTGCGCAAATTTTCAATATAGATGCAAATGTAATTGTCAAAATCAATGCTGTAGGACTTGTTTGCGACAATAATCACGCCAAGTTGATCAGTTGTGAATCCCATAAAGTACCCAAGGGTACCGGGGGTCCCCGTGATGCTCGATGCTCCGACGACTGACGTGTACTGAATTTTGTTGGTCAGGGTGTTCAGGAAAAATGATCCAATTGCAGGGGTGATTGTGTTGTTCAGTGTGTTCAAGAACGTAGTGGCGGAATAGTTACCTGGACTGAAGGTGTATGACGTTGGTGTTCCAGCAATGTTCATGGTGAGGGTGTTGTACGGGGCGCGAATGTTGTAAAAACCAATTGGAATCTCAGCCGACTTGAGTGCTACCCTGCGAATCTTACGGTGAACCTGGCCGAGAATCACAGCACAATCAAACGAATCGATTCCACCGTTCTTTATGACAGTGTTCGAGGTGGTCGAAGACGTATCCACGTGAATGAACCAGACTTTGCTCATTTACTGTACTTTAAGATATTAATCTATGAAATGGTACGGAGATGCAGAGCCAGGCTGTAGCCTGGGAAGGTGAGGACATTGATGACCGTTACATTGTTCGAATTTACGGTCGGTGTGAAGATGGGAAATCTATATGCGTTTCTACCCCATTCGAACCCTATTTTTTCATCAAAATTCGAGCTGCTCACAAGTTTCCAGTTTTGAAACACGTTCTGAGTCGGCATTTTTTTGACCTCACTGAGATTCAAGAAATTAGAGCCAAAGACCTCTGGGGATTCCGTAACGGTCTGCGTGAGCGATTCGTCAAGTTGACATTCAAGACTCTCAAAGCGATGCGAATTTGTGCGGCGATGATTGACAAGATGAAGGAGAGAGACGATCGCTGGGAGGACCTCAAGGTGTTTGGTCAGCTAAAGATTTACGAGTCGAACATCGATCCCGTCTTGCGCTTCATGCACGTGACGGGTGTGCGTTCGACTGGTTGGTTTCATGTGGCGAATGGAGCTCCGGACTATGTGGCTTCGTGCAACGTCAACATTTGGGTTGAAGACTACACGAACATCACTCCAGTTGACCGAGATGACGTGGCTCCTCTCCGAGTCATGTCGTTTGACATTGAGTGCTACTCGTCAACGGGTGAATTTCCAAATCCAAACACCCCACTGGATGTGATTTTTCAGATTGGCATGACGACTCGCACGTTTGGATCTGACGAACCCATGGTGCGCAAGTGCCTCTGTCTCAAACAGACTGACGCTGCCGACTGTGAGAGTTTCGAGACGGAACGTGCACTTCTTGACAGATTTGAAAAGTACCTCATCGAGGCGGATCCTGACATTGTGACTGGTTGGAACATCTTTGGCTTTGACTTGGAGTATCTTCAAGTTCGTTCTGTCTTGTGTGGTCTTGCGCCAACGTGGGGACGATTCAAGGATTCACCGATTGAGTTGGTGATTAAGAACCTCGCGTCGAGCGCACTCGGTAACAACATGCTCAAGATGGTGCCTATGCGTGGCAGGTACGTTTTTGATTTTTTCCAGGATGTCAAGCGTGAGCACAAACTCGAGAGCTACTCTCTGAACAACGTCTCGAAGCACTTTCTGAACGATCAAAAGAACGACATGCCGGTCAAGGAGATTTTTAGTCGATTTGCAGAGGGAGACCCGAAGCGTCTCGGGGAGGTTGCGGAGTATTGTATTCAGGATACGGTCCTACCCCACAAACTCCTCGACAAGTTGTGTCAGCTTCAGAACCAGATTGAGATGGCCAAGGCGTGTTGGGTGCCTCTTTCGTTTCTGAGCGAACGTGGGCAGCAGATCAAGGTGTTTAGCCAGATGGCTTACAAAGCCCGGCAGCTTGGATTTATCATCCCCGTCTTCAAAAAGACGGGTTTGCCGGGGTCTGATGACGGGTATCAAGGTGCGACTGTGTTGGACGCACAAACCGGTGCATACTATGGCCCAATCACTGCACTCGATTTCGCGAGCCTGTACCCGAGCATCATGTGCGCTCACAACCTTTGCTATTCGTCAATGGTGATGGATCCACAGTTTGACAATTTGGAGGGGGTTGAGTACGAGCAGTTTGGTCAGTTTCGGTTTGCACAGAATGTGCCAAGTCTTTTGCCGATCATCTTGTCCGATCTCAAGGCGTTTCGCAAAAAGGCAAAGAAGCTCATGGCTGCAGCGGAGGGAACGCCGATGGAGGCGGTGTACAACGGCCAACAGCTTGCGTACAAGATTTCGATGAACTCAATCTACGGGTTTACCGGCGCGTCGAAGGGTATGCTTCCTCTTGTGGCGATTGCGAGCACGGTCACCATGCGGGGACGCCAGATGATTGAGGAGACGAAGAATTACGTCGAGGCTAACTTTCCAGGTGCTCATGTCAGGTACGGTGACACTGACTCTGTGATGGTTGAGTTTGACGTACAGGGGCGTAAAGGCCAAGAGGCGATTGATTACTCGTGGCAACAGGGCGAATTGGCTGCTGAGCAGTGCACCAAACTGTTCAAGGCGCCCAATGACCTTGAGCTGGAAAAGGTGTATTGTCCGTACTTTCTGTACTCGAAGAAGCGGTACGCAGCCAAGATGTACGAGAAAAAGGGGGAAAATGTCATCTTCAAGAAGATTGACGTCAAGGGGCTCCAGGTGGTTCGGCGCGACAGCTGTCCGTACGTGCGCGAGACGCTCAAGAAGCTCTTGGAAATGATTTTGGAGAGTGACGATCCACGCCCACCGGTTGAATTCGCAAAGCAAGCGACCAAGCTTCTTACGAGTGGTATGGTGCCGATGGAGAAGCTTTTGATGAGTAAGCAGTTGGCTGCAAACTACAAAGTGAAGATGCCGCATGTGGAGGTTCGGGACAAGATTCGCAAGCGCTCGCCGGGGTCCGAGCCTCAACAGGGGGACCGTGTCCAGTTTGTGATTGTCGAGGGTCCGAAGAATGCCAAAATGTTTGAAAAGGCGGAAGATCCTGAATGGGTTATCGAGAAGAAGATTAAGATTGACTACCAGTACTATTTCACGAATCAGCTCAAGAAGCCGGTGTGTGATCTCTTGGAGCCTCTCTTGGGCAGGGACACGGAGAAGCTCATATTCCAGCCCAAGGTTCGGACCATCACGCAGTTTTTCACTCCTAAATAGAGAAGTCGCCACTTGGTGTGACAAGTAAAAATGGAACGTCAGATTACAGAACTGATTGAGGAGGAGGTGAATCGCAGGGTTGCTCTTCGGGTCGGCAAATCTCTCGAAGTCATCTCAAAATTGTACGACATTCCACTTTCGCGCCTTGTGCAGGATACTGCAGATATCGAAGTGCGGTTTTGTCAAGGACTACTCAAGAGCAAGAAGCGATGTCTCAAAGAGCCGCAGCACAATGGCTACTGTCTCTTTCATCAGAAGCAGGTTCCTGTCGTCAAGGCGCATACTGTTCCAAATCAAGTTCCTCAACCGGTCACGTGGGGTTCTGCGCCCGTAAGCCGCTTAAACATTTAGAAGTTTAATAATACAATGAACAAGTCCAGCTTACTTCTCGAGAGTCTCACCCGTTTTTTCAGCGATCAACAAAACGCCGAACAACTACATGATGTTCTCTCGCACAGCAAGGGTATATCCCTTCGCAATTTGGAGTGGTTTGTGACAAACTACGCCAAGACACGTCACGTGACGTACACGGGGCCAAATGGAAAGATTTTCACAGTCCATGTGGCTTACAAGTCGTCGCTTGACGGATACTCGAAGAAGCTTTTCGATCCATTTTGTCGGACCGAGCGCATCGAGTTCCAGGGTCTCACCACTACGGTGGCTCAACTTAATTTTATTCGGTGGTGCATCACGAATGGCATCATCGCATATCTCATCAGCAACAAGCTTCGTGACTTACATGAACGGAAGACGAGCGGATCCATTCTCGAACTCGAGAATAGTGTACCCGTAGTAGAACAAGTATAGATTGTATCCCTGGTTAACCTGTGTGGCGTATTGCTGAACAAAAACGATTTTGAGCGTCGTCGTTTGCGAATCTAATTTAGAAAAATTGATGTACCCTCCCGCATTGTACTCTTTCGGATTGAGCCCGAAGGAATACATGTAGATGTTCTTTGCGGGCACTGACAAGTTGTGCTCGATGGGCTGCTTGAATGCGTAGTAGAGGGACCCCTGAAATGTACTTGTAATGTCCATGTTGTTAAGCACAACCTTTGCCGTGTCAATAGGGTCTACGAAATATGCCGTCCCTGACGTGAATGGCAGTGTCACTGCAGTCTGAATGTACTTGGTCGTAAACCCGTACTCGTACCGCACGTCAGTGTACAGGCTCGATGTCACCGTCTCGTACTTTTTGTTTCGGATGAACCACACGAGCATTTGCACCGGAAAGCTGGCTGTGAGCTGCAATTGTGTAGTGGAGCTGCTGAACGACAGGACACTCTCCTTCTTGAGACGATTGATCACGTAGCGAAGTTTTTTCGTCTTGTAGTAAAGTTTCTCCTCCTCATTCAGCTTAATCTCTTCGAGAATGAGTGCAGGGTTGATAATTTCTTTGTAGGTTGTGGCTGGTTTTGCGGCGGATGGGTTCCAATCGTTTGAAATCCACGGCCATGGATTAAACTTAATTCGAATGTACATTCGTTGATTGTACAAGGCGCACAATGGAAAGTATGGTCTCCGAAGGCGTTCACGTCCTTTTGACAGGTAGGAATGTCGGCGACAGAAAAAGTACTCGAGCGGGACACAGACGGTGACATTGCTCGTCGTAGGACTCAGTGACGTTGTAGATCCACCGTTGACGGCTGAAAACATCGCCGTCTGCTCATCAGAGTCGAGGAACACCTGGTCCTTGATGAAGAACCAATCGTCATAGACTGTCTCGACAATCGTGTCATTAATCATGAAATCACACTGTGCAATGAGCGCTCGCCCCACCTGATTGACGTAGATGTTTGACGAATTGGTCAAGACTGGAAGTTGGCACGTAAAGTACATGTTGCACATGAGGTCTCCGAGCTCCTTTGGCTTGAGCTCAACGGTGATTGTCTCACCGAGAAATGTAGATCCTTGGATAGGCACGTACCGCTGGTAACACACGAAGTTGGTGTGTTGTGGATAGTCGGTGTTCCAAATGGTGTCATCTTTTCCAGTTGTGTATTTCTCCTGTGGACCGACTGCGTACAAGGAATATGTTGTCCCTGCGTTGTACCCCTCCTTTTCAAGATCCTTGTACGTGTCTTGGAAGATTGGCTGATGTCCCTTGACATTTTGACCCAGTTCACGAAGAGGAGCTCCCCCCGTTGTTTTGATGTTTGAATTAATGATGACGGACAGATTCGAAGAGTAGTCAGACTTGTACATCACATTTGCACCAATTACACGAGCTTCATCTGGGGGTTGTTGAACCGTCACCGTTCCAAACACAGGCTCCATCGTGTTATCCTCAACCTGATCGCTCGTCAATGTGACGTACGAGTCATATGTGTACGAATCCTTGACCGTGCCGGGTGTCGTCACAAAGTTGTTCGTGAATACGTTACTGCTCTTGAGCCCTGTGATCCCGTCGACTGTCCACCGGGGACCAAACATTTTCGGCACACTTCCTCGAATGTAGTACACGAGGCGTCCCTGTGTCACATAGTAAAAACCGTCAAGAATACCGGTAATTGAGTTTGTAACGAGAGAGCCAGCATCTGGGGGGTACAACACGGCTCCAATCACTCCCTGATAATTTTGAATGTTCTGTTCCGTATCAGTCTGACACTCGAATGACCACAAGTACGACTCTGACGTTCCGGGTCCAATCTCTACAACACCGGGCGTGTTGGTCGCTTTTGTGAGGATGATGTTTCCCACGAGATTTGTAATACCCACTGCTCTCCAGCCAGAAGTCAACGGGGCCGGTTTACGTGACGGGAGAGTTGGCCAGCTCGTCATGACATAGAACGTAATCACATTCTGTGACGTTGCAGTGTATAAACCACTCAACTGAACTGGCTGTAGAATAACGGGAGCCTCCTCCGGTCCTGCCGGGGCTTCTGGTGGCGGTGTGAATGCTGGGATGACTGTGCCGAGAACACGTGCCTGAATTTTGCGTTCGAGATTGAGAGTCTTTTGAAAAGCTGGGACGACTCGAGACTGGATCGCTTGCTGAATTTCTTTGAGCTTTTGAAATCGTGTTACAGGATTCAAGTCAGTAAAGAATTCTGACATCTACAACTGGCTCAGGTTATTTTTCCACATCTGCACCACACTTGTGCTCTTGAGTACATGTAGATCAGACTGTCGCTTCGCACACAGAGTCTCAAGCTTTACAACCTCCTCTTGTGTGTAGTTGTACGTCTTGATATCTAGCAGCTTGGGTACATGCTCTTCTTCAAACTTGCGCTTTCGCATCTGTGCCTTGACACTGTCAAGCGGCTCGTTCAACACCTTGATTGATCCGTGGATGACACCCTTGATAAACTCAAGCTTGGTGCTTATCCACTGAATCTCCGACTCGAGTTCACGGACGAGATGCGCCTTGCGTTTCTTGTACAGGTCTGTACGAAGTTCGATGTAGTCGCAAAGAATCTCTTCGGGGCTTGCGTACTTTTTGACGGCACCCTTCGGGCCAATCAGGTACATGTTGCTCGTGTGAATCGTCTTGACCAGGCCCAGCTCCTTGACCGGATCCTCACCCGCAAACCCCCAGATTCGAAAGTCTGGCTGTGTCTCCGTCGAGTGATTCTCGTACTTTTGAATCACGTTCTTCTCGACAAGATCCTCCAGGTGCTCTTTGAAGTCCTGAATCCACTTACCCGGAGGGAGTTCAGTCACGTGAATCTGCGTCCCCTCCTTCTCGACGACACCCTCCATGACCCACGTGTGATCCTTCGTCTTGGTCATCTTCCCCCTGAACCCCTTGAAGTATGGCTTCATTGGTACCATGGGCACCTGGTCGAGTGCGCATAGAATATTCTGCTTGATCGCCTCCGGATTGAAAGGAGGAACGTAGCAGCTGAAGCCGGTCCCGATGCCCTCTGCACCATTCATCAGAATCATCGGCACAACTGGAACGTAAAACTCAGGCTCCACCTGTTGACCGTCATCAATCACATACTTGAGAACGGCGCTGTCGTTCGGATCAAAAATGTTCTTGGTCCACGGTGCTAGACGTGTGAAGATGTAACGAGAGCTTGCAGCATCCTTGCCTCCCGCCAGGCGTGTTCCGAATTGTCCACTCGGCTCGAGCAAATTGAGGTTGTTGGCACCCACAAAGTTTTGAGCCAAGTTGACAATCGTACCTTGGAGGCTCGCCTCGCCGTGGTGATACGCCGTCTGCTCCGCCACATACCCGGCCAACTGAGCCACCTTCATGTCTGACGTCAGGTTCTTCTTGAGACAGGCGTAAATCACCTTGCGCTGACTCGGCTTGAGACCATCCGCCACGTGAGGAATCGACCGCTTAATGTCCTCGGCGCTAAAATTGGCCAAGTCACGGTGGATGAAATCAGTCACGGTCAACGTCTTGACTGAACCGTACGAAATACCCTTTGGGGGAGACGCCATGTGCTTTGCAAGCCACTCTTTGCGATCGTCAGCCTGCGACTTGCTAAATGCCAAAGTCATCGATTCGGTGAGATGGGGGTCGGTGCTAAATCCAACTGTCAGCTTGTCAATCTGTTTGAAGTACTCCTTGGCCTCTGCTGACGTTGATGTGCCGAGACCCTTGTAGTACTTCACCGGGCCACTTGTTGACGCGTCCCTGAAAGCTTCCTCCGTGAAAAACCACGTCTTGCCCGCCTTGATGACAGGTGTCACCATGCTGACCACAAATCCAAGTCCGATGAGTTGAGGCCAGTACACGTGAATCATGTTCAACACAAGGCCCTTGATGTGGGAGCCGTCCAGGTCCGCATCAGTCATAATCATCAGGCGCCCGTACCGTAAATCTCTCAGTGAATTATAGACCTTGCCATGTTGGAGCCCGAGGATCTTTTTGAGGTTAGAAAATTCTTCATTCTCCGTCACCTGTTTTATCGTGGCATCCCGAACATTTCGCGGTTTACCCCTGAGTGGAAACACACCAAACTTGTCACGCCCCACAACGCTCAACCCAGCAATAGCAAGGGCTTTAGCCGAGTCACCCTCGGTAATAATAAGAGTGCACTCGGTGCTGCGATGAGTGCCAGCCCAGTTAGCGTCATCCAGCTTCGGAACGCCCGTAATTCGCGACTTTTTGGACCCATCTGTCTTCTTGAGCTCTTTGTCGATTTTGGCAGCACCGAGAGCCACAAGGTCGTCGAGAACTCCAGTGGCCAGGATGTCCTTGATGAATTTTGGTTTCGGCTCAATGGCCTCGGTAATTTTTGACGTGCACTCCGCCTTGGTCTGACTGCTGAACGTAGGGTTGACAACCACCGCCCGCACAAACACAAAAAGACTCGCCTTGATTTGTGCGGGCTTGACCGTGACGCGCTTGTCCTTCTGAAGCTCCTCCATAATCACCTTGACCACCTTGTCGACATGGGTCCCACCCTTGGTGGTGGAGATGCCATTCACCCAGGAGCACTGCTGAAAAGCTCCAGATGTCGAGTGACCAACAACAATGTCAAAATTCTCCGTGTGCATCTTGGCAGTCGAACCGAGGCCGTGCAGCTTGGCATATTCCTCGAGGCTCGGGGCCACCAGATCCACATTGTTAAAGTTCACCCTGGCCTTTGAGCACCACATGGAGGCGTCCCACGCACGCTTGAAAGCCACGTGAGCAAAATCACACGGTCCACCAAATCTGGCAAAGTCGGGCCAAAATTGGATTTGAACATATGGCATCTGCAAAGTACCACCGACTCCTTCGAGAATCTCCGGGGGTGAAACCTTGCTCATGTTGTCCGTCCACGCCTGCTTGTAAGACTTTTTGCCGTCCCAAAGAGTCAGCTCAAATTTCTTGGAAAACACATTGGCGAGCTTGGCCCCGTAGCCGTTGCGACCACCAGTCACGCGCTGCTCATCGTCGTTGTAGTTGGAACTCGTCAGCAAGTGTCCAAAAATCAGTTCGGGGATCCAGATGGGCTTTCCGTCCACCCCCTTCTCCGTCGCGTGCTTCTTGATAGGAATGGAAACGCCAAAGTTTCGAACATAAGCAAACTCACCCCCGGTAATGATTTCAATTCTGTAAACCTTTTTGGGATGCAACGAGTACTGGTCGATTGCGTTGACCAGAACCTCGTCAAATATCTTCACCAAGCCAGGTGCAACAGAAAGCTGACGAAGGCTGAAGTGGTCCCCATCTCGAACCCAATAGGAGGCAGGTTCGGGGTGGAGGGATCCGACATAAGTGTCGGGGCGCTTGAGAATATGTTCGACATGTGAGAGGCGTTCATATTGCATTTCAATTTTAGGTTTTAAATCCTTTAGTTGAACTTGTTCCAGTTTATTGGTGCGAATACGTGTTTGTAGAATCCGCCGTACTGGAGGAACAGGTGGGCCGCCACGTACAGACCGAAGCTCTCGGCAATCACCAAGGGACCCTTCTCTCCGTGCTGGTACGCCACACCGTACTCACCAATACCGCAAATTGCCGTGAAAATAAGAAGCTCAACTGGGAATGGCATCTTGAGACCACTGGGTGACGTGTTACCAGTCTTTGCCGCGTTGTAAGTGTACCAGATGGCAAGAGGTCCAATGATTGCCACTAGTGCGATACCCAAATACTTCAGCACCTTTGCCTCCTTTGCCATTTTCTGCGAATGGTCAGTCTCACCAGCTGCCAGTTTGTAATACCCCGCAAACTCACGGCAAACTCCGAAAAAGAAGAAGAAGAGGGTTGAGATGAAAATTGTATTAAAAATCATACCAGAGTCACCGCCACGATTCCAGGCGACGAAACCTCCTGAAAGTGCACCAGTCAGTGCAAATATGAGAACACCGGCAAGAAACTTGCGAGGCTCCTTTTCAACGTATTCGGTGTGAGCATTGACAAGACTCAGAATCAACAAGAGAAGCACGAGACCCCCCTTGCCCGTCAGTACCAGGTTGTGAAAAGCGTGCTGAGCCGCCTTCGAGTCCATTACTTTATGACTAGAAAAGAAATCAGGGCAATCATGAGTAAAATCACCATCACAATTTCAATTGGAAATTCATCTTCGGATGGAGGATTGTAGTTTAGGCGTTCTGCCCAGTAGTGCAAGGCATCGATGGGGGTCACCTGTGGTTTGCCGATGTTTGCATTCACTGCATTGTGAACGGCAACTGACCACAGAAAGAGATCCTCCGATGTGTTCAGGCTATCCTGTAGAGGGTACTTTTGGAGAACCTCGGTAAAGTGAACTTGGCACATGGGACACGGTAGAACCTTGGTGTAACTTTCGACGAGCGCCTGGAAGGCAGCCTTGTGTTCTTGAGTCAGGACGCTGGGTGCGGACAAACAGGCAAGGTGAAGAGTGCCCCAAAAGTAAGGACCCCAATTCTTCATTCTATTACTAATTTTGAAAATAAATTCGTACATAATACCATATGAATGCATACTTGAGTACCGCGAAGGAATACAGAAATCTTGAGCGTCAAATCGCATTGGGGTCAAAGCCAAGTGCGTTCCGTCGTCTATTCGGTGGGGCAAAGGCTAAAGTTCAAAACCTTGCAAACAAGATGTATGCACGCAAGAAACTTGCTCCGATCAACTACAAACTGAGCATAGGATGGAAACAACATCTCATGGACCTTTTGAGAAAACAACAAGCCGCCCAACAGAAGGTGGAGAATCTAAAGCGGAGTTGGATGAGCGTGCGCATTCGAACACGGACCACTAATAATATTTCAAATTTTAAATCGAAATTAAATGATGCTCAAAGAAACCTTGAAGAAGCAAAAAGAAAGGTGAAGAATGCGCGTAAACAGAAGGTTCTCACGATTGGGAGCACGGAGTACACAAAGAAGGGCATGACTCCAACCGTTTCTGCAGTTAAACGAGTAAATGCCGTGCTTGCGCGAGCAGCTCCAGTTGTTAAACGAGTAAATGCCGTGCTTGCGCGGAACAATAACAACGAATTTCATAATGCACTCGAGTCACACCCTTTAGTAAACAATCCATTATTTAACAACTCAAATTCGAACAACAACTTTCATAATGCATCTCAAAATTTCAATAACAATAAACTGGCTGTCAAAGTGGCAAATAATGCAGCGGCTAGTGCAGCGGCAGTGACACGGGCCAATCTTCTAGCAGCACCACAGCCAAAGCGAATCAATCTTCTAGCAGCACCACAGCCAAAGCGAATCAATCTTCTCCGGGCACTAGCGGCGCCGCAGCTGAGATCATCTGGACTACTTCAGGTAGCAGGTGAACCCGAGGCAAAGACCTGGTCAGAAAGATTCTTTAGTTCAAAACTCGCCGCTAACGCGAAACGTAACGCGGAACGTAGAGAGGCTGCTTTAGGGGCTTTGCCTATTTTCCCGCGGTACAACCTCGGTGGCCGTGCGATCGTCTAAACCCATCAGCACTCTTTTCTCCAGGACTGGGTGGGTATATAAGCAAGTGGAGAACATGTATTTGTATCCAAAAAACACAGGAACTGCTCGTCGCGCCACTTGGCTTAGTGGTTCTGTTCTCGACTTTTACCCCAAAAAGATGGGATTGGTATCCAAAAAAATGCGCGCCCCAAAGATGATGCCTGTCCGCCCCAAGCCGTTTGTCCCTTCCGGAGAACCGGTAGTGGGTGCAGATCGGTGCAGGCCTGTTTCAGTTCCAGTCGTGCGGAAGCCTCTGGAGCCTCCCAAGGGCAAGGGTGGTGAGCTCTGGCAGCGGTTCTACACAGACGCACAAAAAGTCGGCAATCCCTACCCAGAAAAGTTTGCCGACTCAGCTCTTCGGTCTCGTGAGCGAGTACATGATCTGGACGACAAGCGTCACAAGCTCCAGCAGACCAACAAGGTGCCTGGCCGCATGGAGACGGTTGCAGCTGCAAAACCCAAGGGACCAACCTGCAAGTCGCGCACGCTCGAGAACCGCCCCTGCCCCTTCGCAGCAACCTGCGGGGACTTTTGCAAGAAGCACGCAGTGAAATAAAGTATCTGGTTAGTGTAATGGAGATTGACTGGAATTACATCTGGGCCGCCATAGCAATCAATTTCCTCATGGTCTATGTCGTCCCCAAACTGATCACAAAACCCACAGGTATCAAGGTGGTTGACGATGCCGTCCTGTACCTCAACTCGCAAAAGTCATTCCTTTTGTCATCCTCCATCATCGTTGGTCTGACGATGTACCTGGCCCACTACTGGGTCGATTCCCAGAGTGGAGGTCAGAGCGATTCACTCGCCCTTTCAGGATCCCCGACACTTGCCAAAACTAAATTCTAGACGCATAGTATAATGAATACTCGCCCAACCCAGCAGGTGAACACCGCCTTGAAGAACATGAATGCACAGACCAAGCTCCTGGCTGAGGCGAATGCACAGATTAATGCCGGTGCCAAGCAGCTGAATGCTGGACAGATGGGTCTCGCCAATCGCAACGCCGTCGGTGCGACAAACAAGCTCGCCAGTGTTTCACAAAACTTGCGTGAGCAAGCCTCTCGCCTGAACAACGCTTCTGCAAACTCAAACAACAAGAAGCTCGCCTCCGCTGCCAAGCAGGCTGAACTCGCGTCAAATGCCGCCAAGAAGGCTTCTATTACAAACGCACTTGCTCACATTGCACAGGCTGCCAAGCTCACCGCCGAGTCCACCGCTTCCGCGGGTGTTAACATTCGTGGAATGTAATTTGCCCCATAAGCTTGTGTGTATGCGTGTGATCCCACGTCTTCACCTCCTTTGAGTAGCAATCCTTCATGTGCGCCACGAGATCAGGGTAATTTGGGTGACCCCACTCGTGATCCGCCTTGAACAAAAAGTCGTCAAAACCAATCGGCCCCTTGGTACACTTGACGACCCACGGAGTCTTGACGTACTCCTTCAGGCCCCCGTAATCAGTAATAATGACGGGTTTGGCCCGCAACGCCGCCTCAACGGCCCCCATTCCGGCACCCTCGGAGTGTGAGCAATTGATATAACAGTGTCCCTGTGCGTGGATATTCTCCATCTGCTCCATCGAAAGGAGCCCGTTAATCACCGTCACGCCGGGAATTTCTATTTTCACATCCTGATTGCACGTCGCCTTGAGAAGAAGTCGGGCATTCGGAAACTGGCACTCCTGAAATGCATTCAGGAGCGCGGTGATATTCTTTCGTGGATCGGCGATGTTGCCAATCGTATAGAACACGTACGGCCCATCCGTCTTGGGTGGCCGGTACACTGGTGGAGTCGGTGCGTACAAGTGCAAAACCTTCCATTCCGTGTTTGGAAACTGCTTGCTAAAAACCTCCTTGCAGAATTCAGACGCCACATATACCACCGGATACCTGTCTGCAATCAACTTGTATGCGTCATTCACGGGCTCCGTCTCACAGATGGTCATGATGGTCATATTGTCACAGTACAAGAGGTAGTCGTCTGCAAGCGCAATCTCAGCGGGAAAGGGGAGCATGAAATAGAACGCATTCGTGTAATCCACCCTTGGAGGCCTAGTCCCTTTTTCGACGAAATCACCTCCCACCATTTCCGCATATCGTTTCGTCACCTGGCCTATACCAGACAATGGGCTCGGACCGATGAAAAGCCAATTAGATGAAGTCCGAAGGACTTCGATACGCGCAGCGGCAGCAACAACTTGCTCACAAGTTGAAGACATTACTTACAATCATTGTCAACCATCCGTTTAACTAGAGTCTTGAAATCAATCTTCGGACGCCAGTTGAGCACTTCGTACGCCTTGCGCGCATCCGCCACGAGAATATCCACCTCGGCCGGCCGGTAAAACTCTGGATTCACCCTGACGACTGGGTTCCCAGACTCTTTACAGTAGCCAACCTCATCTTCAGCCACCCCCTTCCATTCAATACCCTTATCATGTGCCACCTCGATAAACTCACGGATGCTGTGCGTCTCACCGGTACCAATCACGAAATCTTCAGGAATCGGTTGCTGCAACATAAGCCACATGGCTTGAACATAGTCCTCTGCATGACCCCAGTCCCGCTTGGCGTCCAGGTTTCCGAGTTCTATCGACTTGCCCGTCTTGTTCCACTCTGCCAAACCCAAAGTAATCTTGCGCGTCACAAACTCGGAGCCTCGGCGCTCAGACTCGTGGTTGAACAGGATACCCGTGCATGCAAACATCTCGTACGCCTCGCGGTAATTCTTCGTCATCCAGTACCCAAACAGCTTGGAGACACCGTAAGGGCTTCGGGGGTAAAAGGGGGTGTTTTCATTTTGGGTGGGTTGCTGAATCTTTCCAAACATCTCGGAAGTACCCGCCTGATAGAATTTGAATTTTGAAATAGAATTCGTTTGACGAATTGCCTCCAAGACCCGGAGGGTTCCCATGGCGTCCACATTGGCAGTGTACTCTGGTTGGTCGAAGGATAGTTTCACATGTGATTGAGCACCTAGGTTATACACCTCGATCAGATCATAAGTTGAGTTCAGAGAGTTGATGATGGAGTTGATCCGGGCCGTGTCGGTCAGGTCTCCTTCAATCAGATTGAATTCTGAATTTGAATTTAAATGTGAAATTCGTTCGTGTTTCTTCTCCGAGCAGTACCTTGCGAGTCCATAGACAGTGTACTGTTTGGTAAGGAGGAATTCAGCCAGGTAAGACCCATCCTGACCAGTCACCCCCGTGATGAGGGCCGCCTTCATTAAGCTTTATATGCATAATTTCTTTACTTGATAAACGAGCATCTTGACTCGCAACAAATCATGAAAGTCGGGATCTTGGAAGAAGCACAATAGAAAGTGCTTTGTTCTGTGGTCTACATTGGGTATCCTGATGAACCAGGCGACACACCAATTCAGGGCAGACTTGAGGCTGACCATCTACTGGATTGAACGATTATATTCTCACGTAAAAATAGATGGCTCTGGCGAACATCCTATTGATGAGCCTGGCTGAAACATTTGGTAATGTCCACTTCAAATGGTTCGCCAAGTCTCAGGCACACCACCACATGATTGGGGGCTTGGTAGGGTACGTTGGAGTTGTGTATTTTCTGGTGCAGAGCTTCTCGTCGGCGAGTCTCCTGTACGTGTCGGCGATGTGGGAAGGCATGATCACAGTGCTGGGTGCGCTTGTTGCGTACTTTTTCCTAGGTGAGCGATTCACTTCACCTGTTCAATACCTCGGAATCGTCTTCGGTCTTTTGGGTATGATTATGGTGCATATGGGTGGTCTTAAAGAACTCGAAACCTAAGTTGGCAATGGATGACATACGAACACTGATACGGGAGAATATATTGCCTCGTTTAGATAATTTAGATGCTGAAATGCATGATTTACGCATGGTGACGTGGCCGGTATGTCAAGGACAAAGGGACTCGTCATCAGGTGGTATTTTTACAAATATAGATTCAAAATCCAGATTTCTCAAATTGTTACACGTGGATGATATTCGGCAGTTGCTTCGAAGGAAGGCAATCTACATGGGGCTTGTAAGCACCGAACTGGTTGAAGAGGAGCTTAAGCAGATTTTGATAGTTTAACATATGTTCTACGTGCGAAATTCCACTTGTAATTATTCTTGTTACTGGTCCACGACTCTAGGTTGACATTTCTTGGCACGTTGTTGATGCTAACTGTGATGTGTGGGCGCCCCGGCTCGGCCAAGCGCAGCTTCCCCTTTGCATTCCGAAGAGCCTTTTCGACGCGATTCTTGTTGCTCTCTGTGTCGTGTAGAGTTTTTTGAACTTTACGCAGTTCGATACCAAATTGAATCGCCCTTTGTTGTTGAGCCATCGTCATTCGTGGCATCAATGAAACCAAAAAAAGGAACATGGCGATAACCAATGCAAATACGTTCATTTAATATACGCGCAGAAATTTACTGCAGTCCACTGGAGGAATTGAAGCTTCGGGTGGTCGCTCCATCAGGTTCGTGGTTCCGTCGAGATGTTTCCCCGTCTTGATCCATTCACGTATATTCTCCTCCGTCTGAAGGTGCTTGTGGTTGTTATCATCAAGCGCATGTGCAAATGTACGCATCTTGTTGAGGACGTGCTTCTCGTCTCCAAAGCTGCTCAGGTGCCACCCGGCAAACCTCTGAACTGGAAACTTCCAGCGGTTGTCACGGAAGTAATTCGGACCATATTCCTTGAACAGGTCGATTTGAGTAATGACTGTGCCGTACCACGGCTCACCTGTAAACAGATACTCAAAGTTGTACATGTACATCCACATGTGGAGAGACATGACCCGGTGAGGAAGCTGCTCCCACCTGATCAAAGACAGGTCAGGAATCTCGTCAACATCACTCACCATCACTATGTCGTGACCGAGAAAACCATCGAGGCCGCGAAGAATCGCCTCGCGCTGATACTTTTCGCGCGACCACGGGTTTGTATCTGTCGGCGACTCATCCTTGGTGACAATCACGTGTCGAATCTTCGGAAGCCACTTGGTGAAGAGCTCCTTGTTCTTCTCGAAAAATAACTCCTTTGGACCCCCGACGTGATTCACCTCCGCCTCGACAAGCACAAAGAAATCTACGTACGGGTCAAGTGTTTTGAGACGAATTTCAAGAACATCAAGCTCGTTATAAAACATGAATGTGTCAATGATCATTACCAGTTAAGTAACCACCTTCTCTAAATACAGTTTTGCGAGCTGAATCCGCTCTTCCAACTTTTTGTCTGGAAAGTGAATCATGAAATCTCCTGATTGCCACTGTCCGTTCACCCCGAGAGCATCCTTGTGCTCGACCTGGGCATACCTGGGCATGGTGGTATAGTCGTACGAGTTGAAAAGACGTTGTGGCACAACCTTGATTACGGAGCGCCAATAGCTCCCCGTCACGCAGTCCTGGATGTACTGGTTCTCGTACATGGGGTGGTTCTTGTAGATGGCTCCCGCACACTCGATGCTGTTGAGAAACGCCATCCCAATCTCAGAGTTTCGAAGCATAAAATTACCACAATTGGTCCCGTTTATGTCTGCCGGTAGAATAAAGTGGAACCTCTCATCTGTAAATTGTTCCAATTTAATTTTGAAATTCGTAATCATAGCATCACTCTCACTGAAAAAGATCCAATCCGTGTCTGGGTACTTTTTGAGTGCGTCCCTGATGAGCGTAATCTTGTCAAACCCAATAGCTTTGCGTTCGTAAAGCCACCCGTCAGTCATGGTGACGAGTGGGTATCCGTGGATCCCGCAGTACTTGCGCTTGTTCTGTTCGAGTGTGACATCTGCAAGAGACTGATAGTTGTCTGTGTGAAGGGTAGTGAATACAATCTTCATTACAAATTAGAACCGCCTAAGGTTTAAGTACGTCGGCTTGTCTGAAAACAGAAACGTCCTGAACACATCTTCGGTCAACTCCGACGGCTTGAAAAGGCTGATGTTGGACAGGTTCTTCATGATAGACAAATCATCCTCGGCCCAGTGTGTAATCCCGTCGTGTGAATAGTCCTTGTCACGTCCAGAACCCACCAACTTGACATTCACCTTTTCGTGGTTTACGTAGTTGCGAATCATCTCAAACGGGCGGTACAGAAGAAAGGGGGTGATCGAATAGCACACAGGCACAAATCCAGAGTTGGCGAGTCCCACCGCTGTGCCAATCATCAACTGCTCACACGACCCGAGATTCACCGCCCGATCTGGGAAATCACGCCGAATGTCGTCAAGGATTCCGTAGCCGAGATCCGCAGTGAGTAAGAAAATTCTCGAGTCGGCGCCCATAGCCTCGTGGAGCATCTTGGCAAAGTTCTTCCGCATTGAGAACTTCGGTCAGATTATCTTTATCCTCGTCACTCATCACATGGTAGTGCGCCTTGAGGCCCTCGAGAAATGCAATCGGGGGAGTAGTGGTGAACCACACGTGGGTGCGCCAAAAGAACGCCTTGAGCCGAAACCACAGATACCACCTGTTGACGGGGTCATACGCCGAGTACCCGTTGACGTTGACGTGCACCTTGAGGTTCTTCAGTCCCTCCTTGTATGCAAAGGCGAGAGCCTCCCACACAGACCCCTCTGCACACTCCCCGTCGGAGATGAGGACATGGACGTCACGGGTCCGATTGGCAAGTGCATATCCGACCGCCACAAGGATACCAGATCCGAGTGACCCCGTCGAGACGAAAATACCATTCTCGAGGTCACGGTTCGGGTGAACACCATGCTTTACAACAAGCTCATCAGCGTCACATCCCTCGTACTGCTCGAGGACGACATACAGAGCAAGTCCCGCGTGACCCGAACTTAATACTACAATATCCGTATCCTTTTTGGTATCGTAAATATGATCCAAAATTGGAAGAGCCGTCAGACAACTGCCGAGGTGACCCAACTTGTGCTTGTGGGTCAGCTCAACAATTCTCTTCTCCATTCTTCCTTTTGTAAGCAGACACCATCCTCCTTATCCCACTTTCAAGGTTCCTAGCTGGCTCCAAATTAACTCGAGGAAACTTGAACTCAAGAAGGTGCGTATCAGCCATCCACGACGGTGGCCCCACACCCTCCACAATTTCAATTGGAAATTTGTAACCAGTCACCTTTTGGAAGATGTTCACAAATTTCATGTTGGTTGTTTGGTGTCCGGTACCGATGTTCAAGAGCGTAAACTGTTCGATTGGACCCTGTGTAACCACCGTCAGGAGGATATCTACAAAGTCGTCAATGTACATGTAGTCGTGAAATCCATCAGTCAGCTTCAGAACCGTTCCGTCTTTCATTTTTTGAAACAAAATTTGAGAAAGTTTTGTAGGCTTTTCATCTTCGCCATAGATGGTAAATGGGCGGATGAACATGGTGGGGATTTTGCACTGGTAAGCTGCACCACGGGCGAGCATGGCTGTCGCCGCCTTGGTCGCCTCGTACATGTTGGTCGGAAGCGGGAGATCCCTCTCTGACCGCGGCTTGTTCACATTGCCATACTCACTCGAGGATCCAAACAGGACGAGACGATCTACGGAATTTTTTGAACACCACTCCAGGATAGCCTGTGTGAGTACCACATTCGAATCGAACATTTCTTCCTCCCGTTTGAGTTCAGCTCCGAGATGGTAGATAATTTGAGGTTTAAAATGATTTAAAACTTCTATCATCCCAGTGGGTGTTACACGGCCGACAGGTCGCACCTCGTTACCGTCTAGTATGAGTTTTTCGACAAGGTGACGTGCGATGAATCCATATTTACCCGTCACGAGTATCTTCATTACAAACTAAGACAGTTTAAGCTTTAAAGTACTACCAGTCCGAAGGACTGTTCTTAGCGAAGCTGGCAGAGAACCTTCGGTTCTAAGATTTAAAAGCATGAATCGTGTCAAAGTTCACCACCTTGACCTGGTATCCCACCTTCTTGAACACATCCTCCATCTTCACGCGGTTGGCGATAATGTCATTGTGAGTAAAGTTGGGTACGGTGGCATGGCACTCGATGAAAATCTCGTCAATCCTGTCAAAGACGGCACCGAGCGTCTCGACCGTCACGGCGCGCATCTCCGACCCCTCGATGTCAATCTTGCAGAAATCCACCTTGTCCAGGTTGTACTTGTCAAGCAGGCTCTTGAGACACAGACCCTCCACATCGATAGAACGGCCGTACTTGTTCACAATCGAGTTCATCGTCGAATTCTCATCTGAAATGTAAAACTCGACGGGACCATCGACGTCACACAGAGCCACCTTGGCGAGCTCCACATTCGTGCTCGCTGCCGTCAGCTTCTCAAAAATGGACTGGTGAGACGGTGTAGGCTCGACGGCAATGAGACGCTTGGCGGAATCCTGAGCGTACAGCGTAAACAGTCCTACGTTGGCGCCAATGTCCAGAATGGTCATGTCCGACTTTCCCTTGAGGCACACATCATAGATGCGATCCGTGTTAATCTGGCGGATGATAAACTGTGCAAACCCCTTGGGGTCGCTCAGATGCGCCTTGGTACGTGGGTCAGTCTCGTCCAGAGTCACCGAACGACCGGCAGAGGTGATGATCGCGGACATTTAACATATAAAGTTTCTATGCTTTATCACAGTATGAAGCTCCTCGTAACTGGAGGACTTGGATTTATCGGATCAAACTTTATCGAGTACATTCTGCGCGTTGAGTCTGACGTGACTGTTGTGAACGTGGACAAGTGTGACTATTGTGCACGTGAGAAGAATGTGCCGGTACACCCTAGATATACGCTCGTCAAGGCGGACATTACGGACAAGGCGAAGATGGAGGAGGTGTTCAACGTGCACCAACCGACGCACGTGATTCACTTTGCGGCACAGTCATTTGTGGATCTGAGTTTTGAGCAGTCTTTCCAGTTTACACATGATAATGTGCTCGGGACGCATGTTCTCCTCGAGACGGTTCGTAAATACGGAAAAATCAAGCGGTTTATTCACGTGAGCACCGACGAGGTTTACGGTGAGGTGGAGGGTCACGTGACGTGTGACGAGTCTGCGCCTCTGAATCCTAGCAACCCCTACTCTGCAAGCAAAGCGGCTGCCGAGCTTTACGTCAGGGCGTACACCAATTGCTACAAGATTCCGTGCATCATCACACGTGGTAACAACGTGTTTGGGCCAAAGCAATACCCAGAAAAGGTGGTTCCCATCTTTGCTCGGCAGATTCTCGGTGGTCAGTCTGTGACTATCCACGGGGACGGGTCGACACGGCGTAATTTCATTCATGTGGATGACGTGTGTACCGCTGTTCACTGCATTCTTGACCGAGGAGGTATGGGTGAGACGTACAATATTGGAACTAAATTCGAACTTTCCGTATGGGAACTCTACCAGCAGATGACCGACATATGGAAGGTGGGGTCAACTGCCCATTTTGTGAAGGACCCACGGCCACACAACGACTCGAGGTACTGCATCGATAGTTCAAAACTCAGAAAGTTGGGATGGAAAGAAGATTCTAATTTTAAAACAAAATTGGAGGAGACAATCAAGTGGTACAGTGACAACGCGGATTGGTGGGCTTAAAAAATTCACCTCCTATTTTACCACCGGTAAATGAAATTGATCGTGTTTGACCTGGATGGTGTCCTTGTCGACTCGCGTCACCTTCACTACACTGCACTGAACGAAGCTTTACCACCTGAATTTCAGATTGGAATTGATGAGCATCTGGCCAGGTATGATGGGGTGAGTACCACCCGGAAACTTCAGATGTTGACAGAGGAGAAGGGACTTTCACTTGAATTTCATTCTGAAATTTGGAAAAAAAAACAAGAACAAACTATATCCCTTATTCCATCCGTCATCAATTTTGATTCTAAATTAGTAAAAATAATTCAAACCCTAAAGGATCAGGGTCTCAAGGTGTACTGTGCTTCCAACTCTATACAGGAAACTATGGTTGAATTTCTGACAGCACTTGGTATCATCGAGTTATTTGATTTTCTAATTTCAAACCAAAATGTGGATCGACCCAAGCCTGACCCTGAGATGTACCTTCGGTGTATCCTGCATGCAGGGGTCAGTCCCATGGAAACTTTGGTCGTGGAGGATTCTCCCATTGGTAAAAAGGCGGCGTACATGTCATGTGCTCATGTGTTACCGGTTGGTTCTCGGCGTGACGTGACACTCGATGCGATTAACAAAGCCTTGATAAAGGCGATGAGCCTTAACAGGGTACGTATGGGTACTATGGACATTCGATGGAAGAACAAGATTAATGTCGTCATTCCTATGGCTGGCAAGGGGAGTCGGTTTGCACAGGAGGGGTACCTGCTCCCCAAGCCCTTGATTGATGTGCAGGGTGTCCCTATGATTCAGCGTGTCGTCGAGAACCTCAACATTGACGGTCAGTACATTTTCATTGTTCGACAGGAGCACCTGGACATGTACGACACAAAGGCACTTCTGGACCGTATTGCACCCGGATGTATTATTGTGCCAACTGACGGTGTTACTGATGGTGCCGCGTGTTCTGTGCTGTTGGCGGCTGCACACATCGACAATGACACAAACCTCCTGATTGCCAATTCTGACCAGTTTCTTGAGTGGGACTCGAGTGCCTTTCTGTACGAGAGCATGAATGTCGACGGGTGCATCTCCACTTTTGAGCAGTCCGACCCGACGGACAAGAAGTGGAGCTACGCGTCACTGTCAGACACTGGATTTGTTGATCGAGTGGCTGAAAAGGAGGTGATTAGCACACACGCGAATACGGGAGTCTACTTTTGGTCCAAGGGGTCGGACTTTGTCAAGTACGCGAAGCAGATGATTGACAAGGACATTCGCACGAATGGGGAGTTTTACATTGCACCCATCTACAACGAGGGTATTGCAGACGGCAAGAAAATTAAGATTCAAAATTGCAAGAAGATGTGGGGTCTAGGTGTTCCGGCGGATCTTCTCAAGTTTCTCAAGGATTATGTAATCTGAGCATATACCCAGTGCTCCCATCTTTTGTTCCGTCGTGTACATTGCATTCTCGGGCATGACGCACACTGTATCCTTGTTGATTTCTGAACCCGGATAAGCCCATATATACCCCTGGCTCGTGAGCGTATAGTCATCCTTGTCGTGCCAAAAGTAGTTGACATTTATGTCAAAGTATCCAAGACGCCGTAGAGCCTCTGTGTTCTTGGCATGGATCCAGAGCCCTTTGCGTGTCAAAAATTCACTGCTGATTGAGTACTGCGGGCCGTCATGTCCGAGCCACCACCCTACCTCGTGCCACCACACGTCACACTCACACTCAACTCCACTACCGAGTGCGTTGATGATGTAATCAGGACGGTTCTCGAGTTCGGGGTATGGCCCTATGAGGTTGCCTCGGTGAGATATGTACCTCATTGAAATAAAGAATCAACTCCCCTTTATTTCAATGAACACGGTTGTCTGTGTTCTTGGTCAGATTCGATACCCTGAACTCACGTGGACCCACTTTAAGAAATATGTCCTAGATGAGCTTGGTGCCGACCTCGTCACATGTGGACCCGATTCTGTAAAGTTGAATGAGTTTACACGAAACTCAATCCTAAACATCCACTCGGACCCACAAGTTGAGCCAACGGCCCAGAAGATTTTGGAGCACCGTCGAAAATTACATCAGGAAATTCCCCAAAAATACACCCAATACATACTGACCCGGTCGGATCACATGTGGTTTGGCCCTCACCCAAAACTCGATCCCTCTTACCAATGGTTTATGAATTCTGAATTTCATTTTGGAATTAGTGACAGACACTGGGTTTTAAACAAATTTGATTTTGAAAAGTATTGTCAAGACCCAGGTAATTTTGATTCTAAATTCAATAACATAGAGGCATACCTCTTTTCAAAGGTGAAATGGGGACCCGAGACGGCACTGAGTCCCTTCCCCATGTATCTCACTGGTGAGAATTCCGAGTACCGCCGACCAGATGAGATTCACTCATCACGTGATACACTCCGGTGGCCTTTCAAGTTTATTCACAACGAGCTGAGCCGGAACGGCATGTACACTGGACGTGCTTTAGCGCAAAGTTAGCATGTACATCGTTTTGCGAATGAGCGCTGTAATTTCATCCTGAATATTCTTCAAGTAAGCGTCCCGTGGGAGTCGGAGTGAGCGAATGCGACCCAAGAGAGCCCCGAAGTAAGCGCGCGCCTTCTTAGGGTTGCGAATCTGCCGCGAGTTGACGTGAATTCTGCCGATGCGGCCGTACTTGCCCATGTACGCCTCGGCATAGTCGTCGAGCAAGTCGACAATCTTCTCATAGTACTTCTCAAGCGCCTTGTGTTGTGCGTATGAGGAGGTCTCGAGATGGAACGCATGCGCCTGGTTCCGTGAGTTCATGAGGATAGCCACAAATTTGGTGGCTGCCATCTTATTTATTAATAGACGAAGATATTTGCCGGCACGCATTTCGTCTGAGGCAGAGACGGGACGGGTCGCGAACTGTGCCGAGCATGCGTTTGACGGAGCATGTCCAGACACCATACCTGACGCGGTAGCCTGGTCTCGCGTAAAGCATCTTCCATGCGGCACCGTAAAACTTGGCTTGCTCAAAGACGTTTGGGTGGGGTTTGCGTTTCACTTCAATCACGCGGTACTCTTTCCCTTTGAGAAACACGAGGTCACCCCGGCCGTACTTTTCCTTCCGAGGGACGACGATCCACTCGTGTCCCTTGAGCTTCCACCCCCGTGCGAGGTAGTAGCGAATGCAGTCCTGGTGGACCTGTTCCTCTGTGCGACCCGTGCACTTCATACTCTTGGTCGAGAAATTAAAGCTTTTTGATCCTAAAACATAAATGAGCATGTCGGCTTTGTGCAAGGTTTGCCTTTATTACAATCACGGTGACAAGACGTGTGGTCGTTCACTGGTCGCTGTAAGCAAGGGTAAAGTTTACCACGACTATGCCAAGTTCGTGCGTTACGACGCGAAGAGGTGCGGGCCACATGGCAAGTGGTTCGAAGATATTCTCGGGGAGGATGGTCTATCCAAAAAGACAATCATCGATGAGTTGTTTGAAGATTTTGATATGTGATAGTAATGAAACACCCAGCGAAGATTGCCAAAGGAGGGGTGGCTCATTTGACGCTGTCATAGAAATCTTTTGAATGGCACGTACAGGGACTTGCGTAATGCAAACCATGAGTAGAAAGTGCTACTAGTCGCGTCAGTAAAAACACGCGCAATGTGTACTCTGGTGCCACTCTATATACCACGAATGAGACAGTAGCCGGAATAATAGTATGAGACATAGCCGATACAATATCCTTTACATGCAGGTAATGAAACTGGATGTTCCATAAGGTGTACAGTGCTATCATGACCGGAACCTTTATGGACGTGTCATCATATTTTAGTTGTGATATCCATATAAATATTGCAGTACCTAGAAGCGCATTAAATAAAAATCTGTTATATGTAGCCTCCGCGATAGCAATACCGATATTTAACAGCAGTATCGGTATGGTTAGTTTAGGGTTGTATATAAACACAAGCAATGAAGCCAGTACTAATATGGTTTTTGCTGCGACAAATGGTTTTGTGAATGGCATTTATATCATCTTTGAAAAAAAATCAACGTTTAATCGATGTAGCGAGATTCTTGAGCACGCGATTCGCATCCTTGTATGCTTGTTCGACATTTCCGTTCTTGATGTGCTTGACGAGTTTTTGTGCGGCTGTGGATGCGCGCGACTGTGCACGCATGAGATTTGTAATCCGAGCCGTATTCTTGAGTCCCTTCTCCTTACGGCTCCCGGTGAGTGGATTGCGTGACCCGAGTGACGGGTCTTTGATGGCAAATGAGCTGAATGAGCTGGCGAGCAGGGTCAACACACCCTTGTAGAGGTACTTCAGGCGTTGAATTGGCATCCCAAATTTGGCAGTGTACTTGTCGAGGAGTTGGTACCGTCTCACACCTGGAACGTACGCGAGTGTCGAGTCAACCAGACCCTCCGGCTTCATACCTACAACTTGAATCTTGTACTGTATCACTCGGTAAATCTCCTTTTTCGTGATTGGGTTGTACCGAACAGGTGGAACCAGATCCTCTTTGGTGATGGCGGATGGCACCTTGTATTTTTCCAGTAGCCATTTCTGAAACCCGTTGACGTGACGACTCATCATACGATCCATGGCACTGAATTTCAATTTCATTTCAGAATTCGAAAGTTTATTAGGAACTGCAAAGACAAAGTCAAAGTCTGTCGTGTCTTTTGTACGCGCGTTTGGTGAAATCTTTTGTGCCCGCAGGAAGAGCTTGACTGCCATACCGCCGCCCAGATAGTGAATGAATTCTTTGCGCTGGCGAATCAGGACCGGATGACTCTTTGAGTACTGTATGAACAGCTTCGGTATGTTCAGGCTCATTAATCTTGCACGAGAAAAAAGTATCAGTTGGTAGTAGATGAAGAATGTACTGCTTCTAATCCTCGTGGTTGCTATTTTCATCCTCGTGACCAGGAGGGGATCCGGGTACGAACCCTTCAATCCAGTTCGTGAGCCACCTCAGGTGATAGTCGATATTTTGTCACCCGTGGAGTGTAAGTGTATCATCATAAAAAAGGATTGCCCAAGTCTTGACAAGCTTGTGCGTCTTGCCGCAAAGTTGAGTGGGGAGCCTGTCGAGAATTGCGAGCCTCCTCTGATCCTCATGAACAACGAGGGTGGCGATGAAGCCCTGTGCGAGATGAACGATTCTTGCGACGAATTCAAGAATCTAGGCGGAAAACGCGTCGGTTGCCTAGTGGTTTACCTGAATAACGACTTTGAAGGTGGCGAGCTCCGATTTGCTGCTCACGGAGGTCAGAGGATCAAACCCGAGGCGGGAACGGGTGTTTTTTACCGCCCACTGTTGAACAATCGCGCGGTTCACAAAGGGGAGCACGTGACGTCAGGTACAAAGTACACGTGTGTGATTTTTGTACGGGAGAATCACGCGGACAAAATTGAGGTTTTGTAATCGACTGACATGTTGAAATGTATAGTTAGGTATCCAAAAAAACAAATGGCCTCCTCTACTTTTGCCTCGACAATCGACGCTCTGATCCGCGAGCGCGAGAACAAGTTCATCGAGCGCGTGGCACAGGATTACAACCTGAACTTGGAGGAGCTCCAGGCCAAGTACACCGAGGCTGAAATCAAGGTTCCCAAGCAGGTCAAGAAGCGCAAGGCGACTGTTGAGATCATGGACGAGGAGGGGCAGCCGATCGCAAAGAAGAGCAAGGGGTCTTGCCAGGGCATCACCTCGAAGAAGGAGGTGTGCAAGTTTAGCGCTCTGAAGGGTGGCTGTTTCTGCAAGCGCCATCAGAAGGCGCACGAGGAGGCTGAGGAGGCCAAGGCTGCTGGCATCGAGGTGCCGGTCAAGAAGGTCAAGGTTCCCAAGGAGGCCAAGGTGAAGGCTCCCGAGCCCATGCACGCGCACTCGATGGATGGCGTGGTTCATACCGACTGTGACCTCTGCCAGTCCCACGGTGCAATCTTCGGCGGCATCTTCGAGGTGGAGGAGGCTCCAATTGAGGAGCGCATCAAGACGGTGTTCGAGAGTGCCGTTGAGCCCGAGGATTCCGACTCTGAGCCCGAGCACGCTGATGGTGGTCTTGCTGAGGAGGAGTTTAGCGACGCAGAGTTTCCTTCAGATGACTGAGGGTCGCGCGGAGCCACAAGAAATTGTCTTGGCGCACTTTGTACAATGTAATTAACCAAAGCAAAATCAAAACAATCCACACGAATGCGTCTTCGTTTTCGGGAGTTTGAAAAGTATAGATTGGGCCCATAATCTTACCCATGAACGTCTCACAGTCATCCTTTTTACCGGTGAGGATCTTCTCCAATTCCGTCAGTGCACAGACTGACTGATTTGTATACCAGTGTATGAGCAGGAACGGCACGAGCAGCAAGTGCATCGTCAGAATTCTCTGATTGTTGGTGAATGGTGCGAATACGAAAAAGGCGACGACGAGGGCGTGAATGAGCCTGATGACCCACGTCAGCATAATGTAGTACAAGAAAGAATTTAGGTCAGGCGAACCTAAGGAACTTAGGTTCTGTTATCGAGTTTGTCCTCCGAAAGTATTGAAAATCAACTCAAAAAAATGAACTTCGAGCAGCTGTACGAAGCTGAGAAGGCTGAGTGTGAGCGTCTCACCAAATACATCGAGGATGGTCTTCCAGAAGGTCCTTTGGTTGGAACTGATATTCGCAAGAAGTTTGGTACTTATGAGTTTGACGGTACTGTTACTGGGTATGACCCAATTTCGAACAAGTATTATGTGGAATACGAGGATGGTGATGATGAGGATATGAAACCCGAGAAGGTTGAGAAGTACGCCTACAAGGAGGGTCAGGATGAAACCATGAACTCGATGTTCGACTGGTTGGACGAGACTGGTGGACACGCGCAGTCATTTGCAAAGCAGTGCCGTACACTCTGCAAGGGTCGATTCAGTCGTTGTGGTTTCATTCACAAATGGTACAAGGAGAAGCGGGATGTGGACATCAAGGATTGGAGCGACGAGCCCTTCACAAAGGCTGATATCAAGCCTTGTTTGTGGAAGCATCTCGGAACGTCGCACCGAAAGAAGCTGAAGCGCGCCCGGATTCTTCTTGAGGAGCTTAAGAATGTGTAAAAAAGGTTCTGTTCTCGACTTTCTCTGTCTAAAGTATAGAAAAGCATCTCAAAAAATGCAGTACAAGCGCCCCTCTCCTCGTGTTCGTCGCGGGTATGGTGTTTCTATTCAGAAGGTTAATCCAAATGCTAAGGGCCGTGTAGCTGATATTGTGTGGAGCATACTAAACATGGGGGTTCCTGTAGCCCCCCCTGTCATCTGGACCCCTCCCAACGACTACAAGTTTATCGCTAAGAAGCTTCCTGAGCTCGAGGGTGATTTACTTATTGCCCGCTGCGAATCGTGGTTCGATGCTCACCCCCAGCCTTTGACTGTTACACGGACTGAAAAAGCAAAAGTGGACACGTCTTTTATTTCGGCGCTTCATGAAAAGTACAAGGACAAGCGTCCTCCTATGGAAGAGTCGATTGCAGCCTGGCGTGCGGCTGGGTTGAGCGAGGAGCGTCTGGCAAAGTACACTTCTTGGTGGAAAAAGTTCGAGTCTTCATCTGAAGAGCGCCAGGCGGCTCTGAATCTCATATTTGCCAAGTATCCATCGGCGAACAAGCCGACACCCAAGGTGAAAAAGGTTATTAAAGCGGTTAATAAGAAGAACATTAATGGATGAAGACAAGCCCAAGCCCAAGTCTGGGGTAAAGTGGGCCGACATTACAGACGACGATCCTTGGGTAGTGTCTGATAAGAATGGAATAAAAATTCCATATGTACCACCAAAGATAAAGAAGCCTCCTCCTAAAAAGTAAATGCCTATCGTGTTTGACGTAGGTGCTAACGACGGGAGCACGTGTATTCGATTTGCACAGGAGCGTCCCGACACGGTAGTATGGGCTTTTGAGCCTACGCCCAAGCTTGCAGATGAGCTCAGGGAGAAGACGAAGCACATGTCAAATTACCACGTGGTGCAAAAGGCTGTGTCGGATGTTCCCGGTACGGCAAAGTTTTACGTCGCTGGAACCCCGGGATGTGATTGGGGGTGCAGTTCACTGAACCAGTTTAACGACAATCTGGAGGAGACGTGGCCCGGGCGTCCCGATTTCAAGGTGACTGACACGATTGAGGTTGAGGTGATTCGTCTGGATACGTTCATGGCTGAGAACAACATCGTGAGTGTCGATCACCTCCACGTGGATGTTCAGGGGAAGGACATGGAGGTGATGATGAGTCTCGGTGACAAGCTGACGAGTGTTGGGAGCGGCGTGATTGAGATGCCACTTTCGGACGACGTGAAGCTGTATAAGGATCAGAAGTACACGTTGGTGGATGGGGTTAAGTTTCTGACGAAGAATGGGTTCCGTGTTCACCGTATTGAGTCAAACGACATCTTCTGCAACGAGGTTAACATTTTCTACTACCGCGCCTGATAAAAACAGTATGATCATTGTAAGTAAGTAAGATGACGTGCGACGTATGCACCGAAAAATTCACAACTGCTCTTCGTCGGAAGGTTAATTGTTCCTTTTGTGACTACTCGGCATGTTCCCAGTGTCACCAAAGGTACCTACTAGACAGTTCCGAATACGCACACTGCATGTCGTGTCGCAAGGGGTGGACTCGTGAGATTCTACATCGTGAGTTTACGGACGCCTTTGTGAATAAGACGTACAAGCAGCACCGTGAGAATGTACTTTATGATTTGGAGCGCAGTTTGATGCCCGAGACTCAGCCGTATGTGGAGATTGCACGACGGGTTATGGATTACACTGCACAACAGGAGATACTACGCGCGGAACGTGACAAAATGTCTGTACAAGCTCATCACGAAGGAAACATGGATTTGAATTTGATGGGCAAGGAATCATGGGACGATGCTCGTATTGAACGGCATCGTCGTGTCTTTGAGATTAACAAGCGGATATCGTTGCTTACTCACGACATTACGTTTATGGACTACGCCGTTCACGTTCTTCGACAGTCCAATCCAACTACGGAGAAGCGCAAGTTTGTACGGGCTTGCCCTGGGGATGGGTGTCGTGGATTTCTGAGTACGGCTTGGAAGTGTGGTTTATGTGACTCAAAGGTGTGTTCAAAGTGTCACGAGATTAAGGGTGAGAATGATGACGAGCACATGTGCGATCCGAACAATGTGGCGACTGCGGAGATGCTTTCGAAGGATTCAAAGACGTGTCCTCAGTGTGCTGCTATGATTTTCAAGATTGCCGGGTGTGACCAGATGTACTGCACTCAGTGTCATACTGCGTTTTCTTGGCGCACGGGGCGTGTGGAGCAAGGGGTGATTCACAACCCGCACTACTACGACTACATGAGGCTCAACGGTACTCTTCAGCGCAACCCTGGTGACGTTGTGTGTGGTGGCGTGCCCAACATAAATATACTTGCCTCGGTGGCTCGTTATCCAGTCTACACGGAAAGGGAGTCTACTTGGTTGCGACAACTTCACCAGAATTTACTGCACATTGAGCACGGAGGTGTCATGCAGCGGTACCGCGCTACGAACATCCTGGAAGGAAGGGATCTTCGTATCAAGTTTATGCTGGGTACGTTATCTGACGAGGATTTCAAGCGGAAATTGCAGCAGCGCGAGAAATCCGAAAACAAGAAGCGTGAGATTCGAGAGGTGCTCCAGATGTACACGACCGTGTGCACCGACATTTTACAGCGCCTGGTTCAGGCCCCGACGGTCAATTTTTGTCGGGAAGTTATGGGTATTCGGGAACATACCGAACAATTGTTCGCATCGATTGCTTCACGGTGGAAGTGTGCAGTACCACGGTTTCAAGAGCAGACCGGGTTCATATATTAGACGGGAGTATTTGGGATCTTTGCCTGACGCCTAAGGGCATTCGCACGAGTTTGACCCGGTGCAGCCTCTGCTAGAACGGCATTCGCACGAGTTGGGGGGAACTCATTCTGAGAATTGTAAAACACATTTCCATTCTTGTCTGCCATCGGAATCACCGCGTCCATAGTAGCCGGTACGTTCTCGGTATAGATAGCCTTGCCGAGGTGCATGACGGCCAACAGAAAGTTGACACCTGTCAAAACAAGGAATAAAATACCAAATACCTTGTACGCCTTTGTCCAGCTGGGGGGCCGCTTCGCACTTGGACGTGCCATGTACAGGGAAACACCACCAAGAACTGCGAAGATGATCATAAAAATCACGTTGCTCCAGCCATCAAAATCCGAGAGCGCCATATACATTTTATCAACACTTTATTTCTTGCTAAAGGATTGGCATCCTAAATGTGTAAGCAAAATGCAGCTTGTGAACAGGTTCCCTGAGGCTAATGTCGAATGCAAGTTTGGTAAGATGTATCCAATTTCAAAGCTTAACATTCATTTTCGTCAGTTCGAGAAGAAGATTGCGAAGATTTGTGCGAGTGAGAAGTGGTCTCGTCAGCTGATAAGTTCACCTGATGAGTTTTGTGTATGTTTTTCAAATAACGTATTCACGAACCTCATCCACGACACGTTCACACGGATGTATATGAAGAAGCACCCTTGTTGTGAATGTGGTGCACAATCTGAACAGCGTTGTCATGGTATTGGAGAAGAACGACCCAAACTATTACAACGTGTTCTTGATAGGCAAGTTTATCCCGTGAGATGGAAGAAGGTTCTATGTGAGTTTTTGCATGAGCACATCTACACCGGATTTTGTTTGAAGTGTAGACAGTGTCACCTGAAAGAATGTCAGGTGAGGAAAGGTATAAAATTGAAAGTGTAAAAAAAACTGTTGATATTTATAAGGATGAGAACTTCTGTCATAATCTTACTTTTGATTGGTTGTTTTTTGGTCACTCTTGGAACATTATGGGCATCTGATTTGGCGTGCCCAGACTTTGGCATGTCATGCACTCCAAAACCAGTTACATCACAACCCACTCCCGCATCAGTAACTCCGGCAGTGGTAACTCCACCCCCTCCTTCCGGCACGTTGAGTGGTGGATCAACGGGCGCACCGTTATCTACTTCTACTCCCCCGCCTCCCGTGGTAACTCCTCCAGTTGCCACTCCCATGCCTTCCGTGGTAACTCCTCCAGTTGCTACACCCCCACCGCCTCCCGTACCCATCGGTTGTTCAGTTAGTAGTTGGGGCGAATGGGGTCCTTGTTCAGTTGAATGTGGAGCTGGAATACAAACACGTTCTAGATATATATTACAACAGTCCCAATATGGTGGAACTTCTTGTCCACAAGACCTGACTCAAATGCAGGGATGTACAGGTACAGGAGCATCGTGTAACATTGGCGGTGGAGGACCGGGACAGGGTAAAGAAAATAAGATGTACGCGTCACCCCCACCCCTTCCACCACCACCACCTCCTCCACCACCGCCGCCTCAAACGTTCACCCCTGACTACTGGCAACCCCCACCACCACCACCAATTTCAGAAACTACATGGAGTTATAATGATTTTGGCAATGTAGGTGATATGCAGTGAAAAGTGTCCCCCCGTGTCTCCACTCCCTAAAAAATATTTTGAATTTAAGATGTAAATTGAGGAACATCCCCCGATTCACGACGTGTTCCCACTCTCACTCCCAATTTCATTTCTAAATTATTTCGAAACTAAGTACCTAAAAACTATTTTGAATTTAAGATGTAAATTGAGGAACATCCCCCGATTCACGAAGTGTTCCCACTCTCACTCCCAATTTCATTTCTAAATTATTTCGAATCTAAGTACTAAAAAATATTTTGAATTTAAAACTAAAATTGAGAACAGAAGGGGGAAGGTATGCACCTCGGGGCTTTGCCCCGCACCCCACGCTCCGCGGGCCGCACCGGATGTTACAAATTGATTACAATTTACGGTACACTGAAACACAGAAGGGGTGCGTTTTTTTGGACCTTTGGGACCCCAGGAGAAAGGGCCAAAATTCGGATGTTACAATTTGGTTACGTTTTACGGTACCCCTAAATGGGGCAGGGTGCGTTTTTTTGGACCTTTGGGACCCCAGGAGAAAGGGCCAAAATTCGGATGTTACAATTTGGTTACGTTTTACGGTACCCCTAAATGGGGCAGGGTGCGTTTTTTTGGACCTTTGGGACCCCA
>Ga0208951_1000059_pt1 | contig 40905 bp, 32 predicted proteins | sample GreLakmeMI27MSRF_FD_187702 | JGI IMG/M metagenome (GOLD analysis project Ga0208951, IMG submission 187702) | Freshwater lentic microbial communities from great Laurentian Lakes, MI, USA - Great Lakes metaG MI27MSRF (SPAdes) | ecosystem: Environmental > Aquatic > Freshwater > Lake | place: Great...
CGCGCGCACCGCGTCGCTGTTCAGCAGGCTGGCGTCGGGGGGCAGCACGTGCGCCAGCAGCGCGCCCAGGGCCGCGGGGGTGGGCGGGGGCGCCTGCGGCTGGGGGCCGCGCCCGGGGAGGGGCTGCTGCGCGCTGGGTGCGCGCTGTGCCTGCGCCTGCGCCTGCGACAGCGCTGCGCCCCCGGGCAGCCCCAGCCGCGCCCGCACCTGCGCCCACTGCTGCGCCTGCTGCGCGGCCACCTCCGGGTGCTCCTGCAGGAAGGCTGCGTCCGGCGGGTGGCGCAGCGTGAAGGCGCCCGGCTGGCGGTGGCACGGCTGGGCCAGCGCCTGCAGCGCCCCCCTCAGCGCCCCAGCCTCCGCCGCGAGCCCCGCCAGGCGCTCCGCAGGCACCGTGTGCTGCTCCACGAACAGCAGCAGCAGCGCGTCCCTCAGCCGCTCAGCCTCCGGGTCGCCGCCCGCCACCAGGCTGCTCTTGGAGGCCCACAGCCCCTGCACCAGCACCGCGTGCTGCTGCACGCAGCCCAGCAGCACGCCGCAGGGGGTGCCCCCCGGCGCCAGGCGCTGCAGGGTGGCGAAGGGCAGCAGCTGCGCGTTGCCGCGGCTGAACAGCGCTCCCAGGCGTCCCTCCAGCGGCAGCGCCTCCAGGAAGGCGCGCGACAGGCCCAGCCCAGCCGCAGCGCTCACGCCAGCCTCGCCGGCCAGGCTGGTGGGCGGGGGGCGGGGGGGCAGCAGCGCGTTCATGTAGTCGGCCGGGCTCACCGGGTCACCTGCCCGGCCGCCAGGGCACCCTTTCAGCCTGGCCAACACCGCCAACGCCTCGGCGCTGCCCTGGCCGTGCGGGCGCAGGGGCAGCCAGGGCTCCTCCTCCTCCAGCTGGCGCAGGTAGGCGTGGGACTGCAGGCGAGCCTCCAGCTGGCGCTCCGTCTCGCGGCGGCGCACCTGCACCTGCAGCGGCGTCAGCCGCGCGGTCCCTCCGGCGCCCTCCTCCTCGCCCTCCTCCTCCTCCACCTGGGCGCGCTTGCCGTTGGCGCGCTCCGCCTCGCGGCGGCGGTCGTCAGCCGCGTCCAGGTGCGCCAGGCTGGGCCGCAGCTGCACCACGCTCGACAGCGGCGCAAGCAGCAGGCAGCCGTGCGCGAAGGTGGCCACAGCCAGGCTGCCCTGCTCGCCCTGCTTCAGCGCCACAGGCTTGCTCTGCAGAGACAGAGAGCGGATGCGCAGCGCCTCGGGCGCGTCGCGGTCGTAAGTCTCTGCGCGCGTGTCCAGCGGCAGGTCAAGCTCGATGCGGCACTGCTTGGGCTGTGCAGAGGCGAGAGGCGTGAGCATGAGGCGAGACGGCTGCGCTGCGCTAGGGCAAAGACGGCTGCCTGGGCCCCTGCGGCCACGCGCCTTCACGCGCACTTCGTCGCACGCCTCCAGGTCATAGGGGCGCTCCACGGGGCGCAGCGGGCTCTGCAGCAGATACAGCGCGCCACCAGGGTCGGCAGCGCGAGTCACAAACACATCGTATGTGCCCACCACCGGGTCCTCCACCGCGCCGGACGGGGCGGTCATGCACCCAGCAGAGCAGCTAGAGACAGCGCACAAGGCGATGGCGGGGGCGAGAGAGAGGGAAACGATAGAACTTAGAACATAGAAGCGTTGTTGTACGACAGACACGCGGGTCGACGAGGGCGTAAGCTGTGTGAAGTCGATCAACACACTATGAAGGTGAACAGCATCCAAGCAAACTTGAGGGCCTATGAAGCCGGCTTGGAGACTCTGAGCAGGATGAACTGGCGCGTGCGGATGCGCTGGAAGTCGGTGAGGCCCACCATTGCGCACAGGTCGCGCAACTCCGCCTCGTTCCACCAGCGATAGCTGCTGGTGCGCTGCGCGCCAATGGCCTGCGCCAGAGGAAGCACAAACGCATCGCCCAGCAGCTCGCCCAGCGGACCGGTGGGGTCCAGAAAGGTGGATGCCACGAAGAGTCCGCCCGGACGGAGGACGCGGCTTATCTCAGCCATAGCGGCGGAGGGGGAGGGCCAGCAGTGCAGCGCAGCGCCCGCGTGCACGGCGTCCAGGGAGCCGGTGGCGAAGGGCAGCCGTGCCACGTCAGCGCGCAGGAGCGTGACTGGCGTGGATGCAGCTTGTCCCTGGCTCTCAAGAGACTGCGCCTCCTGCAGCATCGCCTCGCTGAAGTCTGCGCCCACCACTTGCGCGTACGCGCCGCTCGCCGCGAACCGGCGCGTGAACAGCCCGCTGCCGCAGCTCATGTCCAGCAGCACACCGCCAGCTGCGGGTGCCAGCCACGCCTGTGCCTGCTCGTACTCCGCTTGTTCGCCTGGGAAGCCTGCCCACGCAAAGGACTGCCGCCAGCCGCGCTCATACACGAACGAGATGAGTGGCTGCTGGAACAGCGACGTGGACTGCGGCCGAGACTCCTTGAAAGCACCACCCGCTCCGCTCGGTCCAGCAAGCGTCAGGTCCAGCAAAGGCACGGAGGGGAAGGTGCGCGTGCAAAAGACGCAGGACAGCTTTGAGGTTCGTGAAAAGGCCCCAAAAGCGCGGTGGCAGATGGGGCAGGCCAGCGGCACGGCGGAGTGAGGAGGTGGTGGCGCTTGGTTGTCCACAACAGCACCAGGTGACGCGCTCGCTCTCACAGCCGGTGTCGCCCTCGGAGCAGCACGTCTGTGGAGTCTCACAGACTGTTCGCAGCAAGGCCGCGCGCGAGGCGGCGTGCTGTGAGCGTGTAGCACATGCATTGCAAAGAAGAATCTAGAGGCACCAGCAACGAAGTGAGCGAGTGCTGTACTGCTGTTCGCGCAGGCGTAGTGGTCATGCAGTTACGACCTCCGACAGACGGAGGGAGTGCAGGAGACCTCTATAGGGTCGTACGGATCGTACGACGACGCTGTGAGATGATGCGTAGCTGCGAAGACGTCCAAAACTCGGCCCTCCGCCCCCTCACGCCGCGCTCACGCCTGCTTTGCGCGATGACGGCACCAGCTAGGCGCAAGCTGCTCATAGACACGGACCCAGGCGTAGATGACACGCTGGCCATCTTCATGGCGTTCAACTCCCCCGAGGCGCGCCCAGTGGACGCAGCTCCAGCCTCAGCGGCTCACTGCACCCCAGGTTGAGGTCATCGGGTTGACGACTACGTTCGGGAACTGCAGGACGGCGATGTCAACGGCAAACGCGTTGCACCTCTGCGAGATGGCCGGACGCACGGACGTGCCCGTGGCTCAGGCGCGTCCGCGGCACCGCGGCGGTCCTGGCGTGCGGGGCGTGGCGCTCGCACCTGGACGCCCACGGGTGGGGTGTGAAGGCCTCAGCGCTGACAAGGTTCTCGCAGGGCGCGACTGGCCCGCTCAAGGGCGGCGCCAACGAGCGCTTCGCCGACTACGTGCACGGCGCTGATGGCGCGTGCGCCGCGCGTGTGCGCTGCCTGCCCGCTGAGCGCAGCCGTGCGCAGGCCTGGGCAACACGGGCGCACCCTGCCCCTCTTCCTCCCCCTGCGGCCTCAGCGCCGCCCAGTTCATCGTGGACTGCGTGAACGGCAGCCCCGGGGAGGTGACGCTGCTGGCTCTGGCCAGCCTGACCAACGTGGCTCTTGCGCTGCACCTGGACCCGTCCATCGCCTCCAAGCTGCACGCGCTGCTCTACCTGGGCGGCGCCTTCTTCTGCATGGGCAACGTGAACCCGGTGACAGAGGCGAACGTGTGGCACGACCCGGAGGCTGCGGACTGGGTGCTGGGCGCCTTCCCGGACGGGGTGGCCAGCGTGGTGGGCCTGGACGTCACCACACGCAGCGTCATGAGCGGCCAAGACCTGGAGCAGCTGCGCGACTGCGGGGGGCGCTTCGGGGAGTACGTGTGGAGCATCTGCCAGTTCTACAAGAGCTATCACCAGCGGGTCATGGGCCTGGACGGCATCTACTTGCACGACCCCTCCGCGCTGGTGGCCTGCCTGCGCCCGGAGCTCTTCACCTGGACAGAGGGCGCCGTGCGCGTGAGCTGCGAGGAGGGGCTGGCGCGGGGGAAGACGTTTCTGGACACGGGCGCCAAGCAGTGGGCGCTGCAGAACGCGTGGAGCGGGAGGCCCAAGTGCCGGGTGGCGCTGCAGCTGGACGCGCCAGCAGTGCTGGCCGACTGCATGCAGCGCCTGTCGTCGTTGTAAGCAGGCGCCCAGTGGGCGTGGGGCACAGCGCTACGGCGGCAGTCGCTATTCACGTAGACAGCTCCATCGTACGGTGGATGAGAGCATAGTACTATTTTAGACAATGCGTGAGGCGTTGGTGACGCCGAAGCTCTCCAGCAGCTCCTCGCTGTCGCGCCACCCCTCCGCAACCTTGACGGTGAGGTCCAGGAAGACGGGGCGCTGCAGAAAGTCCTCCACCGCGGCGCGCGAGGCTGAGGAGAGCTGCTTAATGGCGGCGCCGCCCTTGCCCAGCAGGATGGGCTTCTGGGACTCTCGCTCCACGCTCACCTGCACGCGGATGAAGTCCTTCTGCCCGTTCCGCCCCTCCCGGTGCTCCAGCACAGACACGCTGGTGCAGTAGGGCACCTCCTGGCGGTACAGCTCGAAAATCTGCTCCCGCACACACTCAGCCACAAAGAAGCGCTCTGGGTGCTCCGAAACCTGGTCCTTGGGGTACAGCGTGGGCCCGGGGGGCAGGCTGCCCACCAGCCACGCCTCCAGCTCGCGCACGCCCGTGCCAAGCTTGGCGCTGGCGGTGAGCACGGCGGCCACGCCCGGCTGCGCCGCGTACCACGAGCGCAGCTGCTCGGCTGCCTCAGCCCCAAGCAGGTCCGCCTTGTTGAGCAGCACGCACAGCGGCGCCCCCCCCTCGGCGCCGGTGAGCGCCAGGCCCTCCAGACCGGATGCGGGGTCAGCGCTGGCAGCCAGCCCGTCCACAACTACGCACAGCACGTCCGCCTGCGTCAGCACGCTGCGCACGGTGCGCATCATCGCCCCGTCCAGCGCGGTGCGGCTGGTGGCGAGCACGCCGGGCGTGTCCACCAGGAGCCCCTGGTGGCCCGGGCCCGACAGGATGCCCAGGATGCGGTGCCGAGTGGTCTGCGGCTTGGCAGTAACAATGGCCAGCTTCTGGCCCACCAGCGCGTTCAGCAGCGTGCTCTTGCCCGCGTTGGGCAGGCCCACGATGGCCACATAGCCACTCTTGTGACCTGCAGGCGGAGAGCTCACTCAGCCCCGCGCCCACTCACCGAAGCGCCCAGTGCGCGCCTGGCGGGTCCACAGGTATCAGCGGCTGCAGGCGCGGCTTCTTGGGCGCGCCGCCTTTCTGACTGGCAGCGCTCGGGCGAGCAGCCGGCGGGCGGGGCGGCTTGCGCACGGCTCTCTCGCCCGGCTCCGCGCCCGCCTCAGCGGCGGCAGCCTCCTCTGCGTGCGCGCTGCAGCGCAATGAGCGCGAGGAGCGTTGTGTGCGCAGGCGAGGTGGTCTAGCCGCCGGTCTGCATGACGCGCCGCCTGAGCAGCACCGCTCCTGAGGCGCGGGAACCTGCAGGCGCCCGCACAGGGCGGCCATGAGCACGCAGCCAGCCATGTGCGCGCGCGATACGCGCTCGGCAAATAAACGCGAGCGGAGGAGGCAGGCACAATGCGAGGCCTGCGAACGCAGTGCGAACAACAAGTATATATGAGTTTGTGAAGCCCATTCGCGTGCGCCTCGCCGCCGCATGATCCAACAACAACAACAAAGCTAGGGTGGTGTTGGAGGGTGTGGGGTTGCTGTGACGCGAGCTCTCTCGCGGCGCGGGCGCTATGGCTGATGAGTCCTCCTCGGATCTGTCGCTGCACGAGGAGCACCTCGGCAAGCCGTGTGACCTCTGCGGCGAGAGCTGCGAGGCGAACCAGGAGCTGTGCGTGCCTCTGAGAGCTATGCACTGCCCCGCACCCCTCACGCCTCGCCTGCGCAGCAACCTGTTGGGCTGCTCCTACCCGGCCTGTCAGCTGCTGGCGTGTTGTTACCACCAGGACTGCCTAGAGCGCTACCTGAAGTCGATCCGCTGCGAGCGGTGCGTGTGCGCCACCGCGTGTGCACCCGTGGCGAGCCTGCCGCCACACGGCGCTGCGCGGCTGCTCACGCAAAGCCCGCAGCAATCGCAAGACGGGCTTCAAGTGTCCGCGCGGCTGCGGCAAGAAGACGCAGTTCGACCAGCCATGCCCCGGAAAGGTGGACAAGAGTCACCCGATTCACCCGCGCGCGGAGGCCACCAAGCGGCGCAAGAAAGCGGCGCCGCCACCGCCGCCGCCGCCGCCGCCGCCCAAGGTGAAGCCTGCGGCGAAGGCCGAGTCGAAGGCCCCAGTAGCCACATCCACCCTTGCCGCCAAGCAGGCTTTGCCCGCCAAGCCAGCCCTGCCAGCCGCGCCTGCGAAGCCGCCCGTGGCCCCGCCTAAGCCCGCCCCGGCGCCGCTGGTGCCCGCCAAGTGCGTCGCATGGGCCCGCGCCCTAACCCTCAGGTCTTCTCACACTCGCGCAATCTCTCTGCTCTGCGCAGGCCGGCGGCTGCCAAGAGCTCCGGCAACGGCATGTCGCGCGAGGCGCTGGCTGCGGCCGCGGCGAGCGCGCGGCGAGAGCTTGGGCTGGGTGCGCGTGTGTTGCGACAGCATGCAGCGCAAGCAGCGCTCACTCGCCCGCGCAGGTGGCATGCAGAACGGCGGCTCCAGCTCGGGCGGCAGCAGCGGTGGCAGCAGCCGTGCGGCTGCGCAGTCTGCTGTGGCCGTGTCAGTGGAGAGCGCTCAGCACTACTACGCGCCGCCTGTGCAGCCCCTGGCGCGCGTGCCCTCCGGCGGCCTCTCCATGCACGACTTCCTGCCCCAATTCGCCCACGCGCCCGCGGCGGCGGAGCAGCCAGCGCCGGCAGTGGCTGCGCCGGCGCCGGCGGCTGCGTCTGGGCCGGCTGCCTGGGGCTCCCGGGGCCCCCCGCCAGCCTGGGGCCCCGCCCCCGTCCCCGCGCAGTCCACCCTCGGCCTCGACCCCGGCTGGCAGGCGGCCCCGCAGCCGCCGCTGCCCAGCTGGGGCCCTAGCGCTGGTAGCAGCATCGCCGGTCCCGTGCTGGGCGGCAGCCTGGGCGGCGCGGGCGGCGAGGAAGCTTTCGGCGACGAGGAGGGCGAGGGAGAGCAATCGCAGCGCAAGAGCAAGCGCGAACGAAAGCGCCTCCTCGCCGCAGCAGCACAGGCGGCCGCGCAGCAAGCCCTGCCGCCGCCGCCGCCGCCCGCGCTTCCCCAACAACCAAACTCCTCCTTAGCGATGCCGTGGCAGGTGGGCAGCGCCCCTCTGGAGCAGCGCGTGGCCGGGCTGCTTGCGGCGCGCAAGGCGCAGCTGCTTGCGCGCCAGCTGGGCCAGCTGGGCTTCCCGGCCCACCTGTGCGCCATGGCGGTGCGTCGCCACGGGTGCGACCTGGAGGGCGCCGCCTCGTGGCTCCTGGAGGCTGGCCCGGGCTGGGAGCGGGGCCAGCTGGCGGAGGCTGAGCAGCACCCCCCCGCGGAGCTGCCCCTGCTGGAGGAGGCGCAGCAGCTGGAGGACCTCTGCTGCCTGGGCTTCGCGCGCCCGCGGGTGCTGCAGGCGGTGCTGGAGGCTGGGGGCGACTGCGAGGCGGCGGTGCTGCTCCTCTTCCAGCCCCAACCCCCACCTTTGCAACCGCAGCCGCAGCAAGCGGCAGCCTGGCCGCCGCAGCAGCCTGCGCCGCGAGCGAGGCCGCCGCCGCCGGGGTGGGTGCCGCCGGAGCAGCCGTGCACGCCGCCGCAGGAGGCTGTGGCGGAGCAGCAGAGCAGCGCGATGCGCAGCAGCGCCATGCAGAGCGCGCTGCTGCGCCCCGGCGACGCCTTCTCCTCGGCCGCCGCAGCCGCCGCCGCCGCGCCGCCGCTGCAGCTGCGCCAGGAGAGCCGCTTCTCGTCAGCCTTCTCGGGCAGCGGGTACGGCGCGGACGCGGCGGAGGCTGCGGAGGCGCCGCGGCTGTTCTCGCCGCTTGGGGGCTTCTCGGCGGCGCAGCAGCCGCAGCCGCCCAGCCTGGGCAGCGCTGGGGGCCTCTTCTCTCGCAGCGCTTCCTTCGGCGGCGGTGGCGCGGCTGCGGGCGGCCTGGGCGGCTTCCTCAGCTCCCTCTCGGGCGGGCGCGAGGGCGGCGCGGGCGACGTGGCGCAGCCCTACGGCGCGCTCGGCTTCGGACTGTCCGCGTTCGCCAACCAGCAGCCCCAAGCGGCAGCGCCCTTCCGGGGCGGGGGCGACCAAGGGGCTGCGGGCCGCGCGCCGCCGCCCGGCTTTGGCGCTGCCGGGGCTGGGGGAGGGACGGCCGTGGGAGGCGGGGGGGGCCTGTGGGGCGCGCCGCAACCCCTCTCTCGCCCGCGCACTTCTCGCCTGGCGGGCTACGGCATCAGCGCGGATGAAGAACGGGGGGGGGAGGCGCCGCCGGAGGACGCAGCGCTCTCTTCGCTCCTCTCCTCGCTCATCTGCGGCACCTAAAGACACAGCCAGACTGCATAAGCAGCCAGCAGTTCTCCGCGCCGTCGGGATTGGGTGAGTGTTGGCATTCCTCTCACTCCCGCCAGCAGCAGTAAGTTCTCCGTGACTCCGACACTCCGTCGGGACTCCCTTCCTCCCACCCCCGCCAACTCTGTCGCCTGCGTGACGCTCATGTCTCATACTGCGCACACCGCGCTGCGCGTCTGCTGCGCGCCGCCTATTAGGACGCGACGCGGCCGCCTGTGCTGCGCTGCTTCGCCGTCCTCGTCGGCTGCGAGCGCACCCCGCGCACTGCTCACCACGCGCTCGCCCACGCAGCCGACGCTGGGCGTGAGCTTCTGGCCGGACTTCTTTTACGACGCTGGGGGCGACAGCACTGCTGCCATCGTGGGGCCCCTGCTGCCAGACGGCCGCCGTGCGCTAGAGTTCACTGTCACGCCCGTGACTGCTGTCAACGGCGCCAGCACCACCATACTCGGTGTTCCACTGCCGCCTTTCGTCAACATCGCCATCCTGCCCCGCTCGCTGCGTGGGTGGTTCGAGCCCGCTACGGGCTCGTGCTCTTTGGACTTCGACGCAAGCTTCGCATTGACGCTCTTCGGCCTGCCGCTTCCTAGTCTAAGCATCGTGGCGCCGCTGCGCACGGGCGCGAGTTCAGGGGTGCAGCGAAGCGGAGTCGGAGCGCCTTACGATGAAGCGAGCGGTGAGCTGGTGCTGGCCGCAGTTGCGCGTGTCCAGCCCACGGGAAACGTGCTGCTGGACACGTTTCTGCAGCTCCCTGCAGACGCGCTAGCCATCCTTCCCGCGACGCTAGACTTCCTGAGCGAAGAGGAGCTCGCGGAGCGTAGCGACGCAGTGGGCACGCGCCCGCCTAACGCAGCACGCGGGGCTCTGGCGGCACGCCTGTGGTACGGCATTGGCGTTATCGCAGGCCTGCAATTCCTCGTGCACGCGCTGCAGCCGTGAGCGGAGTGCACTGAAGAGACGACAGAGGACTGAATGCGCCGTGCATTCATGCAACAATATGGCGTATGAATCGCGTATCGCGTCCCTTCTCTCCAACGCTGCGCGCCGTCGTGCATGCTCGGGTAGTGCTAATGTCGCAGCCTGGGTGAGGTGTGGTCAGCGCACCGTCTGCTCACGCAGGCACAGCAGTGAAGAGCGGCAGAGCAGTTGCGCGCAGTGTCGTCAGCGTCAGTGTGTGTCAGCAGAGCCGAAGCTCTGACAATGTAGATAATGTTTGAAGGTCTTCATGCGACTGCGGTGTGCTCAGAGAGTGGTTGATTGTCAACGGCCGAGGCCTTCAAAGTCTAACATGTATTGGTTTGATGATCTTCACAGCACAGAACGGAGCGGCAGAGCAGAGCACAGAGCAGCGAGCACAGAGAGTCGCAGCGCTGAACAGAGAGTCCGAGAGCGCGGGGCTCTGCCGCATCGGCGCACCCGTTATTGCTGTATTGTGTGCCCGTTGCCAACCTCCTCCTCCTCCTCCTCCTCCTCGTACTCTTCGTCGTCGTCCTCAAAGCGCGCAGGGTCGTTGAGCAGCATCTCGTCCAGTCGCTCCAGCGCAGCCGCGCGCACAGCCTCCTGCGCGCCAGCCTGCACCTCCTCCTCGTCGAAGAACATGTCATCGCCGTCGCCTGGCAAGAGGGCGGCATAAGCCCTGCTGCGGCGCTTACAGACGGAGGCCACAGGGCGCGCACCCTCCACCTGCGGGTCCGGGTTCATAGCCGCCACGTCACACATGGTGTGGAACAGCGCCTCGACTGAAGGAGAGGCAGGGAGAGGGACACGTTAGGGTTGACGAGTAACTCTCAGGATTGACGGCTCCGTCTTCTTCGCGGGCACACACGTGCAGCCTCGTCCGCGGGCACCAGACGCAGCTCCGTGCTGCGCGGCTCGTCATCCTCCTCCTCCTCCTCCTCCTCGTCAGCCTGAGAGGCCTCAACAGTGGCGCCCTCCACTTGCGCGAAGATGCACGGCCGCGGGCAGGCTGCCGCGTCGCGCGCAATTGCGTGCATGATGATGCGCTGGAAGGGGACGTCGACGCCCGCGGCGCCAGAGTCGGGGAACCAGACCAGGCGGCTGGAGCAAAGAGAGCTGTCAGGAGACATGCTGTGCGCGTCTGGTGGCCGCTGGCACGCACCGGGTGGTGACGAACAGCGTGCCGCTGGCACCCGCCTTGTCGCCGCCGACCAGCAGCGAGGTGGCGGGCTGGCGCAGCACAAGGCTCTCCTCCGCCTCGAGCACAGGTGCGCCCTTGCACGGCTCGCAACGCTCCAGCGCACACGCCAGGGCGGCCATGGATGATGCGAGCGCTGGTGGGAGGCACGCAACAGGATGCGCAGGGGAGGCACGCTGGGATCTTCAAGTCTTCGAACACGAGCGAGTATGGATGAGGCTATCTGCTCCGTGCTGCTGCGCGTTGTGGTGTGAAGGTGTGAGGTTGCACATCATGCGCGCAAGGTCCGTCAGGAAGGGAGTTGCTTCGATGCTTGCTACCTTCCCTTTTCCGTCGCTCCCGCCGTCCGCGCGGTCCCATCCGTCGCGCTGCGTTGCGTTTCCTGGAGTATGTAGGGCGCGGCTTCGCTGTTTGTTCCACGCATGGCTGCATCTTAAGTGCGCATCCGCGCCGTCATCGCATCCACGGTGGCTCCAAAGCGTAGAAATCTTCATCGGAGGGCTGCAAGGAAGCGCCCCCCTGCAGCGAACCATCCCCGCTGCCGTTCTCTCGCTCGATGTAGCCCGTGCCTCGCAGCACGCGGTCGCGCAGCGCCAGCGTTCTCAGAGGTCCGGGGCGCGGAGACAGCTGGGAGGCGGATACACGGTCGCGCGGGGTCACTCAGTGTCGTCACTCGCTGCCGTGGCGGGCATGGACGAGCAGCTGCCGCACATGCGGCGCGCGCACGCACCGGCGGCTCGTCCTCCGTCTCCCAAACGCGCGGTGTGCTGCCCAGAGCAAAGTCGCCGAGCGGCTTGACGTTGCACTTTCCCTGCGCCGCCAGGCTGCCGTAGGATTCATTGCGCGTGTGTTGGATGGCCATGGGCTGCGAGCGCGGCAGCGCCAGGCGTCCAGGCGGCGCCAGACCCAGCGGTGAGGGCGAGAAGGAGGCAGACGAGGTAGCGGCAGTGGCCCCGGCCCCGCGCTCTCTCTGGGCGCGCAGCTGCTGTATCAGCTCCGCGCCGCTCGGCTTGTCCAGGCTGCAGTCGAACAGCAAATCCGCGTCGATGGGCGGAGACGCGGGCGGCCCCGCGTGAGGCTGCGCCACAAGGGGACGCGCTGCGCTGCCGCCGGACACCAGAGGCTCGGCGATCACCAGCGCGCGCCCCGCGCCGCCAGTCATCATGCAGGCGCGGGGCCGGCCGGAGCGGCGGAGAGAGGCGCGGATTTAGTCTTGGACCTCGGATATGCTGACAGAAACGATGATGCGATGTCGGTCTCGGAAGGAAGACGCGCGAGATGCGTGACTGCTATCAACCAATGTGCTTAAAAGAGAGAGGACGGTCCGCACTGGACCGCCACAACACCAGCAAGCGGCTGTGGTGTGCGCTCTTGGCCGCGCGCGGTGCGCTGCGTGCCTTTGCGCGCCACTGCACGCTGCGTCGCTCACTTTGCGCCGGCCAGCACCTTGGAGACCATGGCGTCGCTGAGCTTGGCCACCTCTGCGTCCAGCGACGCCATGCTGGCATTGCGCTGCTGCTCCAGTGCCATGGCGGCCGACTTGAGCTCCGCGTCCAGCTTCGCCTTGGCGGCGCTGATCTTGTTCGCCGAGTCTGCGTCCGCGGCCTCCTTGGCCTTTCGCACAGCGGCGGCCGCCTCGTCACGCGCGGCGCGGATGATGCCGTCAGCCTCGGTGGTGAACTTGAGCAGGTCGCCCGCGTTGTCCTTCACAGCCTCCAGCTTGGTGCGCAGCTCCGAGTCCCGGGTGTCCAGCACCTTGCCCACGGGCGTGTACACCAGCTTGTCCAGGACAACCATCAACACCAGGAACTGGGCGGCCATCAGAGGCAGCGTCAGGTTGAAGTCGAAGATCTTGCCCGGCTCGGCCAGCGCGGGCGCGGCCAGCAGCGCGTTGCTCAGCGCAAACGCGGCCGCGGGGCGCAGGCAGGCGGGCAGCTGCAGCGACTGCTTCGACTCAGCCTGCGCGGGGGGGCGGGGGGTGAGCGACGGACGGCGCCAGGCGGGTGTGCGCGGCGGGGCCGGGCGGAGCGCTGAGGGCAGCGAGGCTGAGTAAAGCAACCCTAGCGTTCAGCACTGGTCCAGCCCGCCGCACCGCGCCCCCACCGCGCGGACGGCCGCCCGCCCGGGTGGGGGTGCCACGGTGGCGCAGCCGCGCGGGGGGTCTGCAGCCGGCGCCGACGGGAGTCTGCACGGGCGTGCTCGGAGCACATTCTCCCTTCTGGCTAAGGCGATGCCCGTGCTCCCGCTGCGCAGCCGCGCGTCGCCAGCTGGCAGACTCCGGGGCCAGCATGTGCGCCACGGGGCCGGCGTGCGAGGGAGCAGCGCCCCGGCGCGTCTGGAGCAGCCGCGAGCGCAAGCGCACCTTCACTGAGACGGAGCGCAGCGTCGAGCGAGACGCGCGGCGGGTGCTGGTCGCCCGCGGGCGGACAGCCTGCAGCGAAGGCGTGCTGGCAGCGAGCATCATGCCGTCTGCGGAGGTGGCTCGTGTAGGCAGATTTTGGTTTGTGCGGCGACCGGCGAGGCGCGTGCGCCCTGCCGTGTTTGATCAGACAGCTCTGCCGCCTTCGCCTCCTCCGTGTGGCGTGCCCTTTGTGTGCTGTGCCTGAGGTGCGTGCACTGCCGCTCTCCGCTCAGTCGGCGGTCTCGGACACTGCTCTGCGTCGTGACGATGTTCACACAGCTATACCCAGCTCGCTTTGATGGCGGCCGGCTTGCCGGGCGTCGCTGCAGAGACGTATGTTCTATATGAAAGCACTGAACGACGCGGCGCGGCACGGGAAGCGACTCCGCACCCTGCTGCTCTCTGGCGGCGCCGCCGGCTCGCTCCGCCCACCCACCGCCTGCCACCGCGCGCCAGCTGACTCTCGCCACGCTTCGCCGCAGCGCAGGCCGCCGGCGCGTCGCTGGAAGTCGGCAGCAGCCTCCGAGAAAGTCGAGTCTCGCTCCACCCCCAGAGGTGCGTCCTCGCCCTCCGCGCGCGCGCTGCCTCGCACGCGCCCGGCTGCAACCTCTCTACTGCTCTGGGGAGAGCACCCGCTTGCCGAGCGAGGCGGCCTTAGGGTTGGGGCGGCGGCCCCTTCCTCGCCGCGCCGTCTCCTCAGTCAGTCAGTGCGCGGAGTGGAGACGATGACTCTACACAATTGGTCCGTGTTTCGTAGCCAGCACTCGACCGCTGTTGACGACAGACTATCCAATATCCCTGATCCATCCGTTCGCTGCCGCCCCCCGCCGCTCCGCGCCTCCTGCTCCGCTCAGGCCTCTTTAAACTAGCCAGCGGGTAAACCATACCCGCTGTGTTCGTTCCCGTAGGCGAGAGCAGCTTGGCCTTGGGCGGGAGGTCGAAGACCCGCCCTTGCGCCGCTCAAAGCTGGCGACCACGCTATCTAGCCGCAAGGCGCACCGCCGCGGCCGGACGAGGTTTGCCTGACAGCTCAGCCTCCCGACAGCGCGGCGCCGTGCGCAGGCGCTGACGCGTGGACCATCCACAGGCCAAGCCCTCTCGGAGCACTTTGTGGTTTTGCGCTGTGCTGCCTGTGCAGTTGTGTGGCCGGGTGCGTGCCCTGTCTGCTCCTTCCCACCCGCCCGCCGCGGCGCCGTCGCGCGCGAGCACCCGGGTGGCTCATCAGGCAGCTGGCCACGGTTCCTTTCCGTGAGTTCGGCGTTCAGCTACCCGCACAAACAACGAGACCGCTCGTAATTCTGACGGGCTGCGGGCGGGGGCGATCTACCCGATAGCCCCCGCACCGTGTGGCCTGAGCTGGGAAACCGAGCGGAGATTCCAAACCCACTCCCTGCGCTTTGATCGCTTGCTCTGAGCACTCACAAGCGCTCATCGCTCCCCAGGTCCCGCGCCGCAGCGCATCCATCGCGCACATCCAGACGCAGTCTCTGGGTGCGCCCTGCCGCATGCTGCGCGCTGCTCAGTCTGGCGCGCTGCGCCCGTGCAAGGATCGAAACTGCACCTTGTGACTGGCGGCCACCTAAGCTGCTGTGAACGGACACAACGCACCAAAACGACTTCTCTTTCCACTGAGCACACTCCTGGGCGCAGCGCCGCACGCTCTGTGCCCTCGGCTTGGCTCGCACTGCACGCTCGCGCTGGCCGGTGAAGAAACAGAGCGATTGGCGCATAGCCGCTGCCTGCTAGGGGGCCGCGAATAGCGATGAACCTCCCTCTGGACTGGGCAGCGGGCCCGCGGCGGAGGCACTCGTGACTCCACCCCCGCGGGTCGGCACTTGTGCACAACGGGACGCATGGGCCCATGTCTGAGGCCACACGCGGCTGCATCGCGGCTGCTGCGGCACAGCCTCCGCAACGTGTAGCATGCCAGCGCTGATGCTGCGCTTGCCCTCCCCTTGCAGGCTCTAGCCGCGATGGCGTCTCTGCCCGTGTCATCCTCATTCAACATCACGCACCGCACCGTGCGCTTTACCTGCCGCCCCGCCTGCGCAGCCCTCTGGCTTCTCTCTGTTCGGTGCTCTGGGCCGGCCGGGTGAGATGACGATATCCGCTTCCAATCACGACGGTCTTCGTAGCCGCCTCGGCGGCACTGACGACCTGAGCAACTGTGCTAGTACGCTGATCACCCTCCGCTCTCCCGCGCTCAGCGCGCGCTCGGCTCGCTCTCGGCTCCGTTCTCGGCTCGCGAACAAGCGCATCCACTCAGGATCAGACAGTGCTGCGCAGCTCGCCCTGCTTCGTATCGTGCGTTCTCGTCGAGCCACATTCGTCAGCACGATGCGTAGTACGACGAGTGTCCATGTGTCCTGAGTCACCAACTCTGCAGCTCGCCAGGGGCCGGTAGGCCTGCACACTCGTCACTGTACTCCCACAGAGTGTTACACCGTCACTAGTCGCCCCATCGCTTTCGCTGTAGCTGTGTAGATTCTAGCATATCGCGCTTGCAGTGTCTGCTCGTGTTGTCCTTCTTCTCAGCCGCTCGTCTGCGTTGGCTGCCTGCGCGCAGCCATGCCGCCCAAGAAAGTTGTGGAGGAGGACACCTCGTGCGCGCGCTTCGGGTGCGCGCTTCGGGTAGCAGCAGGCGGCGGCCGCCATCATCTCTCACCTGACGCCTTGCGCTCTAGGCGGGTGCGCAACAACCTGAAGATGGGCGTCGTGGGCCTACCCAACGTGGGCAAGTCCAGCCTCTTCAACTTGCTGTGCGAGATGTCGGCGGCTGCGGAGAACTGTACGTGCCTTCATGCGAGCGCTCGCCTCCGTGCTGCTCGCTCCCGTTCCTCGCCTCTGAATCGCGTATGGCTGCGATACAGACCCCTTCTGCACCATCGAGCCCAACGAGAGCCGCTGCGCAGTGCCCGACGAGCGCTACGAGTGGCTATGCAGTGCGCACTCACTTGTACCTCCTCCCTCTACTGCACCTCACGCCTCGCTCGCCTCACGCCTCGCTCCCGCGCTCCCAGACCTGTGGAAGCCGCCCAGTCAATACCCAGCCTACCTGCACGTGACGGACATAGCGGGCCTGGTGCGCGGGGCTGCCTCCGGCGCGGGTCTGGGCAACGCCTTCCTGTCGCACATCCAGGCGGTGGATGGCGTCTTCCACGTGGTGCGCGCCTTCGACAACGATGACGTGGTGCACGTGGACGACAGCGTGGATCCGGTGCGCGATCTGGAGACTATCCAGCACGAGCTGTGCTGCAAGGACCTGGAGTATGCGGAGCGCCAGGAGGCTGAGGAGAAGAAGGACGTGAAGAAAAGCCCCAACATGAAGCTGTCTGCGCTCTTCATCGCAACGTTCGAGCGCGTGCTTGCAATGCTGCGGGAAGACAAGCCCGTGAAGGGTGGCAGCTGGAACAGCGCCGAGGTGGAGCTCATCCGCGCCAAGCTGCCCGACCTGATCACCACCAAGCCGGTGGTGTACCTGGTGAACCTGAACAGGGAGGACTTTTTGCGCAAGAAGAACAAGTGGCTGCCTAAGATCCACGCCTGGGTCACCGCGCACGGCGGCGGCGTGATGATTCCCTTCTCCGTGGAGCACGAGCAGGCGCTGTTCGCGGCCAGGGACGACCCGGACGCGCTGGCGGCGCTGACGGACGTAGAGCGTGGGGGCGCCCGCAGCGCGCTGCCTAAGGTGATCACTCAGGGGTACAAGGAGCTGGCGCTCATCTATTATTTCACAGCCGGCGAGAAGGAGGTGCGCTGCTGGACGGTGCAGCAGGGCGCGCTCGCCCCGGAGGCTGCTGGCGTGATCCACACGGACTTCCAGCGGGGCTTCATCAAGGCTGAGGTGGTCAGCTTCGCCGACTTCAAGGAGCACAGCACGGGGCCCTCCATGGCCGACGTCAAGGCGGCTGGGCGATATAGGATCGAGGGCAAGCAGTACGAGGTCAAAGATGCAGATATCATCCACTTCCAATTCAACGTCACCACCAGCGGCAAGAAGTAGAGGAGCGTGCTCTGCAGTTCACGTAGCATGCTGCCGCACGCGGGAGTGCCAACCATCATTGTGGACACACTTGCGTTGCGTTGCAATCGATATCGACCTCTGCCACTGTGGCGGTGGGCGGAGTCGCGTCCCAACCTGCCGTCACCCTGTTAGTTTTTGGTTTTAGACTTAACCTCTGCCACCAAAGATTGCATCTCGTGTTTCCTCCGCCAGCCCTATTGAGCGTGATCCGCCCTCTGCGCCGCTCAGCAGTCCGCAGAGCGCCTACTGCGAGCATGTTGGCACTTTGCCGCGCCGCGACAAGGTGTCTGGCCTCGCACGCCCGCAGCTTCGCTGCAGAAGCGCCGGACGCGGCGGCTGCGGCTGTCAGGGAGGCGTTCTTTGCAGCTGCTGCGCGGACGGTGAAGCAGAAAGCCGGAGGCAAGGCATTTTTGGAGGCGGCGGAGAAGTTCGCCACTCTCGACGAGGCGCTCTCAGCCAAGACGCTTGCGCTCAAAAAACAGGGGCTCACCGTGAAGCAGGTGTGCCTGACTGCTGCGTTCGCCAGGCTCGGCCTGGAGCCAACCTAAACCTGACGGCCGTGCTCCTTTCCTTACTTAGCGAAAGCTGCTTCTGCGCACCGCGCAGCAGCACAAGCAGGGCATGCTCTAGGACGAGACAGCATGAGTCTACTAGACTAGACTACAGCGAGCTAGGCCTGGCACGCTCTCCGGCCCCGTGCATCCTCCAACCATCATCTTCCCTGCTCGTGACCTGGCACCGGTCACTGGCGCCTATCCCCGTCCGCCCCGCCTGAGGCTCTGGGGCGTGAGAGGGCGCTGGATGCAGAGGATGCAGGAAATGTGTGGGGCGACATCGGCGATGGTTGATCCCAGCCTCCGGTGATACGCAGCGGCTCATCAGAGCAGCTTCTGTAAACATTCCAAGTCCTGCGGTGTGCGTCCTGCGGCTCATGCCACGTCAGCCTGCTGCTGCGCCCAGGATTAATTTCAGCGCACATCAGAGCTCCCTCCGCCTAACTCGTTTGAGCGCAATGGCGGCCGTGTCTTTCTTGGGCGCACGCGTGCAGCAGCAGCCGCGCACGGTGCGCGTGCAGACCGCCCGCGCGGCTGTGTGCCAGAGCGCACCAGCGCCCGCTGTGGGCCGACGCGCGCTGGCAGCGTCGCTGCTCGCTCTGCCGACGCTGCTGGCCGTGCGCCCTGCGCTGGCACTGCTGCCGGACGACGAGGACGAGGAGTGCGTGCCCGTGCCGAGTGCTCAGAATTGCCCCGGCTCACCGCTCGCGTCTCCCGGCCCGCCACTCACGCCGCGCCTGCCAGGCTGCTGGCCAAGGCCAAGGCTGGGCGCAAGGACAAAGTCGTGACGGACAAGGCGAGCCAGCGCGCGTTCGTGGCCAGCGAGGGCTATGCCAGTCCAGCTGACATCGGTGCGTAGCCGCTGGATCTGCCACGGAACTGCACCACTGGACGGGCAGCTGGGGCGTGGGCCTGGCGGGCAAGCCGGCTGCTGCGTGCTGTGGGCTTCGGAGCGCTGAGAGGATCGGCAGTGCGCGAGCCACGCACTGAGACTGCTTCCTCTTTCGCAGCTGTGTTGCAAACGACCGTGAACGCGCTCTCCAAGACGGGCTTCCTGCTGGCGGCTGGCCAGCTGGACGAGGCGAAGACGACGGCGGAAGGCCCCTGGGTGGGGGACCTGAAGCGCGTTGCAGCCTCCGTGGGCACCGGCGCCGCCGCCTCCGCCTCCGCGCTGAGCGCGGTTGCGCGGCTGCAGCGCAGCACGTCTCTGGAGCAGGCCAAGAAGGACTACGTGGCTGCGGTGGGCGCGCTGGAGGAATTCTGCACGCTGGCCGGGGTGGCAAACAAGCTCAAGGGGCTGTGAGCCACCCGACGGCTGCGCTGGCGGCTTGTCGTGCTCTGTCATAAGACACGCGCCCTGGCGTTCGAAAGCCCTCCTTCTCAGTCTCCCTCATCCCGCGTTTTGCCAGCGCTTTTTGAGCGGCAGGCAGCTGTTGTGGTGCGCCGCGGCCAGCTGAGCCGCCAGGCACTCCTCCCCGACGTGGCTCCCAACTGCACCCACTCCCGGGGGCGGCTCCGCCTCCACAGCCGCCGCCACAGCCTCCTCCACAGCCCCACCGTGGCGGCTCTGCAGCTGCTGCTGCTCCGCCTGCTGCTCCGGTGGGCTGGGATCCGGCTCCGGGAACCCGGGGGGGAAGGCGATGGGCAGCGCCTGTGCCTCCCCTTGTTGCAACCGCACTTGCTCCTCTTGCTGCTGCCGATGTCGCTGCTCGTCGCGCACCTCCTCCTCCGCCGCCAGCGCGCGCGCCGCCTGCGCCTTGAGCAGCGCCGCCTGCGCGTGTCGCTGGCGCTGCAGGGCCTCCTGCTCGCAGCGCCGCAGCTCCGCGCGAGCGCACAGCAGCCGCCGCTGAGCCTCAGCCTCCTCGCGGCCGCACGTATCGCGCTCCTGCTCCGCCGCCGCCGCCGCCGCCGCCGCCGCGCTCTGCGGCGGTCCGGGGCGCAGCGCGGGCGCGCCGCCGGTGCCGCGCGGCCTCGTGGTGGGCTCCCCCCGCGCATCCTCGCCCCCCGGTGCGGCCCCCAGCGCGTCGCGCCGGCGCCGGGGCGGCTGCGGGTCGGAGGAGGCTGGCGCCAGGGCGCGCTGGGCCGGCCCCTTGAGCGCCTCGTCGCCAGCCTGCGCCTCCAGCTTGGGCCGCTTGCTGCTGGGCGCCGCCGCGGCGTCCCCCTCCCCCCCCCTAATCCCGACCCCCTCCTCCCGCGAGTCGCTGCTCTGCTGCGCGCGATCCGAAGGCTTTGCACGCGCCGGCAGTCGCGGCTGCGCCTTCGGGCGCGCCTTCTTGCCCACGCTCAGCGCAGCCGCGCCGCTGCCCCCCGGCGGCAGGGCAGCGGCGCTCTCCTTGCCCTCCCGCCGCCGGCGCAGCCACTCGCTTGCTTCGCTCACAGCCTTGTCGAAACCGCCGCCGCGACGCCCCCCCTTGCTCATCTCCTCCCAGTCCTCCTCCCGCAGCGGCAGCAGCTTGCACAGCGGCAGGCGCGCGTGGTCGCTGGTGGCCAGGAAGCTCACCAGACAGGTGCTGCTGGCGGTGTCGCCGTCGCCCGCAGCGACCAGCGCGGCGCGGGTGGCGCGGTCAGCCTTCTCGTGGCGCCCGGGGTCCAGCACCACTGCAGGCCACCACCGGTAGCCCTCGATTTTGGCCCATACAAGAGCATTGAAGGGCGGGGTGGTTGTCAGAGAAGACACCGCTGGCGGCGGAGCCATGCGGCCCTGCACGCGGAGCAGGCCCAGCGTCAGATGCTAGCGCTCCGGCAGGGCAACCGCCGTGAGGGCGGAGGCGAGCAGCAATGCCGCGCGGGGTGAGAGGGCGCACAGGCCAGAGAGGGCCTCGACGACACAGCGCCACGCGCGCGCGTCCACGCGGCCTTGACACAACAGCAAAAGCGAGCGTGTTGTTTGGCGCACGGCTGGCGCAGTGTGCCGGGTGCGAGAGCCGAGAGGGCAGACCTTCCATTCCGGAAGGCCGCGTATGCTCGCGCAGAGCGCACACGCGCAGCCGGCAGGCCGTGAAGCAGCAGCACGCACCGGCACGCGCTGCGCAAGCGAGCGCGGCGAGAGCAGTGCCGGAGCGCCGCTTGCTCGGTCAGTTACGGCGCCGGCACACGCAAAGGGACGTCAACCGTGTCAGTGCAGAGCAAGCGAGCGAGTGCGGCAAAGTGGAAGGGTGGTGGCGTGAGCAGGCAGAGGGAGAGCGTGTGCCGCAGAAAAAATATGCGCCGCGACCGACCGACGACGAGAGAGCCGCCGCTGCTTCTTCGCCGCACGCTCGCTGAGCGGACTCTGCGCGTCATAGCCGGCGGTGATGCAGCAGGGCTTAAGGAAGAGAGCAGGTTACAGGAGTCGGCCCCAGCTGTGCACCCACGCTCTGCGCGCCTTGCCCCGTCAGTGTCCCTTCACCAGCGCCTTCGCAACCTGCGCCACGGGTGCCGCGTCAGCGCCTGCGGGCAAGAGGCTGCACGAGCGACCAGCCGAGCGGTCCAACGGCTATGCCGGCGCTAGGGCGACAGCGCTCACCTGCCCTGGCGACGGCGGCGCCACGGGCGTGGTGCCCGTCCAAAACTCGCGCAGCGGCGGTACGAAGACCGGGAAGAGCACTCCTGCGCAGCGCAGGTGTTTTTCAGAGAAGCACAATGGTTGAGCGGGGCTCGGGCGGACGCACCCACGCCGCCGATAGCGCAGGACCACATCACCACCGGCTCCCGCTGCATCATCTTGAAGAAGAAGCTCTGCGACGCCATGACGCCACCCAGAACGGGGGCGGCGGGGGCGATGCAGTGGCGGAAGAACACTCTCGTTCGTACAACAACACTCGCTGCTCGTCGCTTAGCACTCTCGTAGTGATGAGAGGTGCGACGTGTCATTACACCGCGGCGCGAGAGCTCAGTAGCCGGTGAGCTTGGTAGCGGTTGCTGTGAGCGTCTGGAACTCATCCACAATGTCCTCCCACTTGGGCGCCCCCGCCGCAGAGCGCCGCACGGTGCCATCCAGCGCCAGCGCCACGTAGAAGGGCTGTCCTGGCGGGAGTTCCGCCTGCGCGCGCGCCTGCTGCGCCCAGTCCCGCCACGCCTGCGCATCGAAGGCGTCGGCCCTCCAGCGCACAGCGTCCGTGTTGGCGCTGAAGGCTGCGGCCCACCCGCCGCAGTCCTCCGCGGCAGAGGCTGCGCCTGCGGCAGTGCTGGGCGGCGCTCCGAAGCCGCGGGGCTTGGGCGCGGCGGGAGCGTCCGCCCCCTGGGCCCCCCCTTCGGCCAGAGCCACCAGCAGCACGCCCCGCGCCGCCAGCTCCCGCTTGTGCGGCTCCGCGGCGCGCGCGCAGCCCCGCAGGTGCGCCTGGGAGCCCACCAGGAGGAGGGGGCGGTAGCGGGAGCGCAGCGCCGCCAGCGGGCTGCTGACGGCGGCGCCGGGGCCCGAGTCGCCGCCCGAGTCGCCGCCCGTGACCACGCGCAGCAGGCCCAGCGCCTCCTCCCGCTCCGCCAGCGCCTCTGCGCTCGCCTTGTCGCGCAGCTCTCGCTGCAGCCACAGCACGCTGGCCGCCAGCACGGCCGCGTCCACCGCCGCGTTGCCGCAGGCCGCCTGCAGCGCCGCAGACGCGTCCGGCTGGGAGTCTGCGGCTGCGGAGCCCAGGTCCAGGGCCGCCTTGAGCAGCGCGGGAAGGGTGACCAGACCCGCCAGCGCTGCGCCGCCGCCCAGCCCGCCCGCCAGGAACAGGCGCAGCAGGCGGAAGGGCGCCCGCGCCTCCGCGCGCAGCTTGGCGGTGGCGGCGCCGGGCAGCGCGGCGGCGCCGGCGCTCGCCTGCGCGCCCTGCAGCTGCACGCACAGCGCCGGGTAGCCCCGCCACGCGCGCAGGGCGGCCAGGTCCGAGTCGCTGGCGGCGACGGTGTACTTGAGGCGGAAGGTGTTCACGCTGCGGGGCAGGGGCGGGCGTGAGAGGGAGGGGAGCGGAGGCGCTTAGCGACACTGGAGCGGGCCCCCTCTCTCCCTCACGCACGCGGACAGCAGGTCCTCCCCGGCCTCCTCGAAGCGCTGCAGCGCAGCCAGCGCGCACGCGCGGTTGTACACGGCGGCGCGGCTCTCGTCCTCGCTTGGAGACGCGGCTGTGGTGGGGCATGAGCCACGGAAAGCTGGAGCAAGCAAGCACCGCCGCCCGGGGCCACGCACCCAGCGCCTCGCTGAAGTGGCGCACAGCCTCCACGTGCTGCGCTGACTGGAAGGCGGCCAGGCCGGCGGCGACGCAGGCAGCGGCGGAGCCCGCGCTCGGATCTGCGGCTCCGCTGTCCGCAGCCGCAGCCACGCGCGCGCACCGCACGCGCGCGCACCGCCGGCGCGGCGTCTGGAGGCCGCGCAGCAGGGGCGCAGCGGCCTCGGGGGCGGCGCGCAGAGAGCTGCAGCGAGTGCGGCGGGCGCCTCTCGCCGCCACGCACGCAGCCCTTTGGCAGGCCGCCGGCTGCGGCAGACAGCAGGCGGACATTGGAGGCGGAGCCGAGACAGTGTGGGGCGTAGATAGAAGAACAAGCCGCCGTTGGGACTGATCAGTAGAACGTGGGACTCAGGGACTCGTCGTACGTCGTCGTCTCGAGCAACAGCGCCCCCTGCTAGGTTCGTCTTCTCTGCGTTGCGCCTCCATGCCGCCCGTCGCAGCAACGAGCACCTACAGCTGGGACGAGTCAGATCTGGAAAGTAGTGCCGGCTCTGAAGCTTCAGCCTCCTGGCGCGGGCGGCGCAGCGATGAGCCCGTCAGCGCGCTAGGCGCGGCGCTGGGGGGTCTGCGGGACGTGTGCGCCAGCTGCGAGGAGGCGCTGAACGAGGTTGGCGCAGAGTACCTCAGCTTTGAGTTCCGTCCCGAATGGCGCCTAAAGCTGCGCAAGCGCACGCCGCTCGTCACGCTGGGCATCAATCTAGAGACGGGCGCCAGCGGATATGAGCTGGTTGCCAAGCGAGGCACGGTGGACTTGCCGCTGTGGAAGGCGCGAGCGGCAACACGGCACAGCGGCCGCCCTTTGCACTCACGTCGCGCCCGCACCGCGCGCAGTTCGTGCGCCGCATTGTAGCCGCGCCAGAGCGCGGAGACGTGCGCGTGCACAGGCGCGGCCCCGGTCTCGCGCTCCTCTCAACGCTGCTCACGTTCCGCTCTCCAGCGTGGCGCTGCCGCTGGGCATGCTTGCGGTGGAGGGGGTGTTCACGCACGACCTTCGCGCCAGCAAGTCGCGCCTCTCGTGGCGTCTGTGCGCCTCCTGGGACGTGGGTCCGCAGCATGTGGGCCGCAAGCAGCGCCTGCCCAGCCCCTTCCCGAGGCTCAAACCAGCCGCGCGCTGGGACGTGCGCACGCTGGCGGCGCCGGAGTTGGAGGGGTGCGTGCTGTGAGGGAGCTCAACGCAGAGGTGCACGCGAACTCGCTAACACCTCTCTCGGCCCTCGTGTGCCTGCAGGCAGCTGGGAGACACCAGTGGCGTCGCCTACGACATCGGACGCTTCCATGTCAGTCTGCCCGCGCTGCAGGCGACGCTGGAACTGTGAGCAGCCACATACTTCCACAGGCTTTTCCGTGTCTGCTGCGTGTCAGGCACGCTCGTCTCCGCCTGCGCCTGCGCCTTCGCCTCTTTCTTTGCCTTTCTGGCGTCCTGCCCGCTTGTCTACAGCGACAGTAGCGGCGGCGGCAGCGCGTGCGGCGTTCCACTCCGTCAGCGCGGCGTAGTGCTGTGTCCAGACGCAGTTCTCGCAGCCCGAGTTGCAGCAGTCCTCAGGCCCGGGCTCCGCTGGGGCCACATCCGAGGCGACATCACCACTAGACACGCAGATTTCAGGAGGCTGCACTGCGTCCGCAGGCGCTTGTGCCAGAGTCTCCGTCTCGACAGGGCCACTCCCGCTTGCACAGCGCACGCTCGGTAGCCCCGAGGACGGGACCCAGGCTGCTCGACGCAGCTGCGCGCGCAGCGACATGCAAGGCGAGCAGCCGCCGTCAAGGCATCAAGCTGCTCAAGAGCTATGGCGCGCTCCAGCCGACCGCTGACAACAGGCAGGATCGAATGCAGGAGCCAAGAGCCACGCAGGGCAAGAAGTTGTGCAGCATTCCAAAAGTTGCAAGGAGGAGAACCGAAGAAGACGCGCTGCATCTCGTCGAGATGCGATGGAATAGCCCGTGGGAAGCAGCTCAAGGCCGCGATGCCCGTACAGTGCGATGCACACACTCGGCGTTCAATCACACAACATGCCGTCAGGTCAGTCGCCTACCAGGAGCCCCCGCGGCCTCCACCGCCAGCGCTACTCCCGCCCCCGAACCCCCCTCCACCGCCGCCGCCGCCGCCACCACCGCCGCCGCCTCCGTGGGGCTGTGGCCTGGCCGGGTCAGCCCGCAGAAAGGCTGGGTCGTTGGTGAAGACGCCCTGGCGCGCGTTGAGCGACCAGCGGTCCACCATGCCGTGGGTGACAACCTCCGGGTGCAGCCGTTGCAGGCGGCGCAGGCGGAACAGCAGCTCCGGCAGGAAAAAGTCCAGGTCGTTGCGCGCAGCGGGGGGCGGGGCCGCAGCCGCACCAGCCTCGGCCGTGCAGGAGGAGGGCGCGCCTCCCTGCTGCGCGGCCTCGCGCGCGTCCCCGTGGCTGCTGCTGCGCGCAAGGGGCGCCGGGGGCGCGGGCGGCGCGGGCAGCGGGCCGTCCGGCGGCGCGCGGCAGATTGGGCAGGCGAGCTTCACGGCCAGCGCGCGCGACAGGCACGGGCTGCAGAAGGCGTGCCCGCAGCGCAGCAGCTCCCGCTGCAGCCCCTGCGCGCCGTCGGGGGAGCCGGCAACGGCAAAGTCCTCCAGGCAAACCGGGCAGGAGGTTGCAGCGTAGCGCTCCGCCCGCGCAGCAGCCGCGGCCTGCTCCAGCGCGCTGAGCTGCCTGCGCGCGGCGGCGTAGCGGGCGCGCTTGCGCTTCTCCGCCCAGTGGCGGTAGGCGAGGAAGGCGGCTGCGGCTGCAAGCAGCGCCAGCCACACACGCACGGGCACACCCCCGCTGAGGCGCCCCGCCAACGCCTCACCCACGCCCGCGGCGCCCTCCAGCACCGCCGCGTCCACCTCGCCCGCGCGCAACAAGGGCCGCATCCGATCCAGCACCGCGTCCAGCGCGCCGTCGCCCGCCGCGCGGCTGGCGCTCGCGCCCGTGCTGAAGTACACCTGCCTATCGTCCAACGCCACCAGCATCAGCACGCCAGAGCCGCAAGCGTCGCCCACGCCCCACGCGTCGTGCAGCTGCGTGGCCAGCAGCTGCGCGCGCAGGGCGGCGGAGCCCGTGCCGCCGGCTGAACGCACCACGGCAACGGCCACCTCGTAGCCGCTGCGCGTGGCCGCGCCGCCGCAGGCTGGCGCGTCTGGGTAGCTGAGCGAGGTGCCCACAGAGGGCTTGCTGCCGCGCTTGATTGCTGCCAGCGCAGAGTCCACAGCCTCCGCGCCGCTCGGGCTCAGCACGCGGTCGGGGTCGCACAGCGCGCTGCGCACTGCGCGCCCGCAGGTTCCCGGCGACAGCATCGGAGACGGCAGGTCGGCCGCTGCCCAGCCGTGCGCGCGCACAGCCTCCGCGTGGGGCGCCAGCGCCACCACGGCGCAAAGCAGCAGCTCCCAGACGCGCGCCATGGCAGTGGACGGAGGAGGCGAGGACCGCACACTGTGTGCTAAACACCAGTTTTGGTCGTCGCGCGCGCCCAACGCATCTTGCCGTCTTCGACTGAGAGTCGCTCTATCCCTCGCGTCGCGTTAGGGACACATGGGTGATGGGTCTGGTGGGCCTGCTGGTCTTGCTGGCGCTGCTGCACGCCGCTGTGAGTGCGCAGCAGAGACGCAGAGCACTGCGGGCGCTGCAGCACGCCGCGCGCACGCTCGCAGTGCTGCTGCTGCGCCAGCATGAGGGCGCCGGAGCAGCGGCGACAGTTGCGTCCGCGAGAGAGCACGCGGCTGTGTCTGCCAACGACTCTGCTGCTGCAGCGGCGCCCCTGCCCCCGCGCGCGCTGCTGCAGGCGGGCGTCTCCGCCGCGCGCCTGCAGCTGTCCACGTCGCCTGCGAGTGGCGCCCCGACGCGGGGCTGCGCGCTGCTGGAGGAAGCGCAGTCGCCGGACACAGATGGTGGCGGCGCCGGCGGCTCGTCGCCCGGCGTGGGCGCTGCTGGAAAGCAGTGCGGGGGGGGCTCCTGCTGCGCGGTGCTGCGCGGACACGGCGCCTGGGTCACAGCAACAGCCTGGCTGCCGTGCGGCGCGCTGCTCACCGCTGCTTCAGACGGCTGCGTGCGGCTGTGGGAGGCCGCTCAGCTGGGCTGTGCGGACCAGGCGGCGCCCAGCCGCGTGTTGGAGGGCCACGCGGGCGCCGTGCGAGCGCTGTGCCCGCTGCCCAGCTGCCCGTGCCCACCGGGCTCCCCGGCCTGCGGGCGCGCCTTCGCCTCCGCCGGCGACGACGGCACGCTGCGCACGTGGGCGCTGGACGCGGGCGCCCAGGGCGAGGGCGCGCCGGGGGTGTGCACCAGCGTGGTGAGCGCCCACGGGGACGCCGTGTTTGCGCTGCTGGCGCTGCCAAACGCCACCCTCCTCTCCTGCTCAGCGGACGCCAGCTGCAGGGCGTGGCGCGGCGCACGCTGCGTGGCGCTGCTGAGGGGCCACGGCGACTACGTGCTGGCGGCGGTGCGCGTGCAGGGCGAGGGCGAAGGCGAAGGGAAGGAGCGCCAGTGCCTGGTCGCCACGGGCTCGTGGGACGCAACGCTCCGCATTTGGGACCTCTCCTCCACAGCCGCTGCATGCGCGGGGGATGACGCGGGCCCCAGCGAGCCCGCCGAGCCCGTCTGCTGTCGCGTGCTGCGTGGCCACCGGGGCGGCGTGCGCGCCCTGGCCCCTCTGCCCCGCTTTCGCCTGGCCAGCGGCGGCGCCGACGGCCAACTGCGCGTGTGGCAAGCGCTCACGGGCTGCTGCGAGCGCGCGCTGCCGCGCTGCAGCCGCGAGGCGGGCGCGGTGCTCGCCCTGGCGCCGCTGCCCTGGGGCCGCGTCGCAGCCGCGCACGAGGACGGCCTGGTGCGCGTGTGGAGCGCGGCGCGGGCGCAGGCGCAGCCGCTGTTCCTGCGGGGCCACTCCAAGAAGGTGTACGCGCTGGACGCGCGCTGGGGGGGCCACGGATTTGCCACGCTCGCATCAGCCTCCAGAGACCACACCGCCAGGCTCTGGACCATAGAGGCGGAGCAGGAGGAACCGTAGCACTAGAGCTCTAGGTTTGCTTCGTTTGCACTCCACTCCTACTTCGTTTCGCTCTCGCTCGCTCTCAGGCCGTCTCTTCCGCCACCGCCGGAACCTGCTCCTGCGCGGCTGCGGGCGCCGCCAGCACCACCTGTGGCTCGCCCAGCAGCGCCGCCTGCGCCGTCGCCGTCGCCTGCTCCTGCTGCTCGTTCCACGCGAAGGTGCGCAGCTGCAGCTGCGCGCTCTGCTGGCGCGCCTGATCCTCCTGCTGGTCCTGCGCCAGCTGGTCCTGCGCCTCCTCCTCGTCCTGCGCCTCCAGCGAGTCGTTGACGCCCGCAAAGCGCTCCCCCTCACGCGCTCCCATTGCGCCCAGCTGCGCCTCCACCTCCTGTGCGCAGCGCGCGTTGTGCTCCTTGATCACGAAGACGAGCAGCTCCAGTCGCTGCGCGGCGTCCTCCACGCCCAGCTCCTGCAGGTCCTCGCCCGTCAGCAGCGGCAGCACCTCCCAGTCCACCTCGTGCGCCGTGAAGCGCGGCGCCAGCGCGCCGAAGCCGCGCAGCTGCAGCCAGTGGGCCACGGAGGAGGCTGGCGGGAAGCCGCAGCCGGGGCCCTCCGCGCTGGCAAAGAAGGCTGCGCTGCGGCGGGTCACCGGCGCCAGGCCCAGCACGCGCTGACGCTCCGCCCGGGCGCGCAGGCGGGCCAGCCCGGCTTGGCCGAGGCCGAGGGGCGCGTACAGCGGCATGGCCGTCTCGCACCCGGGCGCCGGCCCAGCAGCCCCAGCGCCGCCAGCTGAGCGGAAGGCTGCGTCCGTGGGCACGTAGTCGCGCCAGTGCCCCCCCGGCTGCTGGCCCCGCTTGCGCTTGGAGCCCGCGGGCAGCACGCAGTCCTGGGCAAACGTCCCCGGCCCCACCCCCCCCGCCCCGTCTGCATCACGGGGGCGACGCTTCTTGCTGGGCAGGCTGCTGGGCAGGCGCTCCCTGCGCCACCGCTCCGCCGCCATCTTGAGGGTTTCCGTGTCGCCGTCGTCGTATTTCACGTCCATCGTGCCCTCCCCCTCAGCCACGCTCGCCACGCTGCCCGCGAACCAGTTCTTCTCCAGGGGCCACCACACCTGGATGCGGTCGCCAGGCCGCAGCGGCGCGGCGGCTGCGCGCGCCGCCACGCTGGCACCGTGCGCCGTGCCCAGGATGGCGTAGGGAACCACGTCTTTGGGGTGCGCGGTCTCGTAGTCCGACAAGTAGGTGCCGTAGTACTTGATCAGGTCGTGGCCCACGCTGGTGGCGCGGTGGTTGCGCGTGTAGTTGTGCTGGGGAGGGCGTCAGCAAAGGGGCAGTGCAGGAGGACACGCCAGCGCCTTCGTGCCTTCATGTTCGGGAAGATCTCACCGCTCCAGCTGAACGGGTGGCGGTTGCCGGAGCGCACGAAGTAACCGCCGCGTGCGGTGACCTAGGGGGGACAGAAGGCGCTGAGGCGACAGGAGGAAGCCCACTGCGCTCCTCCGCTGCGCGCCTGCTTGTACAGCGAAAGGAGGTCCAGCTGCTTCTGGTTCAGCTTCTTCTCGGGGAAGAGCAGCGGGTTGGCGGCGGCTGCGCGCGGGGCCGGGCGTGAGCGGGAGTGACACGAAGGCAGGCGTGGCTCTCTCTAGGAGCGCACCGGCGGGCGTGACCAGATCGCCGTCGCCGTTCTCCTTCAGAAATGCAATCTGCGGCAGCGACACAGTCAAGTCAACGAGACGCCGGGCAGACAGCGACAGCGAAGGCAGTGATGCGCGGGCACTCTTGCTGCGCACCAGGTCAGTCAGGAACTCCAGGCGCGACACGCAGTTCAGCGGCCGCCGCTTGTCTCCGATGCGCGCGGAGGCGGCCACCACCGCGGCCAGCGAAGGCTCCTCGCACTCTAGCAAGTCGGCCTCGTCGTCGCTGCTCACAACTGGCAGATTCTCCTCGGCATCAGCCGCCACCTCCATCGCCACAGGCTCAGCCGACATTGATGGAGACGCCGGGGGGGGGAACGAGTGGGCGCTGGCCGCCGGGCGGCCCCGCCACACAGCCACAGCGCCCACCTTGCCGCGCCCGCTTTTCCTATGGAGGCGTGCAGCAGCGACACGACGCGACCTGCTCCTTGCAGTGTGCGTGCGGCCCCGCGAGAGAGTGAGAACGCAGCGCAGCTGTGCAGCCACCTGTGCTCGGTGGGCCTGGAGGAGGGCCGCTTTAGCGACGTGCTGCTGCACGCGCACGGCCGCGATTTCGCGGTGCACAAGCTGGTGCTGGCGCGCTCGCCGTACTTCCGCAGCCTGTTGGAGCGCTGGACGGAGGGCTCGAGCGTGGCGCTGCAGCTGCAGGTGGAAGGCTCCAGCGCGGAGGGCGTCGAGGCTGCGCTGAGCTGGCTCTACGGCCGCCCCGCGGCGCTCACGGCGGAGGGTGTGTGCGAGACGCTGTGCGCGGCCGCCTTTCTGCAGTTGGACGCGCTGGCCTCGGACTGTGCGTCGTTCGTCACGGACGCTCTGAGCGAGGCCAACTTCTTGCGCTTCCACGCCTTCGCGGAGGGCGCCAACCTGGGCCCCGCGGGCGACCGCGTGCGCCACGCCTGCTGGGGGCTGCTCTGCCAGAGGGCCTGGTGCGAGCTCAGGCCGCTGCTGCGCGAGCTGCCGCTGCCCAACCTGGTGGCCCTCTTCGGCAGCGCAGAGCTGTGGTGCCCCACCGAGGCTGCGCGCTTCGACCTCGCCTGTGACTGCTTCGCCCGAAGAGCGGGCGGCGAGGAGCGCTGGGCCGCACGCGAGCACCCGGAGGAGGCTGCGGCGCTGAGGGGGGTGTTTGGGCGGGGCATCCTGTACGCAACCATGAGCTTCGCGGCCCTGACCAGCGCCCGCGCCCGCCTCACGGCTGCGGGCGCCCCCCCTGCCCTGCTCGCTGCGGTAGCGGACGGGCTGTGGCAGCAGACGGTGCTGCGCCAGCGCGTGCTGGCCGCCGGGCGTGCACAGGAGGGGCCGGAGGAGAGCCTGGCGAGCGAGGGCGAGGGCGACGCCGCGCCTCCTGTGAGCTTCCGATTCGGCGTCGAGTTTGCCGAGGACCCGGCGCAGCTGTTGGACGGCCAGGCGCGCCACGGGACGGAGGTGTTCTTCGCAGGCTCGCTCTGGAAGGTCTCTGCGCAGGCTTTCACCGCCGGCGCGGAGACGGCCACGGAGGCAGCACTCGCAGGGTCCACCTCGCGCCTCAGCCTGCGCAGCAGCCAGCCGCAGCAGCGCACGCTGGGCCTGTTCCTGCACCGCCGACGGGCGGACGCGCCGCTGGCCTGCGAGTACGAGGACGTGCGCGAATGCATCAACGCGCGCTACATGCTCATGCTGGCTGGGCAGCGTCAGGAGCTGGGGGTGCTTGTCCTGGGCACGGTGCAGTCTGAGACAGCCGTCCTGCTGCCAAAGGCGCCCAAGGGATGGGGATGGCGCACAGTGGCCGCCATGGACGCGGTGCAGCAGCCGCTGCGCGTGGGCGTTGTGGTGCAGCTGGCAGACGCCTGACCAACACTTACTTAGTTCCAACACCACCAACACCACCTGACTAACACTAGATTAGAGCTCATAGCACTCACACGTAGCCTGCGTCAGTCACAATCTTATCCGCCGCAGCCTCCAGCGCGGCCCAGCCCGTCACCTTGGCGGTCCAGTCCGGCGGAAGCGACGCCATGCCGCCTGACGCGCCGCACAGAGAGCCCACCACAGCCGCGCGGCTGCAGTTGTCTCCTCCAGCCATCAGATTGGCGCGCACCGCCGCTTTGAAGTCCCCTCCCGCTGCGAAAACCAGCGCCAAAGGGCCTACGAAGGGGCCCGGCAGCGAACAGCTGATGCCGTACTTTGAGACAATCTTTCGCGGGTCAGTGTCCAACTCCGCAAGCGCGTTGGCCGCCTCCGTGCGCTGCTCCGTGTAGAGCGGGTTCTCTTTGCTGAATGCTGCCCACTTGAGCGCGTCAGCCACGGAGCTTCCCAGCACCACCCGCTCCAGGATGGCCGCGAACGCCTGCGCGTAGTCCACCGGCGCCTGGTCCGCCTGGTGCACGCGCACCGCGTCCGAGACTGCGTCGCGGCACGCAGCGCTGCCCGCCAGGCGCGCCACGACCGTCGGCACACGCACCAGGCTGTGCGCCTGCGTGTCGCCCACCACTCCGCACGAGGGGAAGCGCTTGCCGGCGTCCACGTTTTCCAGGAATCTCTTGCTCAAGCTGTTCAGGCGCCCGCCATAGGCGCGGAACGATGCCGCCGAGTCGTCCGCAAACGCCTGAGGCACCAGCGCGCCCTCCTTGGCCACACTGCGCACCAGCGCCGCGGCCTCCTCGCCGTACGGGCTCAGAGCGCCCAGCGGCAGCGTGTAGAACATGTTGCCGGGCGGGTTGTAAAACTCCGGCGCTAGCGCTGCCAAGTCCAACGGGGAGTTGTCTGCGAACAGCATGCCAGCCATAGCCTGCAGGGGCCCGTCGTCCTGACGCAACACCTTGCGCTTGATCTGTGAGGGTACGGTGGCGTCAGTCGGCCTGCATCTAGCAGACGCGACCAGCGCCACGCGTTCTTCTCTTCTCCAATGTGGCGCCTCTCCCTCAGGCACGCGCCTGTGCCACGTCGTAGTGCCAGTGCAAGGGCATCGTAGCCGCGTCAGCAAGCAGCGCGCCCAACAGCGCAGCCTTTGCGCGGTCCTTGACGGCAGCAGGGGGCGCGCTCGGTGGCGGATAGGCCGCAGCCACGGCGCTCACGGCACGACGGTGTGCACGCACACGAACGCGCGACGGCACTGCAGCGCAGCGCAGCATTTTTCAGTCTGGCCACGACGATGAGGTAGACGACAAGAGAGGCGAGCGCGTGTGCTTTAACACCCAGTTGACGCTTGACGGCTTGACGCACGCGTGTGCGTGCGTTCTGCGTTGTATGTCCGTACTCAACCTCACGCCACCCTTGCAAGGGCCAGCAGCACGGCAAGCGCCAGGCGGAGCGGCATTTGAAGTCGAGGGAGGCCAAAGGAACCGCCCTCTCATACTCTCATGCGTCGCTGTCGTCCCCGTTGGGCACAGGCGGCGCATCCTCCTCCGCGGGTGGCGCCTCCTTGGCCCGGCTGGTGCCTCTGGGCAACACGATGGTGGAGAGCGCATGGTCCAACATGTCCCTCTCCCGACACAGCACTCTGAGCTGCAGCTGCAGCTGCTCGACGAGCTGCTGCGCCTCGGCGCGCGCAGCCGCCTGAGCCTCCGCTTTGATTGCGGCCGCGTCTGTGCTGGCCTGGCGCGCGTCTCGTCGCGCAGCCTCCAGCGCCGCAGAGTGCAGCACGAGGACGTGCGCCTGCGCCTGCGCTTCCGCGTCCGCCCTGCGCAGCACCGCGTCGCGCTCGCTGCACGCCGCCGCCGCGTCGCAGCGCATCGCCTCCAGCAGCGCCGTCTGCTGGCGCAGGCGCGAGTGGAGCGTCCCCGCGCGGGCCACCGCCCCGCTCAAGGCGTCCTCGCACTCTTGCGCGCGAGATGCGTCGCGCGCGCAGCGCTCGCGCGACGAGGCTCCCGCGGATGCGGCGGCGCGGCACGCGGCTTGCACGCGTCGTTCCAGCAACGTCAGCCGCTCTGAGCACTCAGCCTCCATCGCCGCCGCCCGCACGCGCATCGCGGCCATTGCCTCGGCCACGCCTTCGCAGAGCAGACGCGTCTGCTGCTCCGCGGCTGCGCGCTGCGCGTGCGCCGCCTTGGCTGTGGCCAGCTCGCGCTCGCTGGCGCCCGCAGCCGAAGCCAGCGCCTCGCGCGCCTCGCCCCGCCAGCGTCGCAGCAGCGCGGCGGTGCCGGCGTCGCCGCCGCTCAGCGCGTCCAGCTGCTGCGCTTGCACGCGGTCGGAGGCGTCTGCGCGCCCCTGCGCCTCTCCCGCGCACAGCTCAGCCTCAGCCGCGCGGCGCTCGCACTCCGCCGCGCGCGCCTGGCACGCCTCTGCGCGCTGGCGCGCCTCCTGCGCGTCTGCCGCAGCCTGCGCCAGCTGCGCGCGCGTCTCGGCCAACGCCCCCTCCGCAGCCGCAGCCCTGGCCTGCGCCCCGAATGCGCGCCCGTCCAGCGTCTCCAGCCACGGCAGCTGCCTCTCCAGCGTGGCCGCCAGCGCCGCGCACGCGGGGTTGCCCTCCAGTCGCAGGTGCGCCAGCCGCGGCAGACGGCGCAGCGCCGCCGCCAGCGCCTCCGCCTCCTGAAGCGAGTTGTGGGAAACGTCCAGGCTGGTCAGTCCCTCCAGCTCCTCCAGGCCGCGCAGGCCGCGCAGGCCGCAGCGCGCCAGCGAGAGCTGCGTCAGCTGCGGCGACAGCGCGCTCAGGCTCGCTCCGTCGAACCACTCCAGACCTGCCGCAGCGCAGCCTCAGCGCTCGGGGCCAGCTGCGCGCGGTACGCGGGCACGCACAGTTGCCCGCCAAGTCCAAGCTGGACACCCCGCCTGGGAACTCGGCCACGATGCTCGCCACCAGCTCTGGCGTCAGCGCATACAGCGGCATCGGCGCACTCAGCGCATAAAACAGGAGGGCGGGCGCTTCACCACGGGCCGCGGTGCAAGAAGAACGACTCTGAATTGCACAACTCAGCGTAAGGCTACGGTGCAGTTGTATGTACGACCAGGCGTGAAGTCACTCGCGGCGCGCCGCCTTCGCCTCGCCTGTGCTGTCCTCGGCGCCTGCGTTGGCAACAGAGAGCGCGCTGCGAGTCCCCCACCCGGCTCGACGCGCGGGCTGAAGAGCTCTGCGTTGCGCCGGGGAGGGCCAGGGAACCAACGAGGGAGAGGATGGACTCCCACCAGGCGCCCATGTCGGGCCACTGGATCAACAGCCGTCTCGGGGAGCCCTGGGACGCGCCCGCGTTCGGCATGGCGAGCAAGCTGAACCGCGAGGTGCGCTGAGAGAGCGCAAGGGCGGTCTAGGGTTAGCGCTCCTAGAAAGGAGCCTCGCGGCCGCGCGGGTAACGCATCTGGCTGGCTGACCCCGCACGCCGCAGGTTCTGGAGGCGCTGCTTGAGCGGTGGGTGTCCGCCAGCAACGTGCTTGAGCCGCTGGTCCGGCTGGGCCTGGTGCTGTGCACCCCCTTCCTCCGCCCGCAGCTGCGCGCGGCGCTGGCGCCGGAGCTCAGCCGCCTCATGCAGTGCGCCACGGAGGACGACGACCCGTGGGTGCGCGTGGTGGCGCGCGCGCTGGGCAGCAGCAGCGGGCGGACGGACCTGGACGCGGTGGTGGCTGACCTGCCACTGGTGCGCCTCCGGGCGCCCGTGCGCGTGTGGCACACCCCCCGGGGCATGACCGCGCGCGCCCCTAGGTTGGGGACACGCTCCAGTCGCTGCGCAGCCGACTGGCGGAGGCGAGCCCCGTGGCGCGGGACTTCCGCCCACTCGAGGTGACTGCCCGGCCCCCGCTCCCCGCGCTCGCGCCGCCCCCCCACGCCCCGCGCCTCGTCGCCTCCCGGGCTGAGCCCCCGGCCGTGCGTCGGAACAGGAAGCGTGGCTCTCGCAGACGCTCCGCGCACAGGCCGGTGCCCCTGTGCCCACGCCACGCACCGCCCACGGCCACTTCTCGGTACGGCCGCCGCAGCTAGCGCCGCAGCGCCCCCGCGCAGCCGTAGCGCTGCCCGCGCGCCCTGGCACAGTCGCCATGCCCCCACCGCCGGCGCCCCGCCCGCAGCCGCCCCAGAGCGCGGCATTCCGCCCCAGCGCCGCCAGCGCCAGCGTGCGGGCCGGTGGCGGCGGCGGCGCGCGCGCGGGCGAGAAGCGCAAGATGCAGACCCTGGACATGGAGGAAGTGAGCAAGTTAGTGAAGCTGAAGCGGGAGGACACGGCGCCTGTGGAGGCCGTGGACGACCTGGGCAAGGTGTACGCGGCTGAGCGGGAGCGTCTGAAGCAGGTTGTGCGGGAGCGGGAGAAGGAGAAGCGGCAAAGCGAGGAGGCGAGGCGGCGCAGCGAGCTGCTCAAGAAGCGCGAGGAGGAGGCTGAGGTCAGGAGGCTGGGGCATCTCAAGTTTCAGCAGCAGCAGCAGCAGCGCAAGGAGCGGGAGCAGGCGGTGGCTGCGCAGGCGCTGCTCACCGCGCGGCCTCCGCAGCCCCCCAAGCAGCCCCTCCTCTCGCCGCAGCAGCTGCAGCAGGCGCAGGCCATCCAGGCTGCGCGCCTGCTGCTCCAGCAGCAGCAGCATGCGCGCTTGCTGTTGCAGCAGCAGCACACAGCTGCCGAGCTGCAGGCCAGCCGCGCAATGCTGCCCAGCGCACAGCCGCAGTCACAGCCGCAGCCAGCGCCCGCGCCCCGCCCCGTGCACATCCTGCCGGGCAAGGTCATCCAGCAGGGGGCCGTCCAGCCGGGCGGCTTCGCGATGCTGCCGGGCGCACCGGCGCCCCAGCTGCAGCAGACCCTGGGCAGCATGAGCGCGCTCCTAGCGGCGGTGGGCACCACGCCGCCCAGCGCGGCGGCGCCACCGCTCACCGCGCCGCCGCGCACAACCACAACTTGAGGGGAGGAGGAGGAGCAGAGAATAGATGGGATGTTTTGGGATGGGGAAGCTGGGGTGACTGCGCCACCAGCCTACGCACGCACGCGGGTTGCCCGGACCAGGCCAGACGCGCAGCACTGCTGGCGTGCTGCAGCCGAGGCCTGGACCGTGGCTGCGCAGCGTCAACGCACGACGCTGCGCGCTGAACCGCAGATAGAGGGACAGAAAAAACGAAGAAAACACTAAACACTAAAAATAAAAGCATAGCGGGCAGCAGATGACGGCAGCGGACGGCAGATGTTGTGAACGCGGTGGCGATGACCACGTGGGGGCCGGGCTGTCCACTCCTGCTCCCTTCGCCTGCGCTATGTCATGTCGCGCCGTCGCGCTGTCGTGGTCGCGCTGGCGGGCGCTGCCCTCTGCTTGTTCCGGCGGCGACAGCGGCGCCTGCGAGGCGGCCTGGACAGCGCTGTCTCCTTCTCGGCTCGCGTTGTAGCGGCCGCACGTGCGGTGGAGAGCTCTCGCGCGGACGCGCTCTTCGACGATCCCTTCGCTGCTCACTTCGCTGGAACTGCCGCGCTGGAGGCTGTGGCCCGGTCCACCCGCAAGGACGGGCGCATCGCTGTGCGCACGCGCTTCTTCGACGACGCGCTGGCCAATGCGCTGCGAGCCGCGCCCGGGGCACAGGTGGTGCTTCTGGGCGCGGGCCTGGACGCGCGAGCCTGGCGCCTGTCACCTCCCGACGGCACGCCTCGCTGCTCGCTGCTCCTGGAGGTTGACAGGGCAGACGTGCTATGCGCGAAGGCTGCGCTGCTGCGGTCGCTGTATGCGCCGGCGCCGCTGCGGCTGTGCGAGGCGTATGCGGCGGTAGCGTGCGATCTGACAAGCGCTGCATGGCCGGAGGCTCTGCGCTCTGCCGGACACCGCCCCGAGGTGCCCACCGTGTGGTTGCTGGAGGGTCTTCTCTACTATCTGCCTTCCAGCACAGTGGACTCTCTTCTGAGAACCTGCGCAGCCTGCTCTGCCCCCGGGAGCGCGGTGCTTGCCTCATGTGTCAACACACCTGCGCTGCTGCGTGCGCGCAGCAACGGCAAGTCGGCCGCCATGCGCGCGTTCCAGTCCGCGGTGGACCAGCCGGAGAGCTATTTCCTGGAGCGAGGATGGACAGTGCAGCTCGCCTTGAGACCGGGAGACCCGGGCTGCTCCTTCGGGCGATTCCCACCGCCGGAGGACATCACTCCAGACGGGCCCAAAACGTTCTACATCACCGCTCGCAGCACGTGATGACGTGGTGTCCAAGGGCAGTTGGCGTCTTGTACGGTTGCACTTGGGAACCCTTCTCGGCCCAAGTGATGTGGGCGCTGGTCAGAGCGGCGCGCCTTCCGCTCGCCACCCCCTACGTGTCTATGTCATGGGACGGCGATGGCTATTCGGTGCTGAGCATTCTGGTGCATAACAGCACCTGCGTTGGCCGAGCCTGGGCATTGGAGACTCGCAGTGGGCACTCCTCCCCTTTGGCCGCCGCCTCCGCGCGTCGCCGTCGCATCTTCATCGACGACGCAGCGCGTCGCTACCTCACCAGCCTGCTCGCCTGCATCTGCCGAGCGCTGCGCCAGCTTGTGGAGGATGAGGAATGCGCAGCACAAAGATGCGCCATCGCAGCCAGGGCATTTGCCCTTGGCAGCGTCGACATGGTGCTCGCGCATCACCAAGCGCGCTCAGCGGCAGCGTGCCCGCAGCGCTCCCCCTGCACTCGTGACTGCCAGGAGGTTGACGCGCTGGCGGTCATCACCCGAGTGGCTGCCCACGGCGCGCCGCCCACAGCCCTGGCGTGCGTGGACGAGCGCGCGGCGCGCAGGGAGCTGCTTTTGCGGCCCTTCCTGTCCAGGCACCTACGGTACACGGACCGCACGCTGGCGCTCGCTTTTCGCAAAGCGCTGGCGGTGCTGTTCGCATCGGTCTTGATGGAGCGCACAGCCTGGCTGTGCGTGTAAGTCGGCAGTGAGGAGGAAGAACTATTAGACTCAGCAGACCCCTGATGGCGGGTCTGGTTAGTCTAGTAGCTTTTGCACCGCTGACTCGTGGATCATTGTGGGCACGGCCACTGGAAGATTTACCGCGTTGGGTGTAGGGTGGCTGGTCTGGTGGTGCTGGATCATTTGGCAGGGAGAGCGGCGCCGACGGATATGGTCGCGAAGCGTCTGTTGCTCTTTCTGCTAGATGATGTAGCAGCGGACAGGCCAGCCACCAGTACACGCAACGCGGTAGTGTCTATGCCGGCGGCGTTGCAAGCAGGGCTCAGGAGGACGAGGACTGCTGTGAGCACGGCATGTTAAGTGTGACTAGATTCTAGAGCGCGCTCCGTGGCTCATTCTTCCAGTGTGAACACGGCTGATGCGGCCGCATTTCGCGGCAGCTCCGCGTCGCTTTGCAGCTCCCGCTCCGGCGGTCCGCTGGCTCCCCCCCTTGAAGCCTCCCCTTTCTCAGCCGCGTCCCCCCTGGGCGTGCTCCCCCCCGCGCGCCTGGGCCAGACGCGCGAGGGCGGCAGCGGCCCCAGCAACAGCTGGCATGCGCTGTGCAGCACGCCCTGCGCCCCCTCCTCCAGGCCTCGCCCGGCGCTGAGCCCGCCGCGCCGCTGCGCCGCCACGTCCTTGGCGGTGGCGTCCATGCAGGTCAGGTAGCAGTAGTGGGCGGCCATGGGCGCCACGCCCGTGAATGAGGCGAAGCAGTAGGCGAGCAGCAGGAAGGCGCCCGGAAAGGCGGCCACCGCGCCGCCAAAGCCCCGCGCCGCCGCCGCAAAGCCCAGCAGCGCGCCGCCCAGCGCGCCCTCCGCCTCGCGCAGCGCCGCAGCGCCCTGCCCGCCCCGGCCGCCCCCCCAGGCGCCCCCCGGCCGCGCCAGTCGCCACAGCGTGCCGCCGGCCTGCGCCATGCCCAGCGCCTGCAGCGCCGCGGTGGACAACAGGAAGGCGAGGAAGAAGCGGAAGTTGCGCTCGCCGATGCAGTTGCCTACGTACGAGCAGTGGTGGTCCCAACGGCTCACGCACTGCCCGCACGTGGCGCAGTGGCTGGCGCGCGGCGGGCGGTAGATCTCGCAGGTGGCGCACCAGCGGTGTGCGCCCGGGTCGCGAGCGCTCTCCCAGGCGGCTGGGCCGGGCGCGGCAGTGCGGCCAGCAGGCGCAGGACTGCCCGGGCGCGCCTCGTCACTCGCCGGCCCGCCCACCACGCGCGCGCCGGGCGGCGGCGGCGGCAGCGCCCCTGGCGCGCCGGAGCGCGGCACCACCCCGGGGTCCATGGCTGCGGTGGCCGCGAAGCAAGCGAGCGACGCGGTGGCCAGGAAAACGGCGAGCGCGCTGACGCTGGGCGGGAGCTCCAGCGCGCGCAGCGCGTAGCAGACGGGCAGCAGCAGCGCCAGCGGCACCGCCAGGTAGGTCCACTGCTCACGGTGTCTGCAGGCGGTGTGCGGTCAGCCTCAACTGCAGCACAACACGCACCAGCTGCAGCTGCGCACCGCTCGCGTCGGTGGCACACGGAACGGTAGCCGGTGGTCTCCAAGGCGTCCCAGAAGGTGATGGCGGCGCGGTGGAGCAACACCAGGTGTCGTGGGTGTCCAGGCACACCCTCCCACAACCGAAAGTCTCGCTGCCCGCCGCAAGACACCTCCAACCCGGACTGGTACAGCGCACTGCGCGCGGGAAAGGGCGAGCAGACGCGTGAGCGCCACTGCGTGTGGGGAAACACCGGAGCATGGGTGTGTGTCTCATGCGCCCCCGCGCTGCACGGCAGAACGCACGCACCGACCCAGCACGGTGCCCAGGATGGCTCCCGCGGCACGCGTGATCCACCACAGCGGGAGGCACATGCTGCCGTTCAGGGGCAGAGGCGCTCAAGCTCAAGCGCGGCGCTCAGGCCCGCATATCTGAGGAGGCAGCAGCTGTGTCTCGAGCACGGATAGCACTAGCTGAGGGTTGAGCAACGTGGTCGTCTTGCGACTTTCGTCGTCGTACAACCACCAGTCGCTCATGGCTGTGTGTGGCATAAAAATGGGAGTGCTATGTGTCTTCAGACCGCGAAGAGCGCGGCGGCGAAGGGGCAGGCCAGCCCCGCCAGGGCGGCGTGTGCCATGGGGCCGTGCGGCGCCGCGCTGAGCGCCGCTATCGACGGCGGCGTCACGGCGAGCACGTCGGACACGGTGAGGCTCAGCGCCTGCAGTGCCCCGACCAGGGAGTCCGTCTGAGGCCCCGAAGTGGTGAGGACAGTTATGTCCAGGGTGAGCTGGTCGCACGTCGCCTGAGAATCGCCGGCGACGCTGAAGGTGACTTGACAGCCCGTGTTGTTGGTCTGACTCAGGTGGCGGCGGCCCTGTGCCGTGAAGGAGCTGACGCTCTCCACAGTGACGGATGCAGGGCTGCGGCCCAGCGCGCCGCCCATCGCGCTCTGGAAGGACGCCGCGCTGAATGTGCTGGGGGTGACGCCCAGCAGCGCGATGGAGGCGCGCACGCGCAGAAGCGCCCGGGGCGATGGCGGCGATGGCGGCGGCGGGGAGCGGGCGGCGGGCGTCCCACGTCATCGCGCCGAGCGCAGGCCAGCGCGAGGGTTCGGCGGAGAGCGCGGACTCGTCGAGCAGGCCGGGGGCGACGCGCACGGCGTCGATGCGGCCGT
>Ga0208951_1000060_pt1 | contig 40807 bp, 38 predicted proteins | sample GreLakmeMI27MSRF_FD_187702 | JGI IMG/M metagenome (GOLD analysis project Ga0208951, IMG submission 187702) | Freshwater lentic microbial communities from great Laurentian Lakes, MI, USA - Great Lakes metaG MI27MSRF (SPAdes) | ecosystem: Environmental > Aquatic > Freshwater > Lake | place: Great...
CCGCCGAGAGGAGCAGGCCGATCACCTGGACTTCGTTGAGGAAACCTTCGGGGAAGAGCGGGCGGAGGGGACGATCGCAGAGACGCGAGGTTAAGACTTCCTTGTCGGAGGGCTTACCTTCGCGACGGAAGTAACTGCCCGGGAAACGGCCGGCCGCCGCAAACTTCTCGCGGTAATCGACAGTCAGGGGGAAGAAGTCCTGGTCGGGGGAGCGCAGGTCTTCAGCGGCGGTGGCCGACACGAAGAGCGTGGTCTCGCCCTTGCTGATGGTGACCGCGCCGTTGGCGAGGCGGGCGATGGAGCCCGTGTTGATCGTGATACCGAGTTCTTCGATGGTCACGGAGTGTTTCTGTTTCATGGTGTTTTGCGGTGTGGCTTGGTGCCGGGCGGGAGTGCTCGGCGGGTTGTGGTTGGGTGGGTGAAAAACGGACGTCCCAGCCTAGGCTGGGACGCTCGGTGAACGAGGTCGCCCGGAGGCGCCGTTCACTTGCGAAGGTTGAGCTTGGCCAGGAGCGCGTTGTAGCGATCCAGATCCGTCGACTTCAGGTACGCCAGAAGCTTGCGACGACGGTTCGTCAGCATGATCAGGCCGCGACGAGAGTGGAAATCCTTGCGGTGGGTGCGCAAGTGCTCGGTCAGGTGGGTGACGCGGGCGGAGATGAGGGCGACTTGGACTTCAGGTGATCCGGTGTCCTTGGCGTCCTGCTGGTGCTTCTTGATGACTTCCGACTTATTGACCGACATGGTGGGGGTTAGTTTTGGGTTGATGATGGCCGACTTGGGAGAAATTCCCGAGAGCCCCGCCGTTTAGCCGGACTCTCCGTCTGGAATAGGCTTTCGCCTACCGACCAGCGTGAGAAGGGCTCCGCCCCTCTCCCTAACGAAGATGACCCATGGAAATGAAGAACCGTCGGGGGCTTAGCAAGAAGGAACTACCCCGACCATGCCCCGGCAAAGGGAAATATAGGGGCGTTTTCCGTCAGTTAGGCAGGTCCAGCCAGTAGACGTCTTCCTGGTTCCTCCGGATGGCCGGAAAGTGCCAGCCACGCGGCTCGGGGATGATTTCCGACAGATCAAAGACCCGGACCATTTTGGGCAGGGGCTCGAAAAACAGGGTGAACTGATGGGCCCGTCCGTGCGGGATGGACATCCAATGAGGGTAGAGGGAGATGTTCTCGAAACCGATCATCGAACTCGTGTGGGCGGAATCACGGTCCAGCAGGAACGTGCTCTGCCAGATCCGCAGGGAGTGGCCGTAATTCGGAGCGCAGCGCACGTGCACGACGACGGGGTCCAAGGGACGGACTTCCGCGGCGATTTCCACGACAGGAAGCACGATGGGCGCAGGCGAAGGGGAGGTCGGGCTCATCGATGGTATCATGATACCCAGCGGAGCAAGGACGGCAAGGCGCGGCCGATTAGTCCGTTGACTCCCCTGCCCCGCCAGAGCGTCATAGCGGGCATGGAATCAGGCTCTGAAGACCAGCCCCGCCTCACTGGCGCCGAACGCGGCAAGCTGCGCAGCCTCGCCCAGACGCTCGACCCCAAGGTGTTCGTCGGCAAGGCCGGCGTGAACGCCGGCATCGCCCACCTGCTCGAGGAAGCCTTCCGTAACGCCGACTTGGTCAAGGTCCGCTTCACGGCCGAACGCGAGGCAATGGATAAGCAGGCCCTGGAACTAGCCCAGCTCACCGAAAGCGAAGTGATTGGCCGCGTCGGTCGCACGGCGACGTTCTTCAAGCTCGGCGCCGACGCCGAATGAACGATGGACGCCTCGCTGTTTCAGTCACGGCACGAGGCATTCGTTCTTCAGGCAGAAACCGCGCTGCGTGAACTGACGCCCGACGCTACCGTGCGCCCAACCCGGCTGCACGAAGCGATGCGCTACTCGCTCGAAGCCGGTGGCAAGCGCCTGCGGCCGGTCCTCTGCCTCGCCTCCGCCGAGGCCTTTGCGCCGAAGGCCGACGCCTCCCACGCGGCGACAGCGCTCGAGTGCATCCACACCTACTCGTTGATCCATGACGACCTGCCGTGCATGGATGATTCCGACCTGCGTCGCGGCCGCCCCTCGTGCCACGTTTCCTTCGACGAGGCCACCGCCCTGCTCGCCGGCGACGCCCTGCTTCCGCTGGCCTTCGAACTCCTTGCCATCGGCTACGCCGCCAAGCCGACCCTCGCCACCGCGCTCGTCCGCGAACTCGCCGTGACCGCGGGCTCGACCCTGCTCGTCGGCGGACAGACCGAAGACATGGACGGGCAGCAGGGGGATCCGGAGCGGGTCGAATTCATCCTGCTCGGCAAGACTGCCGCGATGCTCAGCGCCTCGTTCGCGATGGGCGCGATGGTCGGCGGGGCCTCCGCGATCGACGTCGAACATTTCCGCCGAGCGGGACGGGCCGCGGGCATCGCCTTCCAGCTTGCCGACGACCTACTCGACCTCACCGCCGATGCGTCCGCGCTGGGTAAGCCCGTCGGGGCCGATGCCGAGAATGGAAAATCCACCTACGCCGACCTGCACGGCGTCGGTGCGACGAGACAGCGCATCGAGGCTTTGACCGTCGAGACCGTCGGTCACCTCCGGGCGACCGCAGGCGACACGGTCTTCCTCGTCGAACTGGTGCGCCAGATGGCGGCGCGCCGCCGCTGATTAGTCGTCGAGGCGACGACCACCCGACGGCAACTGATCGGGCAGGAAGGCGTAGTAGGTGCCGATCCAAAGGCGCCAGGCGAAGGCATGGATGAGCGGCGGCACCAAGAAGATCGTGCCGATCGCGAGACGAATCGCCCAGACTGAGCCGACCCATCCGAACCACTGGGCCAGCAGCACCAAAGGAAGCACGCCGAAGGCGGTGAGTCCGTAGTTCCAGACGATGGCGCCGAGGAAGAAGCCTTCCTTACGACGCAGCGTCATGCCGCAGCCGGAACAGTGAGCCGGGGTATCCCACAGCCGCGCGAACCAGCCCAGACGATCGGCCGAGCCACGCACCTTCGCACCGCAGTCGGGACAGCGGCCGCAGCTCGATTTCCAAAATATATCCGACCGGAACTGCATGAACTCAGCCTAATCCTGACGCCCGCGTTGGCAAGCCAAGCAAAAGGCCGGCCACCTCGCGGCGTCCGGCCTTGATGAGGCTGCCCTGAGGAGAGTTTACTCGGCGGCGGTCTCGCCCACTTGGAAGCGGGTGAAACGCACAATCGAGACATCTTCGCCGACCTTGGTCTTGGCGGCAGCGAGCAAGGCTTGGATCTTCTGCTCCGGATCGCGGAAATAGGCCTGCTCGAGCAGACAAGATTCAGCGAAGAACTTATCCACGCGGCCAGAGATAATCTTTTCCATGTTGGAGAGCTGGCCCTTCTTGCGGCCTTCGGCGGCGATGACCTGCTTCTCACCTACGCCGATACGCTTTTCGAGTTCGGCGACGGCTTCCGCGTCGTTGGCGGCCTTCTGCTCGACGAGCTGACCCTTGTAGTCTTCGACGATGCGCTTGGCCTCGTCGATGGCCTTGTCGGCTTCGGACTTCGTGAACTCGGCAGCGATTTCACGCTCCTTGGCAACGACGTCGGGGGAGACATCTTCGCGACGGACGAAACGGGCATTGTTGGCGACGACCTGCATCGCGAGCTGGCGAGCCAGTTCAGCGACGTCCGGGTTGGCGGCGGCGGCCTGGGTCTTCAGACCCAGTTCGAGGAGGACGGCAATCTTGGCGCCGGTGTGAACGTAGGCGGAGACGCGTCCCACGCCGGTGGCTTCAAACTTCAGGACGCGCGAGACCTTGAGGTTCTCGCCGATTTTGAGCACCTGGTCATTCAGATAGTCGTTCACCTTGCGGGCCTTGTCGGCGTGGTAAGGCTGCTCGAGGAAACCCTCGACGCCGTGGGCGGCGGCCTGAGCCACGAGTTCCTTAGCGAGGGCGATGAAGGCCTCGTTCTTGGCCACGAAATCCGTCTCGCAGTTCAGCTCGAGGAGCGTCGAGGTGCGGCCGTCGGCGGAGACCTGTACCGTGAGGATTCCTTCGCTGGCCTTGCGGTCGGCCTTCTTGTTGCGCGTAGCGACACCCTTAATGCGCAGAATCTCGACGGCTTTTTCGGTGTCGCCGTTGGCTTCGACGAGGGCCTTCTTGCAGTCCATCAGCCCGGCGCCGGTACGCTGGCGCAGATCGTTGACCGTCTGAGCGGTGATAGCGGACATGGCCGGATTATTTGGACTTGCGCGGGCTGGGACGCTTCGCCGGTGCGCCGCCTTCGACGACTTCGACGCCTTCGTTGGCCTTGAGCAGTTCCTCGGAAATCTGGACTTCGGGCTGGACGGACTCACCATCGTTCTGGCGGGCGACCGGGGTCACGGTCTTGCGATCTTGGGTCACCGCCTTGCGACGGGAAAGACCAGCTTGGACGGCTTGGGTGAGGACTTCGACCACGAGGCGGATGGACTTCGCAGCATCGTCGTTACCCGGGACGGGGTACTTCAGGAGGGTCGGATCGGAGTTTGAATCGCAGAGGCCGATCACGGGGATCCCGAGGCGGGCGGCCTCATTGACGGCGATTTCCTCGAGCTTGGTGTCGACGACGATCATCGCGGCCGGGAGCTCGCGGTATTCGAGGAGGCCTTCGAAGTTGCGTGACATGCGCGACATCTCGCGTTTCACGGCGGCGGCTTCCTTCTTATGCATCTTGGCGAGGGAGCCGTCCTGCTCCATGCGGAGGTAGGTGCGGTATTTGTCGAGGGAGCGCTTGATGGTGGCGAAGTTGGTCAGCGTACCGCCGAGCCAGCGGTTCACGGCGAAGGGCATGCCGGTCGACTTGGCGGCTTGACGCACAACTTCCTGGGCCTGCGGTTTGGTGGCGACGAAGAGCACTTCCTTGCCCTTAGCGGCGGTTTCCTCGACGAAGGCGACGGCCTCAACGAGGCAAGCGTGCGTCTTCTCGAGGTCGATGATCGACACGCCGTTGCGGTGGTCGAAAATAAACGGACGGCTGCGGGGATTCCAGCGACGGGTCTGGTGTCCGAAGTGGACGCCGGCGTCGAGGAGGTCTTTGACTGTGATGTTCATGGTGTTTGGCTCCGTATCCCGTTTCCTGCCGAAGGAGGGGACATTGGATCTGGTAGGACTGACTGGGTTTGGGTTTTATGTCCGAAGCAATCGGCGGTCGCTTCAAACGGTGGAAAGTGGGTTCAAACATCCCTGCCCCTCTGGTGCAAGCGGGAAAATCAGCCCAAACCGCCTGCTTTGGAACTGACATGACTCCCGCCCCTCCGCAGGGTCGGCGTATCACGATGTCCTGGGCCTACCGGATCCTCTTCCCATTGCTGCTGATTCCGGCCTTGCCCTACTATCTTTGGCGGATGCTCCGACGTGGGGGGTACGGCCCGGGTTTCAGCCAAAGGCTAGGCTTTTTCCCCAAACTTGGCCCCAAGACCCCCGGCAAGCGCCGTTTATGGATTCAGGCGGTCTCGGTCGGCGAATTGGAGGCCATCGGCCCCCTGCTCCGCCGCCTCCAGGCCTCCGGGGCGGCCGAAATCATCCTGACGACCACCACCAGTACCGGATACCGGCTGGCCCAAGAACGCTACGCTGACGTCGCCGATCGCATCGGGATCTTCCCGACCGACCTCTGGCCCTGCAGCGCCCTCGCTTGGAATCGCATCTGCCCGGATGGCGTCATCCTCGTCGAAGGCGAGCTCTGGCCCGAACACCTCGCCCAGGCGCGCGCCCGTGGTGTGCCCGCCGACCTCATCAACGGCCGCATCTCGGACAAGTCGTTCGCGCGCCATCTCCGCTTCCGTAATTTCTCCGCCTACGTGCTCGGCCATTTCCGCCGGATCGCCGCCGGCAGCGAGGAAGACGTCCGGCGCTTCCGTGAACTCGGCTTCGTCGCGACGTCGATGGGTAACCTCAAGTTCGACGTCGCCGGCGACGCGCCGATGGCCGCCGATGAACGCGCGCGTCTCCGGCTCGAGCTCGGCTTCGACGCCGACCCGCGCACGGTGGTCCTGCTCGGCTCCTCGACCTGGCCCGGCGAGGAGACCCTACTCATCCGGTGCGTGCGCGAGCTGCGCGCCGCCGGCCGCGACGTCCGCCTGCTACTGGCGCCCCGCCATTCCGAACGCCGCACCGAAGTCGCCGCCGAGGCCAGCGCCAGCAGGCTATCGTGGCACCAACGCTCCACCGGCGGCTCCGGTGCACCAGCCGGCACAATCATCCACCTCGCCGATACCACGGGCGAATTGCGCCGCCTCACCCGCGCGGCGGACCTGATCTTCTGCGGTAAGAGCCTCGCGCCGCACGAAGGCGGCCAAACGCCCGTCGAAGGCGCCGCCGCCGGTGTGGCCATCGTGTACGGACCGCGCATGTCTAACTTCCGCGACATCTGCCGCGGCCTGGAGCAAGCGAACGCCGCGCTCCGCGCCAGGGACGCCGCCGAGCTCTCCACCCTGCTCTCCCGGCTGACCGAGGACGAGCCGGCCCGGACTGCGATGGGCCGCCACGGCGCAGCTTGGCATCAGAGTAACCGCGGCGCTACCGAGCGGACGTTGGCCTGGCTGCAGGACAATCAGTCGGCCCGATAGGCTTCGCGCAGACGGCGCGCTTGCTCGCGCAGTTCGCCCCCGAGGATGATCTCGCGCGCCCGCCGGGCGCCCGCCGCCGGATCCGCCACCTTGCCCGCGACCCATAAGGAAGCGCCGGCGCTGAGGCAAAGCGTGTCCAGCAGGCCGTCGGAAACTCCGCCGACCAGCAAGTCGCTGAACATCGCGATATTCTCTTCGGGCGTCCCGCCGCGCAGGTCCGTGACCGTGCAGGTCTTGAAGCCGAAATCTCCAGGTAGCCAGACGGCATCGACCCCGGCCAGCTCGCCGCACCCGCGCACGCGCACCTCGCCGGCCGTGGTGATTTCATCCATACCGCCGCCGGCCCGGGAGTGCGTCACCAAGCCGCGCTTCACGCCGAGATCGCCGAGCGTGGCCGCGATGGGTTCGACCCAACGTTCGTCGTAGACGCCGACCACCATGTGCGCCGGACGGGCGGGATTGATCAACGGACCAAGGACGTTGAAGACAGTCTTCTGGCCGCCCTCGGCGATCTTCTTACGCACGCCCAAGACGGACTTGAAGGCCGGATGGAAAGCGGGCGCGAAGAGGTAGCAGAAATTCGCCTGCGTCAGGGCGTGGCGCAACTGGGCGTCCGTGGCCTCAAGGACCACGCCCAGGCCGGCGAGAAAATCCGCGCTGCCCGACTTCGAGGTGATCGAGCGGTTGCCGTGCTTGAGCACCGGCACCCCGGCGGCGGCCACGATGAGCGCGCTCGCCGAGGAGATGTTGAAGCTACCTGAACGATCGCCGCCCGTGCCCACGATGTCGATGCCCCGCGCGGGCCAGTCGCCGAAGTCGACCGTACGCGCCAGCGCCCGGTAGGTCTGAGCGAACCCGGTGACTTCGGCGGCGGTCTCGCCTTTGCGGGCGAGCGCCAGCAGGAAAGCCTCCTTGGCAGCGTCGGCCACCTGCGCATCCGCCATCGCGGCGGCCGCCACCACGGCTTCGTCTGGCGCGAGGTCGCGGCCGGCCGTCAGCGCGGCGGTCAGGGCAGAGAGGTCTGAAGCCATGCCGGATTAGCCACGCTCAGGGCGACGGGGACAAGGGCTTTTTTGCCACAAGGGGTTTGCAACGGGGTGAAAACACCTAATGATAAGCCCCATGGACGATGGCGACCAACCCCAGGGCGACTTCGACGGATCCGGCAACGCCTCGTGGGGCGAGGCGGACTGGGCCACCTACCTCCAGCGCAACGACCTCGAAGTCGGCCGTTTCCTTTCCTACTACACCGAAGTCAAGCACCTGCCCGACCGGCTGGATATTAGCGCCCGGCGCATGGGTTGGGAAAACGCCGACTGGGCGCCGGGCGACGGGCCGGAAGAAGTCAACGACGCAGACGAGGACGGGCCGGACCTGCCCTATTGCATCCACCAGCACCCCGTCTACGTGGTGGCGCGAGCCCTCTGCCTGCAGCTGACGCACTCGTTTCACCGGCTTTGCGTGGGCGCCGGCACGCAGCTCACCGCGGTCGACTCGGCCAATATCATGCTCTCCTTCTGGGATGCGCAGCATCAGATGGTCATGGCGATCAACGCCACCGACACCGGCGACCTGCCGCTCGCGCTCGTGCACATGAAGCGGGCCCTCGCCGCGATCAACTATTCGATCGGGCTCACCGCAAGCATCTCGAGCGGCGTGCGCCTCTCCTCCGCCGAAGCTGCCCAGGATATCGAAGCGACGCTGTTCGACTTGCGCGAAGTCTGCCTCCGCGTGATGGCGGATTGCCGGTGGGACGGGAAGAAGAAGTAAGGCCTCAGACCTCGCCCCGCTTCTCCTTGGCCATGAAATCGATGAGGCGTTCGCTGAATTCCTTGGCGGAATCATGGCCCATGCCGCGTAAGGCCTGCACCATCGCGGCGACCTCGACGAGGCGCGCCATGTCGCGACCCGGGCGGACCGGGATCGTCATGTGCGGCACCTTGCGGCCGAGAATCTCAAAGGTTTCCACTTCGAGGCCGGAGCGTTCTTCGTCCATACCCGGCTGCCAGAGCACGAAGGTGACCACGAGGTCCACACGTTTTTCGCGACGCACGGAACGGATGCCGAAAATCGAGGCGACGTTGATGATGCCGATGCCCCGGCATTCCATGTAGCCGCGGTTAAGTTCCTTGGAGGTGCCCTGCAGCTCACGGTCAGCGATGAGCGTCACGATGACGAAATCATCCGCCACGAGGGAGTGGCCGCGTTCGATGAGCGCCAAAGCGCATTCGCTCTTCCCGACACCGGAGGCGCCGCGGAGCATCACGCCGACGCCCTTGATGTCGACCAAGGTGGCGTGCAGGTTGGTCCGTGGGGCGAACTTCTCCTCCAGGAGCACGGTCGCCTCGGCCGAGAAATCCTTGGATTTGAGCTGGGTGCGGATCAACGGTACGCGATGGCGGTTGGCGATGCGCAGCAGGAGGTCATCGACCGGCAGCCCGCGCGAGACGACCACGGCCGGGATCTTCCGCGAAAAGACGTCGTCCAGCAGCTTCTCGCGCAAGGGTGCGGTCTGGTCGGAGAGATAGGCCATCTCGCCCGCGCCGAAGAGCTGCAAGCGCTTGAAGGCGAATTCCTTGAAATAGCCCGTCACGGCGAGGGCGGGACGGTTAAGCGATTTCTCGGAGACCATGTTGTCGAGCCCCTCCTCGCCGGCGAGGAGCTCCATCTGGAGCATGTCCTTGAAGGAGTCGAAGAACTCGCGCACCGAGACGGATTCCGGGCGGGTTTCGGGGGAGGGGTCGGACATGGCGTCAGAGTTTAAAACTTTCGCCGAGGTAATGCCGGCGACTTTCAGGATTATTGATAATTTCGGAGGGAGTGCCAGACACAAGCACGCGTCCTTGGTGAATCAGATAGGCCCGGTCCACAATCGCGAGGGTCTCCCGGACGTTATGGTCGGTGATCAGGATGCCGATGCCGCGGGCCTTGAGCTTCCGGATGATCGCCTGGACCTCGGCGACCGAGATGGGGTCCACGCCGCTAAAGGGCTCGTCCATGAGCAGGAAGCGGGGCTGGGTCGCGAGAGCGCGGGCGATTTCCAGCCGCCGCCGTTCGCCGCCGGAAAGCGTGAAGGCGGGCTGGCGGGCGAGCTTCTCGAGCCCGAGATCCGTGAGCTGCTGAGCGGCGCGGTCCCGGCTCGTGGCGGCGTCGAGACCGAGGGTCTCCACCACGGCCATGACGTTCTCCCAGACGGTAAGCTTGCGGAAGATGGACGCCTCTTGCGGAAGGTAGCCGACGCCCTGGCGCGCCCGTTGCCACATGGGTAGGCCGCTCACGTTACGGCCATCGAGGAAGACGCGGCCGTGCGAGGCCGGGATGAGCCCGACGACCATGTAGAAGGTCGTCGTCTTGCCCGCACCATTGGGACCGAGCAGGCCGACGATTTCCCCCGCGTGCAGCGTCAGGCTGACGTCCTGGACGGCGACCTTGGCGTCATAATGCTTGGCCAAAGCTTGCGCGCGGATGACGCCCTTCTCGCTCGTTTCGGCCATGCGGGTAGGAGGAGGCGGTCAGCGTCCGTTGTCGAGATTTTTGACCGCCGGCAAGGTGAAGTCGCGACCGAGGAAGATTTTCGGACGCACCACTTGTCCGGGGTTGATATCATCCGGCGCGGACTCCATGCGCCAGGACTTGGTCTTTTGATCATAGGTGACCTCCTTCGCCGGCACGCCCTCGTTACCCTGGTTGTCGACGATGCGGGCGTCACCGTTCAGCCGTGCCGTGCCTTTCTCCGGCAGCATCTCAAGCGTGCGACCCTTCGCCCTCGTCCCATCCGCGACGACGACCACGTTGCCGCGGCCGACAATCTGACGGGCCACGAGGTTGCCAGCTTTGTCCGGTGAAGCCATCCCCTCGAGCAGATCACAGGTCGCGTCCGTACCATCGGTCTTCATGGCCACCGCGCCGCGCAGGAAGAATTTCGTAAGCGCAGGCGTCGTGAGCACCTCGTGCGCATCCGCCACGAATTCGGTGTTCTTGCCGCCGGTCGAGGTGAGGGAAAGGTATGGGCGCGTGGGACCAGCGCCGCCGGATAAGGTCAGCAAGCGCGGCCGCCCTACGAGAGCGTCCCGGACGAGGATCTCCTCGATCTGCACCGCCGGCGTCAGGTCGATGCGCTCCGCGGCGCAGCGCAGCCCCGGCTGGGCGTAACGGACACGCCCAGACAAGATTGCCTTGTTGAGTTCATATTCGGACTTCTTCTGCGGGACGGGCGTCGCGAACGCCACCATCTGGTCCGACTCCGTAGTGACTGCTCCGGTGACGTAGCGTACGTTGCCTGATAGTTCGACCTGCATCGCGCCCTCTTCGGTGACAATCACAATCTGGTCGGCTTCCGCCAATCCGGGAGCCGCCCCGGCTTCGGCCGCGGGCAAACGGACGGCGGCGCGGATGCCGGGACCGGAACGGATCTCGACACGGTCCTTGAGCGCGTCGGTGCGAATCGAAAAGCCCGCCGCCTCGAGCCCGCGGGCTTCGCGCATACGAGGCAGGTCCTGTAAGTCCAAGACGCGCTTATCGCGATCCCAGCGGGCTTTACCGGCTTCGAAATCATTGCCCTCGAGTCGGCCCTTCACGCCGCCCTCGGCGAACAGTTCGCTCGCTCCGTCCCGGGCTTCGGAGGCGATGAGCCGCCGGGCGGTGAGGCGGGACGGGCCCGAAAGGTATGAGGCGTTGTCCTGCACTTCCACCTGCGAACGCCCCGTGGCGGCGTCGCGGCGGACCGTGACGCGTTCGCCGGCGAGATCAGCCGGCTCCTGCTTTTTGCGCTTGAGCTGCATCTTCACCGGCTGGCCGTCGCCGGCGAAGAGCTGCGTCAGACCGAGCTTGGGCTCATGACGCAAGCGTTGTGCAGAGGCCTTGAGTTCCGGTTCCTCGAGCTCGACCCGACCGAATAATTCGGCGGATTCGTCCTTAGGGTCGAACGTCGCGCTATCGCCGCGCAAGGTCTGCCGTTCGAGCACTCGGACCACGCGACCCGAGGCGACAAGTGAGCGGCAGCCGGCGTCACCGCCGGGGCCGTCGCTGACCAAACATTCCAGGCGCTCACAGGTGATGCGCTCGCCGAGACGTTCGGCGACCACACCGCCTTGGAAGATCATGAGCGTGCCGCCCTCGACGGGAGAGGCGTCCATGCGGGGGGCGCGCAAGCGGAGACGGCGGGAAGGCGGCTTGGCGAGATCAAGTTCGGCCACGACGTCGGCGAGGATTGCGAAGCTGTCGCCTTGGGGCGTCGAACGCCAGCTCCAGCCCTTGCCGGCGACATTGAACGACGGCGACGAGGAGCGGACCACGTCCGCACCCTGCGCCGCCCGCTTAGCGGGCACCATCATGCCGCGGGGACTCGTGAACACCGCCCAAGGTTTGCCGTCACGGAACGACTGAACTTGAATCGCTTCCATGTCCCAGACGCCCGCTTCGGCGGTCGGACTCATGAGCTTAGCCGTCGCCTCAAAGACCTTCTCGGCCTTCGCATCTTCGGAGAAACCTGAAAAAGAACCGCCCACGACCTGCCGGAACGTGAGGTCTTTCTGCTGCGCCACAGCACCCACGGCCAAGCAGAGGCAGAGAAGGACGGCTCGCATGCCTTTATGACAACCAGCGGCGGGGGCTAATCAAGCGATTATGCCTTGGGTACCCGCGGAAACGGCTGGTCGGAGACGAAGGCGGGCATCTCGGCGGAGTCCAGCGACTCACCCACGGCGAGCGGATAGCCGGCCAGGAATTCTCCTGCCGACAGCATCTTGCCGCCCGGCCGCTGCAGCTGCGTGACGACGAGCACGCCCTGGCCGCACGCGATGCGCACGCCAGTGCGATCGGCGGCGACGAGCGTGCCAGGTGAGGCGGGCGCCGCGATGTCCTCCGCGTAGGCGGCACCAATTTTGAGCGACACGCCGCAATGGCCAAAGGTGGAACCAGGCCAGCCTGCGACGGCAAGGATTCGCCGACTCAGGGTGGAGGCTGGCTGACGAAAGTCTAAGGGAGCGTCCTCGCGCGCGAGGCGCCGCGCGAAGGTGGCCTGGGTCTCATCCTGCGGGATGGCGGGCGAAGTCCCGGCCAGCACCGCTGGCAACGCGCCAGCGGCGAGCTCGCCAGCGAGGACGCCCAAGCGCGCGCGCAAGGCCACCCGGCCCTCACCAGGTCGGACTACGGTCCGCACAGCGGCATGGATCGGACCAGCGTCGAGCTTGCGAACGATCTGCTGCAAGGAGACGCCCGTCTCGACGAGTCCGAGCGCGAGGGCGCCCTCGACGGGCGTGGCGCCGCGCAAGGCCGGCAGCAGCGAGCCATGGAAATTGACGAAGCCGAGGCGCGGGGCCGCGAGGAAATCTTCTTTCAGAAGCTGACCGTAGGCCATCACCACGCCGAGATCAGCCCGGAGCGCGACGAGTTGCGCCGCGTCGGCGGCCTCCAGTTTCTCGGGCTGGAGCAGGTTGAGGCCCTCCACGCGCGCCCAGGCGGCGACGGGGTTCGACCGGACCTCCTGACCGCGCCCGGCGGGACGGTCTGGCTGCGAATACACGGCCACCACCTCGGTGTCAGGTAAGGCGCGGGCCGCGGCGAAGGCCGGGAGCGCGATTTCATCCGAACCGAGCAGGACCAGTCTCCGGGGCATGCTTTACTTGCGGGCCTGACGCGCGGCGCGACCTTTCAGCGAGCGCGGTTTATCCCAGCGGGTGTAGGATTTCTTGCGAACGGGGCCGACCTTGCTGCGCGGGTTCTTGGATTTACCGAGGCGAGGACCCGACGGGCCCAGGGCCTTCTTGGGCGCGGTCTTGTCGGCGGCTTGGCTAGGCACCTTCGTCAGCGGCCGCCGAACTTCACCCTCCTCGGGCGGCAGGGCACCGGCAGCCGAACCGGGGCCGCCGGCCCGCCGACCAGTCTGCTTCGGCTTGCCGACGATGTCCAGGAACAGCGGGACGCCGGCCAGATCGAAGCTCTCATGCACCCCTTTCACGAGGAAGCGCTGGTAGGCGTCCTCGAGGCGTTCCTCGGAATTACAGAAAAGGCGGAAACGGATGGGGCGCTTCGAAACCTGCGTCACGTAATAGCACTTGAAGCGCTTGCCGGAGACCATGCGCGGAGGGCGCTTGATCATCAGGTCCTGCACGACGCGGTTGAGGCGGCCGGTGGAGATAGCAGTGCCGGCGCGGACGAAGACGCCTTCGGCCGCATCGAGCATGTCTTCAGCACGGAGGCCGGTCTGGGCGGAGACGAACAGAATCGGAGGCTCGGGGAGGAAGAAAAGTTCGCGGCGGATGGCGGAGCGAAACTTGGCGCGGAATTCCTCTTCGTCCTCGAAACCGTCGATATTCTTGTCGCGGAAGGCTTTCTTTGCGAGGTCCCACTTGTTGACCACGAGGACGAGGCCGCAGCCCAGCAAGGCGAGTTCGCCCGCCAGCTGCTTATCGATACGCGTCACACCTTGGCCGGCATCGAGCACGAGGAAGACCACGTCCGTCTCGGCGAGAATCTCGTCGGAACGGACCTGCGAGAAGAAATCAAGGGTGTCGCGCTTGTTGGCGGTGCGCCGACCAGCGGTGTCGACGAGCGAGAACTTCGCCTGGGAGCCGTCGGCTTTGGTGCGGGAAAGTCCGGCGCGGACGGGGTCGCGCGTCGTACCGGCGACTTCGCTGACAATCAGGCGAGAGGCGCCGAGCAGGCGGTTGCCGAGCGAGCTCTTGCCGACGTTCGGGCGGCCGGCGAGGGCGAGGCGGATCGGACGCGGGCCCTCCTCGCGTGGGGTCGCAGGCTCTGGCCCGAGCAACTTGATGATCAGCGTCTGGAGCTGCGGGATGCCGCGGCCGTGTTCGGCGGAGATGAGGAGAGGCTCGCCGAAACCAAGAGCAAAAAATTCGGACATCAGGCCGTCGCGTTCTTCGGTGTCTGCCTTGTTGGCGACGACGACGACCTTCTTGCCGGCCTGACGCAGCATGGCGGCGACTTCGAGGTCAAGGGCGGTACAGCCCTCAAAAGCGTCAACGACGAGAAGTACGAGCGCGGCGGCGGCGAGGGCGAAGTCGACCTGCTCTTCCACGGCGTCAGCAATGAGCTTAGGCGTCAGCTCGGCACGATAAAGGCCGATGCCACCGGTATCCATCAGGGTGTAGCGACCTTCGAAGATGTCGGACGTGATGAGGTCGCGCGTGACCCCCGGCTGATCGTGTACAATCGAGATACGGCGGCCCACGAGGCGGTTGAAAAGGCGGCTTTTCCCGACGTTGGGACGGCCCACGATAGCGACTGCGCGGGAGATTTCGGTATTCCGTTCCATGGGCGGACAGTCGGGGCTACCCGCCCGCCTAGCAAGCAAGGATGCTCAGCGACGCGGGAGGGCTTCCAGGAAGCGGGCAATCCGCTCACCAGCCTCGTGGATGCGTTCGTAACTGGTCGAGAAGGACGCGCGGCAGAAACCCGCGCCGGCCGAGCCGAAGGCCGTCCCCGGGACCACGGCCACTTTCTGCTCTTCGAGCAGCTTCCGGGCAAAAGTCATGGAATCCAACCCCGTGGACGTGATGTCCGGGAAGGCGTAGAAGGCGCCGCGGGGGAGATGGCAGTTCAGGCCGAGCTCATTGAAGCGCCGGACGATGAAGTCGCGGCGTTCGCGATACTTGTCGCGCATGTGCAGCATCGAGTCGCGGCCATTACGAAGCGCCTCGACGGCGGCTTCCTGGCTCATGATCGGGGCACACATGATCGCGTATTGGTGCACCTTGAGCATGCCGTCGATGACGGCGGCGGGACCGCAGGCGTAGCCGATACGGAAGCCAGTCATGGCGAAACCCTTGGAGAAGCCGTGGAGGAAGACCGTGCGCTCGCGCATGCCCGGCAGCGAAGCGATTGAGACGTGGTCTCCTTCGAAGGTGAGCTCGGAGTAGATTTCGTCGGACGCGACCAGCAAGTCCTTCTCGATGGCGAACTTGGCGATGGCCTCGAGCTTGGCCCGCTCGGCGGTCCCACCGGTGGGGTTCGTCGGGAAGTTTAAGATGAGCATCTTGCAGCCCGGCTGCCAGGCGGCGCGGAGCGCGGCCGGATCAAGCGCGAACTGGTCGGCAGCGATGGTGCGCACCGGGATGGCCTCGGCGTGGCAAAGCGTGACGCTGGGGGCGTAGCTCACATAGCAGGGCTCGTGGTAGAGGACTTTGTCGCCGGGGTTCAGGGTCGCGCGCAGGAGGATATCGAGGGCCTCGGAAACGCCGATGGTGCCGAGGATCTCGGTGTCGGGATTATATTCGGGGCCGTAGTTCTTGGCGACGTAACGGGAAATCTCCTCGCGGAACTGCTGGGTGCCGCGGTTATCCGTATAGGAGGTGCGACCCTTTTCGAGGGAGGCGATCGCGGCCTCGCGGATATGGTAGGGCGTGACGAAATCCGGCTCCCCGATACCCAAGGACACGGCGTCCTTCATCTGGGACACGATGGCGAAGAAGTCACGGATGCCCGATTTGGGCAAGGTCGCGACATGTCGCGCCACGAAACGGCCGGAAGCATCCATGGTCAGGCAGGGCTCAGGGGCTGACCGAGGGCTGGTCGCGACGGGAGCCCTCGGCGGTCACGATGAAACCGTCTTTCTTGTAAGCACGGAGGAAGAAGTGCGTCGAGGTGCCCTGCACGCCGTCGATGCGAGCGAGGCGTTCGTGGACGAAGCCGGCCACTTTGTAAAGGTTGTCGGCCGCGACGACGACGAGGAGATCGTAGCCGCCGGACATCAAGTAGCAGCTCTCTACCTGTTCGAAACTGGAGATGCGTTCGGCGATGCCGTCGAAGCCGCCGACGCCCTCCGTACGAATCTTAATCTCGATGACGGCGCGGACGCGGTGTTCGGACTCGTAGCTCGGGTTGAGTACCGGACGCATGCCCAGCAGGACGCCTTGCTTGCGCAGGGCCGTGAGCTCTCGCTCGACGGCTTCGGCGCCGAGTCCGAGGATCTGGCCAATCTGGTGGGTATCGAGGGCTTCCCCGTCGAGGATGAGCTTGAGTACGGAGTTCATGGCGGAAATCAGACGGGAGTGAGGACGCGCCGGGCGCGGACGGCGGCGGCGAGCCCGGCGAGGACGGGAACGGTCTCCGGGAAGGAAATACAGGCGTCGGTGATGCTGCACCCGTAGGCGGAGGCCTCTTGGCCTTTCCAATCCTGCCGGCCTTCGACGAGGTGGCTTTCGATCATCACGCCAGCGATCACGCGCGTGCCGGCGCCCACCTGGGCGGCGATGTCGGCCGCCACGAGCGGCTGACGGCGATGGTCCTTGGAGCTGTTGCCATGCGAGCAATCGACAACGAGGCGGGTATTCAGGCCGGCCTTCTGGATGCGGGCGGCGGCGTCGGTGACGAACTCGGCGCCGTAGTTCGGACCAGTCCGCGAACCGCCGCGCAGGATGACATGCGCATCCGGATTACCGGCGGTCTGGAAGATCGCGACGCTGCCCTCCTTGGTGACGGACGGGAACCAATGGGAGGCGCGGGCCGAGAGGCAGGCGTCGACGGCGACCTGGACCGAGCCATCGGTACCGTTCTTGAAACCGACGGGCATCGATAAGCCTGAAGCGAGCTCGCGGTGAATCTGGCTTTCGGTCGTGCGCGCGCCGATGGCGCCATAGCCGACGAGGTCGGCCAAGTATTGGGGCGTGATGGGGTCGAGGAACTCGGTCGCGGCCGGCAGGCCCATCTCGGCGATCTGCGCGAGCAGGCCACGGGCGAGGCGAAGGCCGTCGTTAATATGGAAGGAGCCATCGACCTGCGGGTCGTTGATCAGGCCCTTCCACCCGACGGTGGTGCGCGGCTTCTCGAAATAGACGCGCATGATGATGAGGAGGTCGGCGGCATGCTTCCGGGCCTCGGCCTGCAGAAGCGCGGCATACTCCAAGGCGGCCTTGGGGTCATGCACCGAGCAGGGGCCTACGATGACCAACAGGCGGTCATCCTGGCCGGAAATCACCTTAGCGGCGTCTCGGCGGGCTGTCGCAACGACCTCGGCGGCCTTTTCTGAGACGGGCAGCTCCTGGAGCACGCGGGAAGGAGCCAGCAGGGGGAGCTGGCTGCGGATGCGAAGGTCGTCCGTGTTATGAGTCATCGGGAGATGGGCTTTCTTGAAGGAAAAGAGGGCAAATGAAGGGGTTAAAGCGGGGGGTGTCAATGACGCGTCCCGTATTGACGCGAACGGTTTAAGTATCAAAAGTGTCTCAATTCGAGGATGCCCAAGCCAACCGCCAGCGAATCATCGGAGCAATCCGGAGCCTTCCGAGCGTTCATCGCCCAGAAAGGCCTCCGCGCCACGCGGCAACGCATGGCGGTCTTCGAGGCCGCCCGGACCGTCTCCGGGCACTACACCGCGGAAGACCTTCTCAAGAAAGCCCGCTCCTTGGACCGCAGCGTCTCCCGCGCCACAATCTACCGCGCCATCCCCCTGCTTATCGGCAGCAGCGTGATCCGCGAAGTCGATGTCGGCCGCGACCAGAAATATTACCTCGCGGAAGCCGGTGGCGCCAACTTCCGCGCCCAGCTGATTTGCGAAAGCTGCGAGACCATCGTCGAAGTCGACGCCCCGTTCATGGAATGGTACGGCAAGGCCGTCGCCGCCAAGCACGGCATGCGTCCCATCTCGCAGAAACTCCAAGTCACCGCCGCCTGCCTCAACGACCGCTGCCCCCGCCGCGGGGCCGCCCGCCCGTGAATCCGTTTCCCGCCGCCGCCGTCTTCCCTCCCCTGCCCTTGGGCGGTACGCCGCTGTCCGACCTGCAGAAAGAAGTCCTCGCCCTCAAAAAGACCAAGGACGCCATCATCCTTGCGCACAACTACCAGTGCGAGGACATCCAGAACGTCGCCGATTTCGTCGGCGACTCGCTCGGCCTCGCCTACAAGGCCGCCGAGGCGAAACAGTCGACAATCGTCTTCTGCGGCGTGCATTTCATGGCCGAGACGGCCAAGATCGTGAACCCAACGCGGCGCGTGCTCTTGCCAGACATGGCGGCAGGTTGCTCGCTGGCCGACTCCTGCCCCGCCTCGAAGCTCGCCGCCGCGAAAGCCGCGGACCCTTCGCTTTACGTCGTCGCATACATCAATTGTAGCGCGGCAGTGAAAGCGCTCAGCGATGTCATCGTGACCAGCGGCAATGCCTCGAAAATCGTCAGCCGCGTGCCTGCCGATCGAAATATCCTCTTCGTCCCAGACCAGAACCTCGGCCGCTGGGTCTCCGGCAAGACCGGTCGCTCGATGCAACTCTGGCCGGGCAATTGCTACGCCCACGTACAGTTCACGCCGGGAGCCCTGCTCCGCACCAAGGCCGCGCATCCTGGAGCCCCCATTGTGGCCCACCCTGAATGCACCGAAGCCGTGCGCGACATGGCCGACATGGTCTGCTCGACCGAAATGATGGTCGGCTGGTGCAAGCAACAGACGGCCGAAACCATCATCATTACTACGGAATCAGGGATGATTCACCGCCTGCGCAAAGAAGTGCCTGGAAAGACGTTCGTGTCCGCGCCGACGGATCGTTGCTCCTGCAACGATTGCAAGTTCATGAAGATGAATACCCTAGCAAAAGTGCGTGATTGCCTACGCGATGGCTCGCCGGAAATCCTGATGGACGAAAGCGTGCGCGTCGCCGCCGAGATTCCGCTCCGCCGCATGCTCGAGTGGAGCAAGTAGGGCGAAAGCGACGTTACTTAGTAATGATGGAGGGTGACAAAAAACTTTTACTAAAGTTTGACAACTCGGTTTGTTATAAAATGTTGAGGTCTCTCGTATGTACACACCTTGCTATCGTGTATGCACTCTTTAGCTAGAAACAAGAACCCTCAACCCTTCATGAAAATCGACCTCAATCCCGCAGTGTTCACCTCCAAAGACGCCTACGTCCGCGCCGCCCTCGCTAAGGCTCGCGACCTCGCGGTGCAAACTTGGGTAGACCTGCACAGCGAACGACAAACCCAGATCGTGCGCGAGGTCGCCGGTCTGTCGAAGCCCGAGTTGGCCAAGCGCCTCATCAAGCTCCTCTCTCGCCCGAACCGCGCCCGCGCCCAGATCTCGGACAGCATGCGCTCCAAGGCCCAGAACATGCGCAAGAAAGGCGCCCCGGTCCGCGAGATCGCCGCTGAGCTCGGTATCTCGATTCCGTCGGTCTACAATATCACCAAGGACTAATCTTGCCCGCCATTCCCCCCTCGCCGAAGGTATCGGCGATGCAGGAATGGACTCGAGGCGATCCGTCAAAAGCCCCCGCTCGCGCGCCCTTGGCCCGCGGCGGTAAGCTGGATGCCGCCAGCCTAATCGTCGCCTATCGGGCCGGTATCTTCCCTTGGTATTCCGCGGGCGAGCCGGTGAAATGGTACTGCCCAGATCCGCGCTTCGTGATGCGGCCCTCGGATTTTCGCCTGACGGATAGCCTGAAGAAGACGATGCGCAAGAAGGGCTGGTCGATCACGTTCGACCAACAGTTCGAGACGGTGATGCGTCGCTGCTCCGAAGTCCCCCGCCGAGGGCAGCACGGCACCTGGATCACCGAGGAGATGATCACGGCCTATTGCGAACTGCACCGCCTCGGCATCGCCCATAGCGTCGAAGTCAGCTGGGGAGGCGAACTCGTCGGCGGCCTCTACGGCGTCGCCCTCGGCCGCCTCTTCCATGGCGAATCGATGTTCCAACTCCGGACCGACGCCTCGAAAGTCGGCTACGCGACCATAGTCGCCCGGTTAGCCGCCTGCGGCTACGTCCTCATCGACTGCCAAATGCCGACACCGCACCTCGCCAGCCTCGGCGCCTTCGCGGTCGAGCGCACCGAATTCCTCGAAGCGGTGAAGCGGTTCCGCGATCAACCGCCCACGGGTGACGCTTTCGCGCCTATTCCGACTTCGAACGCGACTTGAGCAACGCCCGGACCTCGCGTTCGTAGACGCGTTCGACAATCACGCAGAGCTGCTGCAACGAGCGGCCATCGGTGTAGACGGCGATGCCGGCCTTCAGGTAAGCCTGCTCGCGTTTCTTCATGAGGTCACGAATCGTGGCCTCGGGGTCGTCACCCTTGAGCAGCGGACGACGCGAATTACCGGCGGTCCGCCGTAAGATGGTATCCACCGAGGCGAACAGCGTGACGATGATGCCCTTCGAGCGGACGAGCGCTCCCATGCCCGGCGGGACGACCAGGCCGCCGCCGCAGGCGATGACGGCGCCATGCTCCGGCAGCAGGCTCTCCACGACTTGGCGCTCGAGCGCACGGAAGTGCTCCTCGCCATGTTCAGCGAAGATGTCCGCGACCGAGGTACCCGCCAGTTTCTCGACCAGTTCATCGGTATCGTAAAAACGCCGGCGCCAACGCATGGCCAGATTCCGCCCCAGCGCGGATTTACCCGTGCCCATGAAACCAGCCAGAAGCAGGTTCGGGGAGTTCTCTTTGTTGGCCGCGGGCGACATGCGACCATAGCAAGCCCTTGCCCGCCTCTCGGCAAGCGACAAGCAATCGGCGCTTACTTGGCAGGTAAGGCGTCGAGCGCGGCCTTGGCCTTCGGCGCCAAGCGTTCGGAAAGACCTTGCGCGACCTCGGTCAGGGCGGCGCGGTCCGCTTCATCGAAGAACCGGGGCACGGCAGCCCAAGCAGCTTCGGTCAGCTCGTTGGCCGGTCCCTTGAGCATGGGCAGCAGGGTTTCCCGGAGGGCGACGCCCGTCTTGCCAGACCGGCTGGCACGGACGGCGACGAGGCGGGCCCACGCGGCCTTGGAGGCGAGCGCTTCGCCCGCCGGCATCGTCGGCAAATACTTCGTCGCCAAGCCGACCGGCAGTCGGAGGATCTCATCCTCGACCTCCTGCACCTGCGAACGTTGCGTCAATTTCGCCAGACGATCCCAGAGCAGAGGCGCAGCGACGGAGGCTTTGACTCGACGAAGCAGGCGGTTCGCGCGCTGGGCGGTCGCAAAGTCCGCGTGGCTCGTGAGGGCGACAAGTTCTTCGGTCGTCAACGGATATTCCTTTCCGGAACGGCGTTGATCGAGCACGCGCTCGAGGTGCGCGAGCTTGGTCTCCGGTGTCGTGCCTTCCGGGTCGTCGTAGGTGTTCGGTAGCTTCGGATTAAGCGGCAGGAGGGGCTTGCGATTGGGATCCAGCAGCAGGATCTGCTGCAGGGCCGCCTGGACTTCCGGATCCGCAGCGGCCTTCGCCGCATCGCGGACGCGCGCAAACCAACTCTTGGCCTCCGGCGAGGCTTTCACGAAGGTCCGCGCATGGTCGAAGATCGCCTGCTGGGCGGCGAGGCGCTTCTCGGCGACAGCAAGTTCGGCGAAGGTGGCGGCGGACGGGGCTTCGGCGGCCATGCCGACGAGACCGGCGAGGCAGGCGAAGAAAAGCGGGAAGGATTTCATGGTCGGGGCGGATTCGGCGAAGTTCGCTCAGAGAGCCCAGTTGCCGCGCAGGGCCGGGGATGCGAGCTGGTTGGCTTGGTCGTCGCCGACGAAAGTGTCGGACTTAAACGTGAGTTGGCGTCCGAGGCGGACACTCAGGGCGGCGAGGTTCACGAGCGTCGAGCTGCGGAAAGCCTCGCTCACGCCGTAGCCGAATGGCCGCTTCTCCCGAGCACAGAGATCGAAATCGTCTTCCTGATATTCCGGGAGCGGGTATTCGGCGGCTTTGGCCAACAGTTCGGGACGGTTGCAGCGCATACCCGCGAACAGCTTGCCGTTCGGGCCTTCGAGGAAAGGACTCTCGGGGTTACGCTCGGCGAGTTCGGATTCCAGGATGATGCGCGTGCCGTCCTTGTAGGTCATCGTGACGGTCTTCCAGACGCCGCAAGCCATGGCGTCCTGCGGGGGCGCATCGCATTCGACGGTAACGGGGGATTCGTTGTCCTTGCCGAGGAAATATTGCACCGGGTCCAGGAAGTGCTGGCCCATGTCGCCGAGGCCGCCTTGGTCGAAGTTCCAGTAGCCACGGAAGGAACCGTGGCAGCGGTGCGGGTGATAAGGAATCAACGGCGACGGGCCGCAATACATGTCCCAGTTGAGGTGAGCGGGGACGGGCTCAGGCTTGAGGTCCGGCTTACCGGTCCAAAGATTGACCTTCCACTGGATGCCCCCGACGGGCGCGAGGCGCACGGTCAGCGGACCGCCCAAGACGCCGCTCGCGACGACCCGCTTGATTTCGCGGGCCGGGCCCACGCCGTAGTAGTTGGTGCGATTGAGGCGGAACCAGGTGTTCACGCGGAAAGGTACGCCGGTCTGCTGCACGACGCGGCTCAGGGCGATGCCCTCGCCGATTGTACGAGTCAGCGGCTTCTCGCACCAGACCGCCTTGCCACGGCGGGCGGCCATTGCCGCGATGACGCCATGCCAGTGAGGCGGCGTGCAGACGTGCACGACGTCGGCATCAGGGAGCGCGATGACCTCGCGGAAATCTCCGGCCAGCATCGGCGCACCGCCGCCGGCCGTCTTGATCCGTTCCAACTTGGCCTGCATGCGCTGGGCATCAACGTCGCAGAGGCCGATAATCCGGTTCTTGCCCGTCATGCGCGGTTCGATGTGCATCGCGGAGATGCCGCCGCACCCGACAATCACATGGTTCAGGGTTTCGCTGGGCGGGACGAAGCCGCGGCCGAGGACGTGGCGCGGGATGATCGTGAAGCCGAGGGCGGCGATCGCGGCCTTACGCAGGAAAGAACGACGGGGGTATCGCATAAGGGGTGTTATGCAGAGAAAAGACCTCGTTCAATCCAGATAGTTCCGCCCACAGTTCGAAGCCGCCGTTTTATGGCATTAATCCGCCGTTTTATGGCCGGGAGATTTTGCAATCTCGGGGAAACCCGCCTCCCTCGGATAATGCCGTCAACTTCCCTGACTTCCGCCCTCTCTCCGGACGGCTCGGTGAACTGGCGGAGCCTCATCGAACAGACCAAGGGAGCGGCTTTCTACGACGCACCCGAATGGCAGGCCGCGTTTGCTTTGCCTTCACCCCAACTCTCCGACTTGCCGCGGATCTCCAAAAGCCAGCTGCGCGAGCATTCGCCGGAGGGCTTTCTCCCGGTCGGGATGGCGCTCCCGACTTTGCTCGAGCGTGGGCTGATCGAGGAAGAGAGTACCTCCGGCACTTCGGGGGCCAGCGTGCGCGTGGTCTTCGGCAAGACCTGGTGGTACGAACAGGAACGCCGCGCCTTAGTGCGCAACCCGTTCCTCGCCGACCTCTTCGGCGGTCGGACCAGCCTGCGGCGCGCCGTGCTCACGACCCCCGGCTGCAGCGGTGTCAGTTGCTATCATCGTTGGCTCAGCCTCGAGCAACGCACCCTCGGCGATTGCCTTTTCGTCAACCAATCCCGCATCCCGTTCACGCTTGGCGAGGATAAGCTCGCTGGCATGGTCCAAGAAGTCACCGACTGGGCACCGGCCTTCCTCGACGTCGACCCGGTGCATGGGGCCTGGTTCGCCTTGCACTGCGAACGCCACCGGATCCGGTTCCCCTCCCTGCGTTTCATCCTGACAAGTTACGAATATACCAGCGTCGTCCATCGTGCGATCATGGAGCGCGTCTTCGGCGTGCCAGTCATCAACCTCTACGGTTCGAGCGAGACCGGACACCTGCTCGTCGAGCACGATGGCGTGATGCTCCCCAGCCCGGAGACAGCGATCGTCGAGGCCAGCGGCGCCGACGAGATCGGCGAGCTTCTGGTCACCACCCTCACCAACCCATACTTGCCGCTGCTGCGCTATGAGATCGGCGATTACGTCGAGGCCACCGCGGGAGGCTATCACGTCCATGGACGCAAACGTGACGCTCTCCGCGACGTCGCGGGTCGCCTCGTCACCACCCGCCAGGTCGACCAAGCCTTCGCCGCGACCGGCGACCTCGCGCATTACCAGCTCCGGCAGAAGCCCGATGGCTCGGCCCATCTCTCCCTCCTGGCCGCGGCCGCCAGCGACTCCTTGGCCTCGACTCGGATCGCGCTAATCCAGCGACTCGGCGACCTGCTTGGCGCCGTGGTCACGGCCTCGGTCGACGCGCTGATTGCCCCCGAAGATTCAGGGAAATTCCGCCTGACCCTCCGCGAGCCGAGCTAATCACCCAAGATTACCGCCCTGGAGGGGGCTTTCGGGCTGGAAAAACCCCTCTCCCACCGCCAAGGTGGGTTTTTCATCACCATGGAAGTCTACATCGACGGAAAGTTCTATCCCAAGGCCGAGGCCAAAATCTCGGTCTTCGACCACGGCTTCCTCTATGGTGACGGCATCTTCGAGGGTATCCGCCTCTACCAAGGCTGCGTCTTCCGTCTCGACGAGCACCTCGAGCGTCTCGAGATGTCCGCCAAGGCTCTCTGCCTCGAGATGCCCTGGACGCGCCAGGAGATCGCCGAAATCGTCTGCGCCTCCTGTCGCCGTAATAACCTCACCGACGGCTACATCCGGCTCGTCGTCTCCCGCGGCTACGGCGACCTCGGCCTGTCGCCGAAGAATTGCCCGACCCCGTCGATCGTCTGCATCGCCGACACCATCAAGCTCTACCCCGAGGAACTTTACACCACGGGCATGCGCATCATCACCGCGCCGACGCGCCGCATCAGCCCGGCCGCCCTGCCGCCGATGATCAAATCCCTCAACTACCTGAACAACATCATGGCGAAGATGGAAGCCCAGCAGCATGGCTTCCACGAATGCCTCATGCTCAACGAACAGGGTTACGTCTCCGAGTGCACTGGCGATAACGTCTTCCTGATCCACAAAGGGCGCCTCATCACCCCGGCCTCCCACGCTGGCGCCTTGGTGGGCATCACCCGCCAGGTCTCCCTCGAGATCGCCGCCGCGCTTGGGATCCCCACCATCGAGACGAACATCACGCGCTATGACGTCTGGAACGCCGACGAATGCTTCCTGACCGGCACCGCCGCGGAAGTCATCCCCGTCATCGAAGTCGACGCCCGCAAGATCGGCACGGGCAAGCCTGGTCCCCTCACCGCCCGTATCCTCGCGGAATTCCGCAAGAAGGCGTCGCGCGAAGGCCAGATGATCCGCTGAGACCGCCTGCGCCCTGACGCGCATGCCCGCCGCCGACTCCGCCCCGCCGACCGCCGACCCCCGCGAGGCCACGCTGCGGCGGCTGCTGCGCATCACCTGGTCGTATCGCGCGGATTGCCTCCAACTCCTCGGCCTCCAGCTGGCGGTGGTGTTCCTGACCGTCGCCGCCATCGTGCTGGCCGGCGTGGGTATCGACTTCGTCCGCCACTGCGCCGACCGGACCGTCCCCGCTCCGGCCCTCCCCTTCTTCGTCCCGGATGGAGCGACGGACAAGGCCGTGCTGGTCTGGCTCGGCCTGGGCATCCTCGGCGCCGCCATCTTACGCGCGCTCATCGCTTTCGTCTTCGGCCTCGTCTCCGTCCGCTTCCTGCATGGCCGCATCGTCGTCAACCTCCGCTCCCAAGTCTTCGCCAAGCTCCAACAGCTAAGTTTCCGCTTCTTCGACTCCAACGCGAGCGGCTCAATCATCAACCGAGTCACCTCCGACGCCCACGCAATCCGGCTCTTCATCGAAGGCGTCATCCTTCAGCTGGCAATCATCGCGATCACGCTCGCCGCCTGCGCGGCCTACATGCTGAGCGCCGATTGGCGGCTGACGCTCGCCTGCCTCTCGGTCCTGCCTATCCAGATCTGGTTCGCGATCCGCTTCTCGCGCAAGGTACGGCCGGCCTACGAGGAGAACCGCGAGCTGATGGACGGCATGGTGCTGGGCTTCTCCGAGAACGTGCAGGGCATCCAGGTCGTGAAAGGCTTCGCGCTGGAGTCGCGGGTGCAGGCCCGCTTCGCCGGTTGGAGCGAGGCCATCCGCCTCCAGAAGCGCAAAGTCTTCGGCGAGGTCGCCCTCTTCTGGCCCGTCATCGACGGACTGAACCGCCTATCCATGGCCGTCCTCATTGGCTACGGCGGCTGGATGGTCGCCCGGCAGGAAATCGCCCTCGGGACTGGCCTCGTCGTCTTCGCCGGCCTGCTGCAGCAGTTCTCGGCGCAGGTGACGACCCTTGCGGCCGTCGTCGACAACGCGCAGGTCTCCCTGGCTGGGGCGAAGCGCATCTTCGAAATTCTGGATACCGACCCAGGCGTGGCGACCGAGGCCGGCGCGACCTCCCCGGGGCGGTTCCTCGGGCGCGTCGCCTTCGAGGACGTGAGCTTCGAATACCAGGAAAACGCCACGGTGCTGCGCCAGCTTTCCTTCGCCGCAGAACCCGGCCAGCGCATCGCCATCGCCGGGGCGACGGGCGCCGGCAAGTCCGCCCTGCTGTCGCTGATCCCCCGCTTTTATGACCCGCGCTCCGGCCGCGTGACGCTCGACGGCCACGACATCCGCACCCTCCCCTTGCCCGAACTCCGCCGCCAGGTGGGCATCGTCTTTCAGGAGAACTTCCTCTTCTCGAACACCATCGCGGCCAACATCGCCTTCGGCCACCCCGACGCCACGCAAGAACGCATCGAGCGGGCAGCCCGCATCGCCGGCGCCCATACGTTCATCATGGCGCTGGCCGAGGGCTACGAGACCTTCCTTGGCGAAGGCGGGGTCAACCTCTCCGGTGGCCAGCGCCAACGCATCGCCATCGCCCGTGCCTTGCTGCTCGAACCGACGGTGCTGTTGCTCGACGACCCCACCTCGGCCATCGATCCGGAGACCGAGAAGGAGATCATGGAGGCGATGGAAGCGGCGATGGTCGGGCGCACGACCTTCATCGTCGCCCACCGCCTAAGCACCCTCCGCCGCGCCGACCAGATCCTCGTGCTCGACCACGGCAAGCTCGTCCAGACCGGGACCCATGCCCAACTGATGGCTCAGGATGGACATTACCGCCGCGCCATCCTCGTCCAATCGGAGGAAGCCGTCGCATGAACAAAGATCGACTGGAAATCGCGGTCCGCCGCCTCCGCCCCGACGAGGAGGAACCGGACCGGCTCCCGCTGCGCTGGTCGACCATTGCCCGTCTGCTCGCCTTCACCAGTCCTCACCGGTTCCAACGCAACGCGCTCCTCGGCCTCTGCGTCTTCCGCGCGATGGCCCTGCCCGGCCTCGCCTGGCTCGTCGGCCACATCATCAGAGGGCCCGTGGCCGCCGGCGACGGCGCCGCGGCCCTCCGCGACCTCGCGCTATTCACAGCCTGCTTCCTGATCGCCGACGTCGCCCTCTACTGGCGGATCCGCCTCGCCCACCAGATTGGCGAAAGCGTCCTCCGCGACCTCCGCGACCGGCTGATGGCCCACTTGCTCACGCAGCCGCTCTCCTTTTTCCACGCCCGGCGCCACGGGAGCCTGATCAGCCGCATGATCTCGGACATCGAGGCGATGCGCAACGGCATCCAGAATAACTTCTTCATCACCTTCGTCTCCGTGGGTCAGATGGGCTGCGCGGCCGCCCTCATGCTGCTGGCCAATCCGCAGCTCTTCCTGGTGCTGCTGGCCATTGTACCCTGCCTCCTGCTTGTCCACGCGTTCTTCCGCAACAAGATCCTCCACGCTTCACGCGTGCAGCAGGAGACCTTCTCCCGGGTGACCTCGGCGCTCGCCGAGACCGTCCAAGGTATTCGCGTGACGCAGGGCTTCGCCCGGGAGGACACGAACGCCGGTATCTTCACCCGCCTGGTCCAGAGCCTGGCGAACAACGTCGTCAAGACCGCGAGCCTGACGTCGCTCTACCTGCCGCTGCTCGAACTCAACGCTCAGGGTTTCATGGCCGCGCTGATTGGCGTCGGCGGCTGGGCCGCACTCTCCGGCACGGGCACGGGGCTTGGCGACCTCGTGACGTTCTTCTTCCTGGCCGACCTTTTCTTCTCGCCGATCACGATCATCGGCACGCAGCTCTCCGAAGCGACCCTCGCGATGGCCGGCGCGGAGCGTTATTTCCGACTGCTGGACACCGCGCCGTCCTGGGCGGACCGGCCCACGGCCGTTCCCTGCCCACCGCTCAAGGGAGAGGTCGAGTTCCGCGATGTCCGCTTCGCCTACGTGGCCGGCCGCCCGGTCCTGCACGGCATCTCCTTCGTGGCCCGCCCCGGCCAAGTCATCGCACTCGTCGGCCACACGGGCTCAGGGAAATCCACCCTCGTCGGCCTCCTGGCGAAGTTCCACCTGCCCCTCACCGGCCAGGTCCTCGTCGATGGCCACGACCTCGCCGACCTCCGTCAGGAAACGCTCCGCCGCCAGATGGGCTTCGTCTTCCAGCAAAACTTCCTCTTCGCCGGTACGATCGCCGAGAACGTGAAGTCGGCCCGACCGGAGGCGACCGATGAGGAGATTCGCCAGACCTTCCGCGACCTGGGGTGCCTCGACCTGATCGAAGACCTGCCGGCCGGCATCCACACGCCCTGCTCCGAAAAAGGCCGCGGGCTCTCGATGGGCCAGCAGCAGCTCGTGGCCTTCGCCCGCGCGCTCATGGCCGATCCGCGCATCCTGGTGCTCGATGAAGCCACGAGCGCGGTCGATACCCTCACCGAAGCCCGCCTGCAAGTCGCGCTCGCCCAACTGATGAAGGGCCGCACCTGTTTCGTCGTCGCCCACCGCCTCAGCACCATCCGGCGGGCGGATTGCGTAATCGTCCTCGCGGACGGACGTGTCGTCGAACGCGGCACGCACGCGGAACTGCTCGCCCTGCAAGGAGCTTACGCTGGCCTGCATCGCGATTTCCTAAGCGCGACGACCTGACAGCGCTTATCTGGCCGGCGGGGCGTCGCCGAAGCTCGGCCGGCTTGGGCGGATCTTTTCGTCCGGCTTCGCCGACGGCGCGGGATCGACCAACGTCGTGGGGAAAGCGGCGGAGAGGCCCAGCGTCGGGATGGGGGCATACATGTTCCCGACCGGCGACTGGCGGAACGTCGTGACCCGCAGCGACTGGTAAGCGGAAGCGCCGGCCGAGGTCTTGACCGCCAAGGAGAGCGCGAGCCTCACCGCTTGGCTGGCAGGTCCGCCGGCGAACCGAGCGGACTGCTGGGCATCCAGCGTGACGAGGGCCAGACCGTGCGGGTCTTGGTGGACAGGGATTTCCCAGGTCTCGTCCGTGAGGAGACCGGGCGGGAGGAGGAGCAAGACCGTGCGCACGGGGCCGCCAGGGTTGCCGGGATAGACCAGCCGCCGCCGCAGCAGTGGCCAGTAGCGGCGCCCTTCTCCGTCGACGACCTCAGGACCGCCCGGACCTTCCACGACGAGCGCATGCTCCTTTAGGAAACCGATTTCCGCCGCCGTGAGCACGGCCTGCACCGCGCCCACGCGACGGACCGGTCCTTCATCGGGCGCGACCTCCGCAGAGACGAGGAGGACCAACTCCACCGGACCAGCGACGCGATGGTCGACCCAAGCGATGACACCGTAGGGCACGACAGTCATCGCGGCGGCCAGTAGCAAGCCGCCGCCGAGCGCCTTCGGAAAGGCGTGCCGGGTCAGCAAGGCGGTCAACAAGGCCGCGCCGGCGAAACCGGCCGCATGGACCGAGATATCCGTCCCGAGCGTCCACTCGGCCTGCTGGATTTTTTCGGGTTCGCCGAACCAACGGATGCGAAAGAACATCGCGACGACCCACAGCGAGCCCGCGGCGGCGCCGATCAACGCGGCATAACGGGGCCCGCTTCGCTCATACGCCTTGGTGAGTAAGGCCGAAAGCAAGGCCGCGAAAAGCCCGCCGAAGAAAGCGTCCTTCAGTGACGCCACGCCGGTGAGGGCGGCGGCGACCACCAGAAAGGCCCAAGTGAACCAGTAAGTCCGGGCGTAGGTCTTCATTCCCCGACGATAGTGCCCGGAGGCACAATCGCGCCCTTCTTGACGACAATCACGCCGTCACGGACGAACAGGGCTTCGGTCTCCCACTTTTCCGGCAGGCCAGTGGGGGCGAGACGACAGCCGGCGCCGATGCGCGCGTTCTTATCGATGATGGCGTTACGGATAAGGCAGTTCGGGCCGACGCCGATATCGGGGCGGCCGAGCGCGTGGTTCCGGGCGAGGTCGTGCGGGCGTTCAAAGGCGTCGGCGCCCATCATGACGACGTTCTCGAGCCGGGAGCCGCCACGGATGACGGAACGCACTCCGACCACGCAGCGGTGGAGCTCAGAGTCATCGACAATCGCGCCGTCGGCCATCAGAACGCGCTGCACGCGGGCGCTGTTCAGCTTGGCCGGAGGCAGGTAGCGGGCATGGGTATAGACCGGGTTCTGGCCATCGAAGAAATCGAACGGCGGCACCGGGTCGGTGAGGGTCAGGTTGCACTCCCAGAAGGACCCAACGGTACCGATATCTTCCCAGTAGCCGTCGAAGACGTAGGCCATCATGCGCTTCGAGGCGAGCAGGCCAGGGATGACTTCTTTGCCGAAATCGGTCTGGTCGGGGTCAGCCAGAGCCTCGCGCATGACCTTGCCAGAGAAAAGGTAGATCCCCATCGAGGCCAGGCAGTAAGGCGTAGCGGACTTGTCGGACAGGCGGGTGCGAGCGTTACCGCCGAGGACGAGGGAGGAGATGACCGCCGGATCTTTCGGCTTCTCGACAAACTCCACGATGCGCAGGTCGGCGTTGACGCGCATCACGCCGAGGGCGCTGACCTGGTCGGAGGGCATGGCCTTGGCGGCGATGGTGACGTCGGCGGCGTTCTCAATGTGCTGGCGGGCGAGCTCGTCGAAATCGAGACGGTAAAGCTGGTCACCGGAAAGGATGAGCACCAAGTCCTCGTCCTTGAGGTTGTAGTGATGGAGGTTCTGGCGGACCGCATCGGCCGTACCTTGATACCAAGCTTCCTTGTCGCCCGTTTGCTCGGCGGCGAGGATGTCGACAAAGCCGCGGCCGAAACCGTCAAACTTATACGTCTGCTGGATATGCTTATGCAGCGAGGCGGTGTTGAACTGCGTCAGAACGAAGATCTGGTTGAAACCGGAGTTCAGGCAATTGCTGATCGGGATGTCGACCAGGCGGTAGTTGCTGGCCAGCGGGACGGCCGGCTTGCAGCGATCCTTGGTCAAGGGATAGAGACGAGAGCCACGACCGCCCCCCATGATGATGCTGATGACACGAGGAAGGGAGGGCATGGCGGGATGACCTACCATCCCTCCGGTCCCCCTCGCCCTCAAGCGGAAAAGGGCGAATGGCGGCTTGAAGGCGGCCCCGTGACGAGGTTGCATCGCCTGACGCATGGCCTTCGCCTTCCACATCCTTGGCACCAGCAGTTCCGGCAACTGCTCCTTGCTCGAGGCGGGCGGTGTGCGCGTGATGCTTGACGCGGGTTTCCAAGGACCCCGGCTCGAAGCCTCGCTCCAGAAGCTCGGCCTCGAAGCGCGCGCCCTTGATGCGGTCTTCCTGACCCACGAGCACGCGGACCATTGCGTCGGCCTGCCCGCCCTGCTGCGTCAGAATCCCCTGCTCAAGGTCTTCGCCAACCGCGAGACGGCCCGGCGAATCAAGGATACCCTGAAGTCGCAGCCCGACTGGCAGCTGTTCGAGACCGGTACGACCTTCGAGTTCAAGGGGCTACAGGTCACCGCAATCCCGATTCCACACGACGCCGCCGACCCGGTCGGGTTCGCCTTCGACCTCCCCGCCGAGGACGCCCGGCCCGCCAAACGCCTGACCTGGCTGACCGACCTCGGGCACGCCACGGCGGTCGTGAAGCACCACGTCGCGCTCGCCGATATCCTCGTGCTGGAGGCGAACTATGACGACGAGATGCTGGACCTGTCCAAGCGGCCGACGTCGCTCAAGCAACGTATCCGCGGTAACTTCGGCCATCTCTCCAACGTGCAAACCAAGGAACTCCTGCTCGGGCTCCGTGATTGGCAGGCGACGCAGCTCTACCTCGGCCACCTCAGCAAGGAGTGCAACCGCACCATCATCGTCGACGCCTTGATGAACGAGGTCCGCGAACGGAAGACCGACCTCCGCATCACGGTGGTCGATCCCCTCGAAGACAATCCGGTCAGCCTCTGGTAAGGCTTACTTGCTCGGCGGGACCGGCACTTCCTCGGCGTCGGCGGCCGCAGGCGGGGCGGGCACGGCGCCCGTCGCGCGGATCACAGCACTTTCGGCGACCGACTTGGCCAGGCGTTTGACCGAGGCGTCGCAGGTGAGCGAGGCCGGATTCAGGTCCTGCGCGGCCAGCCAGGCCGTGAGCGCAGCGGCCTCGGCGCCGTCCCTCTCCAGCTTCTCCGCCTGACCGATCAGCTGCGCGTAATTGGCTACGAGCGGGGCGATGTCGGAACGGGTCTTGGCCAGGACCAGGTCGTCGGACTCGGTCTTGTAGACCTCGACGATCACGTCCCAGGCGAGGTAAGGATTATTCTGCGTGGCCAGCACGGAGGCTTTCTGGATATTGGCGTCGAGCTCGCCGACGCGGTTCACGACCTTGCGGAGCTTCTCGGAACGCTCCTTGTCCTGCGCGAGCGCCAAAGCGTATTCGAGCTTCTTGTTGAAGATATCGCGCCACTTCGACTCGGCCAGTAGGCGGTCGAACTCGGGGATCTTCTGGGCGAGCGTATCCTGGCGGCTCACGACCTGAGTCGCAAAATCCTTCACGCCGGGATTCTGGGGCCAGATCTTGGCCGCGCGCTCGAGGGCGGCCTCGGCCTTGGCGTTATCACCGGAAAGCACGGCGCCCTTGGCGGAGAGCAACGACATGTTCGAGGCGTTCATCGCGTTGCTGACCTTCGAGAGGATTGGGGCTCCGGGAAAGTCGCGGGCACGGCCACGGATCTTGTTCACGTAGCCTTCGACATTACCGAGGTCGCGCTCGTCGCCGAGACGCTGGAGCTCGCGGAGGTCCCGCCAGAGGGCGAGCATCTCGCGTTTCTTCTCCTGCGGGTAGGCCATCACGACGGGTTCGAACTCACCGAGGAAATAAGTCTCCTGCAGGCGCTCGAACGCGGCATAGAGCTCGCCCTGCTTCACCAGATCGTCGACCGTCTGCATCCCCTTCGAGACATCCTTGATCGCCTCGCGGGAGAGCATGTCGAAGGACTCGAGCGTCGGGACGAAGTCGGAGATCGGGAAGAACTCCTTCACTTCTTTAGCGCCGACGACGATATTCTGGCTGCCGCCCTTGAAGAGCACGCGGTAGAAAGAACTCGTGATCAGGGAATGGCGATAGCGGCGAGCCATCAGGAAGGAGACCATCTGGGACTGGAACTCGATCTTCGCTTTGAGTCCGAGCGCGAGCAGCTCCGCATCCTTGGCTAAGATCTGCGCCTGCGTCCGGGCTTCATCCTTCACCTTGTAGCCGAGTTCGGTGGCGCCGGTGGAGGCCTTACCTAACTTCGTTGCTCCCTTCGGCGCCTGCTCATTCGCCGCATTGGCTTCCTCGATCACGTCCGCGCGGTTGATGATAATGCCTTCCTGCACCTTGCGCAGGGTCTCCAACTGCGCCTTGGTGACCTCAATCTGCTTAAACTCCTGCTTCATCACCCAAACCTTCTGCACCTGCGAGGCGATGGTCAGCGAGTTGTTGGCGTCGATGTCGAATTCCGCGGCCTTGAAGAGCAAATTGAAGGCCTCCTGCTGATTACGATAATAGTTTTCCTGGTTGATGGACTGGGCCGAAAGCAGGAACTGGATTTGATCCAGAACGGCCACGTAGCGCTTCATGTCGCCGCTGTCGGTCGGCGCGGCCAGGTAGCGTTCGAAGCGGGCGCGGACAGCGCGCGAGTTACCAAGGTTCATCGTCGTGCCCTTCCACTGCATCGTGCCATTCTCCATGTCCACGGAGTCGCTGTTGACGTTGAAGACACGGTCGGCGCCGCCTTCGGCGGTCGAGCTCTTGTAATCGCCGGCCGTGCCTCCCTGGGCGGATGCCGGGGGTGGCGCCTGGGCGAAGCCGAGCACGGTCAACGCGCACCAACCGAGACAACTGAGGAAAATGTGACGCATGGGGGAAAGGTTCAGAAACGTTCGAGGGCTTCGACGACGAGGAGGTCGCGGGTGACGCGCAGCTTGCACTTGAAGCGCTGGCCAACTTCAAACGAGTCGCTCGTGCCGGCGGGGATGAAAATCGGGATGCGGACGGTGGCCCGGCTCGGGTCCTTGTCGATGGGCTTCACGGCGAGCACGCGGCCACGTCCTTCGACGTACGAAAGCTGCCGATCGACCTGGCACTCGAGCCGATACGAGTTCCCTTGGAGCGTGGCCCAGTCCTTCCGATAGGTCTCGGCCGAGAACGGCGTGAGGTCGGCGAACTTGCCGCCGCCGCCCATGCGCGGGGCGACAAGCGCAACGAGGATGACGATCACGACGACCGGAATGCCGAGGGCGAAGTAGAGGGGGTTGATTTTGGACATGAAAAAGGGGCGGGGGCGATCTCCCCAAAGCCTAACCCGGCGGGAGATTAGTTCCAGCGATTTCCTTGATAATTGAAATAAGTCGGCCGCTCGGGGCCTAGGGGATTACGCCCAGCCCCTTTAATTCCAGCGCTTTTGCTGACAACCATACACCACGAGACAGAAGCCGAACAGCCCCTGCACCAGCAGCACGGCCAGCCCTTCGGTGGTGCTGGCCACCGTGGCCGTCTGATTGGGCATGCTCGCCGTGTAGGCGTCGTAAAGCGGGTGCCCCATCATCGACTTCATGTAGCCGGACCAACCCCAATAGGAATTGATGAACGGGCGGCAGACCCAGGTCAGCGCGGCGGGCAAGGCGAGCACCACCCCAGAGAGCGGCAACTGGAAACCGACGAGGTAGATGGAGAGCAGCGAGGATTTCTCCGGAGAAGTCAGCATGGCCGAGAAGCCGAGGCAGACGATCGACATCGAGACGCAGCTGGCGGCGAGGATGGCGAGCTGCTCGGCCCATGGTCCGGGGAAGTTGCAGATGAGTTTCACGAAGAAGCACATCCAAACCCCCTGGAAAATTGCGACGAGGGAAACGAAGACGATCTTGGAGAACGCATAGGCCCAAGGCCGCAGGCCGGTCATGCGCTCCTTCTCGTAAAGGATGCGCTCGGCGGAAATCTCGCGGCCGCCATTGTTGGCGCCCATGAGCGTCAGCAAGATGACTTGGAACATCACCAAGCCGGCAGCGAGGCCGGCCAGCTGGGCGTTCGACATCTGCACCTTCAGCGCCTGCTGCACCTCCGCCATCGACGAGGTATTACGGTCCATCGGGATTTTCAGGACATCCCAGACCCCATCGAGGTTGAAGATGATCACGAGGAGCGGGAAGCCGAACGTGATCGCGAGCGTCAGGCCGAGGTAGCCAGTGTCGCGGAAGAAGAGCTTGAGCCGACGGGAAAGCAGCGTCGTGAACTGCGAGACGCCGCCAGGGACGTCGGGTTCGGGGAGCGGTTCGATCACGGCGGGCGCACCGACCTGGGCGACGGCGACCTCGAAGGAATCCGGGTACTCGGCCTGATGGATGGCCCAGCGGTCGCGCCACGTGGCAAGGTCCGCGCCGTTCAACACTTCATAAAGACGCAAGCCGTCGGGAATGCCGAAGTAGCCGAGTAGCGCGGCGGGCGAACCCTGGAAGACGACGTCCCCCTGGTAGACGACCGTGACCCAATCGAATTGCTTGAGCTTGCCGAGATTATGGATGATGCAGACGAAACTCTTGTGGTTCGTCTCGGCGAGATTGCGCAGCAGCGCGAGGATCTGGTCCTCGGATTGAGGATCGAGGCCGGACGTGACCTCGTCGCAGACCATGCAAGGCGGGTCCAAGGTCAGCTCCAGTCCGAGCGAAAGACGGCGAAGCTGGCCGCCCGAGAGGGCTGAGACGCGCTTGTCGCGATGCGGCGCTAAGCCGGTGACACCCAAGACGGACTCCAGGCGACGGGCGCGCTCGGCGGCATCCGGCACGGCCAGTTCGAGGGCATACCCCAAGGACTCGCCGACGGTCAGCTGCGCCTGAGCGGCGGTGAACTGCGGAGCGAAACCGACCTTCCCGACGAGGTCCTCGGTGCAGGTGATGCGTTGATCGGCGAGGTAGGCTTCGCCGCTCGAAGGCAAGATGCCCAGGATCGCCTTCATCAAGGTCGTCTTGCCGCAGCCCGAGGGCCCGATAACGGCATTGAGGCCGCGGGGAAGGAAGCGGGCGTTGGCGCCGTCGAGGATGACGGGGCCGTCATTACCCGCCTGCACGGTGAGGTTCTGGCAGCTCAGCATCGGATGTAATCTTGCTTCGGCACCTGCGTGGGTAAAGGATTAACGCCATGAGCCCCAAAGCCCTCGCCGCCGCCCTGCTTGTGACCGCCGCCCTCGCCACACACGCCGAAGCGTTCCAGATGACCAAGAAGGCTATCCGCAACCAAGGCATCTTCGGCATCAAGGTCGCCAATACCGACATGGCCTTCTACGGCCGCGCGGACGCCATCCTTTCGATTTCCTTCCAGGAATACACCACCGGATCCTTCATTGTCGCCGAAGTCGTCATCGATATGAAGGATTCGACCCAGCAGCTTCGTATCTACAACGCCCGCCCGCCGGGCACGGCCGACGTCGCCAACCGCGCCAACCGCGCCAGCGCCGCCAACTCCGAAAACCGCGGCCTCGACCCCAGCGCCGCCAGCAAACTTCCCATCCCCGGCCCGCTCGCGATCATCGAATCCAAGGCCAACAACATCCTGAGCAATAGCACCAGCGACATCGTCGTGAAGACCTACCCGACCACCACCCACGCCAAGACGGTGGAGATGGTCGTGACGACCAAGGCCGAATTGCAGCAACTCTACTCGAAGATGATTTCCCTCTACACCGGCATCGAAGTGGAAGCCGTTGACGGCGCTTCGGTCGAAGGGTCGAACGGCGCAGCCGCCGCAGCGACCGCCGCGGGCGGCACCGCCCCCAAGATGAAGATTACCCAAATCGGCGGGGTCCTGTTCACGCTCGAGTAAGTCGCGAGGCAACCCCCTCGAAGCCGTTTTGTGGGGCGAAGCGCCCCCTGCCCTCCTTTCGGGCAAGTCCGGCTTGACCGTATCAAGGGCGTCCGCTTGTGTCCGCCCTTACTCCCATGGCCTCCCTCCCCGTCAATCGCATCAAGAAGAAGAACATCATGAGCTACAACGGAGAGCTCTGCATTGTCCTTGAATGCCTCGTGCGCACCCCCCCGAACAACGCCTCCTACGTCCAGATGGAGCTCCGCTCCATCAAGACCGGCGCCAAGATCCCCGTCCGCTGCGGCATCGGGGTCAGCTTCGACGTCTTCGATAACAGCACCAAATCCCTCGAACTCTCCTATGAGGCCGACGGTAGCTACGTCTTCGTCGACACCAACACCAACGAGGAATACTACATCTCGACCGCCTCCCTCGCGGATTCCCGGGAGTTCCTGATCTCGGGCACCTCCTACATGGTCCTCTTCGTCGAGGAAAAGCCCATCACCGTCGACCTCCCCCCCTCCGTCATCGTCGAAGTCCTGGAAGCCCCGCCCGCCGTCAAGGGCGACACCGCCGGCAACGTCCAGAAGACGGTCACCTGCGAGAACGGCCTCCAGGTCAACGTCCCACTCTTCATCAAGCAGGGCGAGAAGATCAAGGTCAGCACCGAGAACAAGGAATACCTCGGTCGCGCCTAAGCCGCCCTTCCAGCGACGCCCTGAACCCCGGCCCGCCGGGGTTCTTGTTTGGGGCGAAAGGACCTCCCCCGAAGAGCGTAGACCCGCAGGGATTCGAACCCCGACAAAGTGAACCAAAATCACTTGTGCTACCGTTACACCACGGGTCTGCGCACCCCGACTGAACAGCGACTCATGGGTCGGAGTCAAGCGAGACCAAGGCGGGGTTGACGCTGGGGTTCCTTCGGCTCATTTCCCCTGTATGCCTGCCACCGCCTCCCCCAAGCCGAAGTATCGTCGAATCGTGCTGAAGATCAGTGGTGAGGCCTTGCGCAACGACGTCACCGGCGAATCCATCGATAGCGCCGTCCTCGACCGCCTCGCCGAAGAGCTCCGTTCGATCCAGAAAGTCGGCACCCAGGTCGCGGTCGTCGTCGGCGGCGGCAACATCTTCCGCGGGCTCGCCGGCGCCCGCCTCAACGGCACCGACCGCACCACGGGCGACAACATGGGCATGCTCGCCACGGTCATCAACGGGCTCGCCCTCATGGACCGGCTCGAGAAAGCCGGCCTCGAATGCCGCGTGATGACCGCCATCCCGATGGACCGTATCGCCGAACCGTTCATCCAGCGCCGCGCCACCCGCCACCTCGAGCGCGGCCGCATCGTCATCTTCGTCGCCGGCACGGGTAACCCGTATTGCACGACCGACTACGCCGCCGCCCTCCGCGCCAACGAGATCGGCGCCGACGCCATCCTCAAGGCCACCAAGGTCGACGGGGTCTACGACAAGGATCCGATGAAGCACAAGGACGCCAAGCGCTTCGTCCGCCTCTCGCACGCCGAAGCCCTCCAGAAACGCCTCGGCGTGATGGACGCCGAAGCGTTCTCGCTCTGCGAGGCCAACAAACTCCCGATCATCGTGCTCTCGATGTCCGAGAAAGGCGCCGTGAAGAAAGCCGTCCTCGGCCAGCGCATCGGTACCCTCGTCGGCTGATTTTCCCAACCCACCCACCCCACTCGCTCCTATGGACCTCAAGAAAGTCATCGCCGACGGCGCCAACGCCATGAAGAAGGCGGTCGACCACACCTCGCACGAATTCGCTACGCTCCACACTGGCAAGGCCTCGCCCAGCATGATCGAGAATATTCAGGTCCACGTCGAAGCCTACGGCATGACGCAACGCCTGAAGGACATGGCCGCCATCACCACCCCGGACGCACAGACAATCGTGGTCCAGCCCTTCGACAAGGGCGTGATGGACGATATCCGCAAGGCCATCATGGCCGCCAACGTCGGCATCAACCCGGTCCCGCAGGGTAACTTCATGCGCTGCCCAGTCCCCTCCCTCTCCGGTGAACGCCGCCTCGAGCTCGCCAAGCGCGCCACCCAGATGGCCGAAGAGGGCAAGGTCCGCGTCCGCAACGCCCGCCGCGATGCCCTCGAACTCCTGAAGAAAGGCAACAAGGAGAAGACCGTCACCGACGACGAACTGAAGCGCGCCGAGAAGGAAATCCAGACCCACACGGACAATTGCACGAAGGATATCGAGAAGCATCTCAAGGCGAAGGAAACCGACCTGACCGGCAACTGAGACCTCCTGCGGCGACCGCCGACGACGCCCCGCCTCGGGACGCCGCCCACCGCCGCCGACCTTTCATTTTCATGAACATTCACGAATACCAAGCCAAAGAACTGTTCGCACAGTTTGGCGTCGCCGTGCCCAAGGGCGTGGCGGTCACCTCTGCCGCCGAATTTGAAGGCGCGCTCGCCCGGATCGACACCTCCGGTGGCATCATGGTGAAGTCCCAAATCCACGCCGGTGGCCGCGGCAAAGGCACTTTCACCGACGGCTTCAAGGGCGGCGTGAAGTTTTCGCCGACCAAAGAGAAAGCCCTCGAGAACGCTCAGGCGATGCTCGGCAACACCCTCGTGACCGCCCAGACGGGCGAAGCCGGCCGCAAGGTCCAGACCATCTACTTCACCGAAGCCGCGAACCTGGGCAAGCGACCGGACGGCCGTGACGACGAGTACTACCTCGCCATCCTCCTCGACCGCGCGACGTCCTTCCCGGTCATCGTCGCCTCGACTGAAGGCGGTATGGAAATCGAACACGTCGCCCACCACACCCCGGAGAAAATCTTCAAGGTGCAGGTCGACCCGGCCGTCGGCCTCCAGGCCTTCCAGGCCCGCCAGATCGCCTTCTCGCTCGGTTTCTCCGGCGACCTCTTCAAACAGTGCGTCACGCTCGTGACGAAGCTCTACCACTTCTACTGGGAGAAGGATTGCGCAATGGTCGAAGTGAACCCGCTCCTGGTCACAAAGGAAGGCAAGCTTCTCGCCCTCGACGCCAAGGTGTCGTTCGACGACAACGCCCTCTTCCGCCACCCTGATGTGGTCGCCCTCCGCGACCTCAACGAAGAAGACGCCAAGGAAATCGAAGCCTCCAAGTTCGGCCTCTCTTACATCGCCCTCGACGGCAATATCGCCTGCCTCGTCAACGGCGCCGGCCTCGCGATGTCCACAATGGACATCATCCAGCACTTCGGCGGCAGCCCAGCCAACTTCCTCGACGTCGGCGGCGGCGCGACGAAGGACCAAGTGACGGCAGCTTTCAAAATCATCCTGGGCGACGCCAACGTGAAGGGCATCCTGGTGAACATCTTCGGCGGCATCATGGACTGCAACGTGATCGCCACAGGTATCATCGAAGCGGTCAAGGAAACCGGCCTGAAGCTCCCCCTCGTGGTCCGCCTCGAAGGCAACAACGTCGAAGCCGGCAAGGCCACCCTCTCCGCT